>OLNX01000250.1_pt1 | contig 57144 bp, 41 predicted proteins | sample 1672611 | NCBI WGS metagenome assembly OLNX01 (sample SAMEA3136705, study PRJEB25190) | human gut metagenome | reverse complement strand
AACTTCAAGCGCAAGCAGAAAAAATCAAAGAACTGGAAGCCTTATTAGCTTCTAAGCAGTAACTATTTACCAAACATTTAAAGTCCTTGACTGCATAAACCAATAAAAGGTGTCAGGATTTTTATCCTGGCATCTTTTTCATGTATTGGCAATAAAAAAACAGCACCGCCTGTCTGGGCGGTGCTGTTTGGCGTTCCTGGGTAGGATCCGTTATGCCTTGAATTTCATGGACTTTTTAATGCCGGTCTTTTTGTTAAACAATTTTTTATATGCTTTTTTCTTTTTAGCCGGTACTTTAAATACGGCTTTTTTGTATATGCCCTGGAAGGCTTTGGCTCCTACTGATTTTATTTTTGGGGATTTAACTACAATGGTTTTCAGGGAGCGGCAGCCGTAAAAGGCTTTTGCTTCGATTTTTGTTACATGTTTGCCTATGGTTATTTTCTTTAATTTTTTGGAACCTTTGAAGGCGTTTTTAGAGACGGAAGTGACAGTGTAAGTCTGACCGTTTATCTTCACTTTGTCCGGTATGGTTACAGCAGTCACATTCTTTTTCGCCGGTGCCTGATAGGACAGTGTTTTCTTTTTGGTATCTGACACTTTGTAGGATGCCTGTTTTACTTTCAGGACAGAACCCTTTTTCGCAGTCTTATCTGCATCACTTTGTGCTGTGGCAGTGCCTGTATTCAGTCTGCCACCGGATGTCTGGGAAGAACCTGGTGTCTGGGAGATGCCGGGAGTAGTTGTAGATCCGGGTGTCACAGGACCGGGGGCAGGGGACGGTTTTGTATCGGATGGTGTGTTGTCCGATGGGTTATCGGAAGAGCCGGAACCCGACTTGGATGCTTCTGCCGTGTTGCCGTAGGAACCCAGATTGACTCTGTTTCCGTTTGGAGAAGGTTCATCTGCGTAGGAGGCGGATGGATCACCGGCGTCAATACATGGACTTGTAACTTTGTCCTTTACCCAGGAAGAACCATTCCATCGGCCGGCTGTGGATTTCAGGTGAAAATCTCCGGCTGAGGAATCGGCAAAACAAGGATCTTTTGAAATACAGCCGGTGCCATAATCACTTAATGAATCATTGGCCTTTTTGTTGTAGACGCAGGAGTAGGTGATGTCGGTTCCTTTTCTGTTTTCGGCACTGCTTCCGGAAAAAGACAGTGTCGTGTCGTTGTTTGCGAAAATACTGTTTTTAATGGACGGCAGTACGGAACCGCTGTAGCGGATGCCATTGGCACATCCGGTAACGGTCAGGTGGTTCAGTGTAAGCTGACTGGTAATGTCTTTGGCAGAGTTCTCATTGCTGCCATCACTGGTAAGGTGGGCAGATATGCCGGTTCCGTTGGTAAAACCGGAAATCTGACAGTGAGATATATCGATCAGATTGTCTGTATCCGGTGTGTAGCTGGCCCAAAAAGAAATACCGTAATCGTCGGAGTCACTCTGTTCACCTTTTCCGGTTATGGAGACATTCTGCAGCTGAATCCGGCTTGCCAGAGTCCGGTTGTCGGCCCAGTTTCTCAAGTTGACGGTGATGCCCCGTGCCACATCGTTCATCTGACAGTCTTTCATGTACAGGGTAGTTGGAAGGTCTTTGGACGGTTTGCCGTCTATTTCTACCAAACTGGCCAGAATCGATGCTTTATTTTCAAAAATACAGTTTTCAAAAATCGTAGCCGCGCTCTCATCGGCGTAATCCCCACCGGCCCAGGAGGCATTCAAGTTAATGGTGTCAGAATAAATAGGACCATTCTGCCCGATAAACCGGATCGGTGCGGATTTCGTACCTTTGGCAATGAGTTTTCCGGTGGAATTTACCTCGATGCCAGAGATCAGATAACAGGTCTGTCCCGGAGCAATAGTGACGGTTCGGTTGTAGTCAATGGCCGGTTCCTGCATACGGTAGCAAAGACCTTTGATTTGGCCCAGGTAGCCGGTAGAACGAGTGATCGTGTCCGGTTGTTTTGGCGTACATTTTACAACTTCCGCATACTTTCCTACATCGGCACCGTAATTACAAGTGTTAGCGGCGTAAGTTTTTGTTGTGTCGGAGTTAACATTGGCGCCGATGGTAACTTTTACAGGAGCATACTGATTGGCAAGGTCGCCAGTTGTGTCGGGATTTCCGATAAATTGATTGCCTTCCACTTCGTAAGTGGCATACCCGCCTTTCAAGGTACAGGCAGGTCCCAGCAGTTCACTGCCGGTGGTATTGTGAAAAATATTGTTCCGAATGACCGCATTAGCAGCCCAGTCAATGTAACTCATTCCTTCGGAAATGGAGTTTTCGTAGTATCCATTGGTTTCAAAGTGATTTCCTTCAACCAGACAAGAAAGATTTTCCGGGTAATCGTAGCCGGTCTGAGTAGCCAGAGCGTGTCCCATGCTGCGGAATGTAGAGTTGGTTATTTTTATGTCCAGTTTTCGGTCCATGGTAGGAAAACAGATGGCAGAAGTTCCGTTTACCAGGTCTTTTCCGTCAGCTTTTTTAGCTGTGGTTACGCCATCGCTGTTAAAAAGACAGTGATCTACCGTAAGGCTGAAACGATCGTCTTTCTGGTCGGAAGTGCCGCCTGGAGCGATGACACCGGAATCAGCGATGTTTTCTCCGCCGTCGATAAATTGGCAGTATTCAAAGGTGGCACTGCGGCAGGAGCGTTTGGTGTCGTCTTCAATCTGAGTATCAAGGATGATGTTACCCCAGCTGGTGTCATTTTTGTCTGTTTTGAAGATGATAGGTTCTTCTTCTGTACCCTTGGCAGTAAGAGAGCCGTACAGGATACGCAAAGATGCACTGGAAAATACATCAATATCGTCTATCTGGCCGTGACTTGTGTTTCCCTGGCCCAGGCAAATAGTAGTTCCCGGATCGATGGTAAGATCTCCGATAATGACCGGACTGATCAGAGAACCATCTGTCAGGATGTAGTAGATATTATCTTTAGTCCAGTGCTGGGATCCCTCGATCCTTCCATAGATCAGCACAATCCCTTTATCCTCTGCCGCTTTTGTCGTGCTGGCAGAAAGGGAGAGTGGGCACAGGCTCAGGATCAAAGACAGGATCAGTCCTGTCACAAGAAATTTTTTTCCACATTGTTTCATAGAGTTTTCTCCTTTCACACTTTTATTAGCATGGTCTGATTTTACTCTATGAGGGGGGGATTACATAAGTTTACATTTGTCTCAACTTGAAAAATCGCCGTTTTCCCGGCTGTAATAAAATTGCAGTAAGCCGATTCTTGATTTGGTATGGGTCTTTTCATTGATGGAAGCGATGTGCCGGTACAGGGCTGCTCTGGAAATATAAAGACTGGCGGCAATGTTCTGGACGCTGTCATCGGATTCAAGAAGTGCCTGCAGTACATCCTGCTCCCGGCTGGTAAGGGAGTACTGTTTTACGAAACGGTCAAAGGCACCTTCCTTTGGTTCGGAAACAGGTAAAGGGACAGCGTGGGAAGTCTTGCTCCAGTCAGAGTACAGATACAGGGCAATGCTGATGATAACAAAAACCAGCAAAGCCACAGCGCAGATGGCCAGCGCATGGCTGCGGGAAAGATAGGTAACGGAGATGGTTCCCATCACACCGGCTGCGATGTTGTTGGCTGCCCGGCCAAAACCAGCCCATAAAGAGGGAGAATTTGTCCGGAGAGCGTAGGCCATAAAACTGGTGGTAAAAAAGACTGCGAAAAATCCGGCCGACAGGTAAAAAATGATGAGACTGGTCAGGAACAAACCGCCGGAAAGAATGATCAGCAGACATAAAACAGACAGCACGGTAACGCAGTACATGATCAGATTCATATAACGGCGGTCATGGATATCAAACAAGATCCCGGCAGTCAGGCCGCTGAGAGCCAGCAGCAGACGAGGCCAGCGTCCCACATCCATCGTCCCCTCTGCATGAAAGTAGGTGATCACATTGTCCAGCCCTGCAAAAATCACAGTCATGGCCAATATGCACACAAACAGGGCAATGCCTGCCCGCCGTGTCGGGTGGGTAGAAGCAGGAGAAGAGGAATCTGCCGCCGGGACAGGTTCTGTCCTGCTTTGCAGACGAAGAATAAGAAAGGTCAGCAAAATACAGGCAGCCAAAAGAACAAAAGACTCAAAACCTGCCAGATGAATCACATTGTTATTTAAAAACTGAAACAGTAACCCCAGTGCATAAGAACATCCTATCGTCTTAGCCAGACCGGGATCCTGTCTGAGTCTGCACAGGCAGAAATAATGGGCGGCACTGCCCAGTATCCCAAGGAAAACAAAGAAAATACATCCGGCAGCCACCACCCGGATATGAGACTCCCGGGTGCAGATTTCGTACAGAAAGAAACCACAAAAAAGACAGACAGCCGGTATAAGAGACCAGATTTTTTGCTGCCTGGAAATATGCCGGTATAGAAAAGAAAACAATAAAAAACCAACAACGCTGGCCGCCAGAATATAACTCTGGGCAGTTACCACACCGGTTTCACTGGTAACACGGGCAGCGTTGTTGTCAAATAAATATTCCGATCCTAAAAATACAAAATTAAAAAGGGACAAAATGATTATAACATCCAGCCGTTTACGAAAGAAATTTATAACTGTCATAACAATACGCCTCACAAATCCGTAATTTTGGTGTCATGTTGTGTTAGTAAATCGGGTCGTCTAACTGCAGGGCAGTAAAGTCTTTTCTTGTTACATACTCCTGATGCAGATCTGCCATAAACTCATAATCTTTTGCTTCGTTATAGAGTTCTACCTCACAGATCCTGCCTACGAACGAAGGCTGGAACACATCGCCTCCCAGCATAATGCGTTTTACATAGCGGTTGGTAGGGACATTTTCCAAAACGGACACTACCTCTCCGTTAATAAAGGCAATCAGCGTCTCGGTGCGGGCATTGTAGGAAGCACTGACATGCCACCAGGTGCCAGCATGAAGCTGAACAGCAGCGGCATCATACCAGCCGGTCACCTCTTTGGAATCCCGGAGACGGAAATCGCAGTGGCCTTCCCATGAATAAGGAATGATGCCGAAAAATCCTGTCTCAAACTTAACATACATAGCAGCGGTCCATTGATAAAGTTCTTCCGGATACAGCCAGAGGGAAATAGCAAAACTGTCGTTGACAATACAGTCCGGTGGAAGTTCCAGTGTGTTTTCCTCCATGGCACCCCCCGGGAAAGACAGAGATTTGGAATCTTTGAAGATACCGGGACCATAAGTAACCGGTTGATCCCCGCAGAAAAGCCCCTCCCGGGAGCCGTCCTCACTTTGGAGATCGCCATCCAGATGAAAGACAAAACTGTCCCGTATATTGGTAAGATATTCTTCTGCAAAAGTTACGAAATCTTTTTCGCACAGAGGTTTGGCGTAATAATAACCTTGGCCGATCTGGCAGCCGCAGCGGGTAATAAAATCAATCTGGTCTTTGGTTTCAATGCCTTCTGTTACCACATCCATCTTCAGGTCCAGACACAGGGCAATGACATTGCGGATGATCTTTTTACCCCTTGTGCTGTTGGAAGAATCGGATAAAAATTCACGGTCTAGTTTGATGGTATTGGCATTCAGGTCCTTTAACAGGTTCAAAGCGGAAAAGCCGGAACCGAAGTCATCAATAGAGATCATAAAGCCTCGGTCCTGCAACTGGTTGATCATACGGATCAATTCGGTGCTGTCTTTCAAAAAGATACTTTCGGTCACTTCCAGTTCCAGTTCATTGGTAGGAATCTGGTAGCGGCCTGCGATCTCTACCAGTTGATCCGGGTAAGCCTGGTTGTACAGGTGCAGCCTGGACATATTGATGGAAATCGGGATATGTTCGTACTTGGTACCTTTCCAGGTTGACTTGATCCGGCAGGTTTCTTCAAACATGTACAGGTCCAGCTGGGAAATAAAGCCGTTTTTCTCAAAGAGCGGGATAAACGCTGCCGGCGGGCGGATGCCGTCTACCGGATGGATCCAGCGGGCCAGTGCCTCGGCACCTACCAGTTCGGAAGATACCATATTTACCTTTGGCTGGAAATATACCACAAACTCCCCGTTTTTCAGTGTGTCGTCCATTTCTAATTCAATGTGGCGGTTGATCTCCAGTGTTTTGTCATAAGATTTGTACACGGCAAACTGGTTTTTGCCATTGTATTTTGCCTGGTACATAGCGGCGTCGCACTTGGTCAGGACATCATCCAGATTCTGGCTGACCGGCTGCTCCATTACGATACCGATACTTAATGAGATCAAAGACAGGATGTCTTTGCGGAAATCGATTTCCTGTACAGAGGACAAAAGATTACCGGCAATGCCTTCTACCTGAGGCTGTGTCAGCGAACCGTCCAGCAAAACAACATATTCATCACCACCGATACGGGAGGTAAATCCCCGAGTGTGATCCTGCAGAAGTTTGCTGACAGCGATCAGCAGTTTGTCACCCATACTGTGACCGTAAATATCGTTGACTCTTTTAAAATTATCTATATCCAAAAACATGGCATGGATCATAGTAGATGCGTCTATCTGACTGTAGTATTCGTACAAAGCCCGTCGATTGGCAAGACCTGTAAGATAGTCTTGCTCAAATGATTGGTCCGGATTCATGACAAGCCCCCCCCTTCAGTTGTAATAATACATTTATTATACCACAGAAAATGGGAAAAATGAACCAGGAAATCGCCTCTTTACAAATAACTTTCAATCACGCATAATAACAGTAAAATACTATGAATACAGGAGGTCATTTGGTATGGGAAAATGGCAGAGAATACAGTTTCAGCCGGGAGTCGGCATCGGACCGGAAGGCAGCCGGGTGACGGCGTGTGAGGTCCACAGGACCTTGTCCAAAGAAGCAGCCAAAGAAGGTATGGTCCTTTTAAAAAATGAGGGAGAAGTTCTTCCGCTGGCAGAGGGCAGCCGTATCGCTTTGTTTGGCAAGGGAACCTTTGATTATGTAAAGGGGGGCGGTGGCAGCGGAGATGTGACCGTTTCATACATCACTAATCTCTATGAGGGCTTTTGTAAAATCGGCTGGGGAGGGCATATCCATAAAGAGACGGCTGAATACTATGAAAACTGGGTAGAGAAACAATATGAGTCCGGGATTGATCCGGGCATGACAAAGGAGCCGGAACTGCCGGAGGATCTGTGCCGGAGGGCAGCCGCTTTTGCAGATACAGCAGTGATTTCCCTGTGCCGTTTTTCAGGAGAGGGATGGGACAGAAAGAGTAAGTACGATGAGCGAATGGATGAGTCGGCTGTTGTCATTGCCGGCAATACGACCGTGGCTTCTTCCGGAACGAAAGAGACTTTTCCTAAGGGGGATTTTTACCTTACGGAGGAAGAAGAAAAGATGATCGAGACAGTCACCAGATATTTTGAGAAGGTGGTGGTTGTGCTGAATGTAGGCGGCATGGTAGATACTTCCTGGTTTGTAAAAGAGAAGAAGATACCGGCGGTGCTTCTGGCCTGGCAGGGAGGTATGGAAGGCGGTCTGGCAGCGGCAGAACTGCTGGCAGGAATGGGCAGTCCATCCGGCAAACTGCCGGATACCTTTGCGGCCAGACTGGAGGATTATCCTTCTTCTTATAATTTCCACGAGTCGGATTTTTATGTGGATTACACGGATGATATTTATGTGGGATACCGTTATTTTGAGACGATACCGGGAGCTCTGGCGAAGGTGAATTATCCCTTTGGATTCGGCCTTTCGTACACACAGTTTGACTGGCAGGTGGTAAGCGTATCAGAAAAACTGGGTCAGCTTCTTGTACAGGTGGATCTTACCAATGTGGGAAAACGACCGGGCAAAGAGGTTCTGCAGGTATATGGCATGGCACCGCAGGGAAAACTTGGCAAGTCCAAGAGACATTTGCTTGTGTTTGAGAAGAGCCGTCTTCTGCAGCCGGGAGAGACACAGCGTCTGCGTCTGGCGTGGAAAATGGAAGATATGGCCTCCTATGATGACCTGGGCAAGGTGAAAAAGTCCGCTTATGTGCTGGAGCAGGGGGATTATTTCTTCTACCTTGGCAATTCCGTGGAAAATGTTGAAAAACTGGATCATACATATTCTCAGACTCAGGATCAGGTGGTTCTGCAGTGCCAGCCTAAACTGGTACCGGCGTCTCTCAAAGAAAGAATGCTGGCGGATGGAACCATGGAGCCGCTGCCACAGCTGCCGGCCCGCAATCCGAAAGAATGCGGACTGCCGTATCTTTCAAAGGAACCTTTAGACGGACTGAAACCGGCCACCAGAGCGGTGCCGGGAACTTACTGCTGGGGCGAGGACCTTTATAAGAAAGGGGTCAGACCTTTTTCTGAAGTGGCAGAAGGCAGAATGACGGTAAAAGAATTTCTGGCTCAGATGACAGATGAAGAGGTGGCGCATCTGCTGGGGGGACAGCCAAATACAGGAGTTGCCAACACATTTGGCTGGGGCAACATGCCGGAGTATGGTATACCGAACTGTATGACGGCAGACGGACCGGCGGGGCTTCGGATCGCACCGGAGTGCGGTGTGACCACGACAGCCTGGCCTTGTGCTACGCTGCTGGCAGCTACCTGGAATCCGAATGTGGTATACCAGGTTGGGGCAGCCGGCGGAAAAGAAGTAAAGGAAAATAATATTGCTGCCTGGCTGACACCGGCATTGAATATTCACAGAAGTCCTTTGTGCGGACGAAATTTTGAGTATTATTCCGAAGATCCGCTGTTAGCCGGTGTGCTGGCGGGAGCTATGGTAAAAGGAATCCAGTCCCAGGGAGTGGCAGCGACAGTAAAACATTTTGCCCTGAACAATAAGGAAACAGACCGTAAACACAGTGATTCAAGAGTATCAGAGCGGGCAGCCAGAGAGATCTATCTGAAAGCATTTGAGTATGTGATCAAAGGAGCAAAACCATGGGCGGTTATGTCTTCCTATAACATTATCAATGGCTGTTATGCATCGGAAAATAAAGAACTGCTGGAAGATATCCTCCGGGATGAGTGGGGATTTGACGGTATGGTTACCACGGACTGGTGGACGCTGGGAGAACATTACAAAGAAGTAAAAGCAGGCAATGATATGAAAATGGCCTGCGGTGATCCAAAGCGTCTGAAGGAGGCCATGGATCAAGGCCTCCTTACAAGACAGGATCTGGAACACTGTGCAGAGCGCGTTCTGAATCTGATTTTGAAATTGGATTAGTCTGCCAGTTTTTTCAGGACAGCTAACAGTCTGTCGTTGTCCTCCGGCATCATAAAGCAAAGACGGAAATATTTATCGTTTAAGAATGGGAAGGTTGAACAGTCGCGGATCATAAGTCCCTGCCGGATGGCAGTGTCAAAGATCTGGTCGGCTGTGAGACCTTCTTTTTTGATTTTTACAAGGACAAAGTTGCAGTTGGATTCGTACACCTGGTAAGCACCCATAGAGCGGATAGCCTGACATATACGCTCCCGTTCGCTGGCAATAAGCTGGCGTGTTTTCCGGATATATTCTTCGTCGGAGAACATGATTTCGCCGGCGATGGCAGCCAGGGAGTTGATGGTCCATGGGTTTTTCTTCTGGTTGATTTCCTTCAGCAAGTCTTTGTTGCCGCAGATGGCGTAGCCAAGGCGGAGACCCGGTGCAGCGAAAAATTTGGAAATACCCCGGAGGATAATAATGTTGTTGTAATATTCTGTCAGAGGAATGGCAGTGACAGCCTGTACATCCGGTGCAAATTCCACATAGGTTTCATCCACCAGTACCGTAATGGATTTTTTCTTGCAGTAATCCAGAATATCCCGCATCTGGTTTCTCGGGATCACAGAAGAAGTCGGGTTGTTCGGGTTGCAGAGGATCAAAAGGTCCACATTGTGGGAAAGTTCCTCAGTCAGAGCCGGTACATCCAGCCGGAAAGAGGAGTCCTCTGTCAGGCTGAAATAATGGCACCGTCCACCGTCCATGGTGACCTCACGCTCGTATTCCGAATAAGTCGGTCCTACAATGAGGGCCTTGGAAGGATGGGCGATTTGGATAAACAGAGAGATTAACTCTGTGGAGCCATTTCCCACTACGATGTTTTCAAAATCCGCACCGGTGTACTCTGCGATGCACTTACGCAGAGAAGTGTACTCCCTGTCCGGATAAGAAGTAATAGCGTCAATGTGGTTTGTCAGAGTTTCTCTCAGCCGGAAAGAAACGCCTAGCGGATTTACATTGGCGGAAAAACTTATGATATCCTCTTTTTTTATTCCATATACAGCCTCGATCTTCTCCAGATCGCTGCCGTGAAAATGTTCTTTTGGTTTCATGATAAAAGCCTCCTAAAAGTGAATCTAATTTATTATAACATTGGTGTCAAGTAAGGGGCAGTGGTGTTTCTTAACTTCCGTGATCAGGCAGAAAAGATTGTGTTTCGTGGGTGCTCCCGCTAGTTAAGTGCGTAGCGGTATGGATGCCTATGCTCACGCATATACAGGCATCTCATACCGACGCACTTAAAACCCACTCACCACAAAACTTTTCTGCCTGATCACTGCCAGGTTAAGAAAGAACCACCTCCCTTCCTGATGCAACAATTCAAAGTCATAACCTCCCACTTGTCCGGATCTGGGGGCCGGGCTCATGTCATGGGGGTCGTGCCCCCCTTCCCCTGTGCCCGGCGGGAAAGATTTCCTTTCAGGGAAGCAGTAATTTGGGAGAAAAGCCTGGCGTGAAGTGGGTACAAACGCGTGGGTATCAGATCTGCGTATTTGGCAGATCGATACCCCTACGCAGTTTGTCGTAGCGAAAGCACCCACGGAACGCAAGACTTTTCTCCCAAATTACGGAAAACTGAAAAGAAACTCCCCCGCCCGCCACAGAGGACTGGCACGCCGGGCAAAGATATGCTATACTATACAATTAAGATGAAAACACTAATCTATATTATGTGAGTGAGGGAGCCCATGAAGGAAAAAGTTTTGTCTCTGGCAAAAGGAAATTTTACATACGAAAAACCGGAACTGCGAGTGAATCCGCAGCAACTGACGGGAAAGGTGTCTGCCGGCGGATCCTTGAAGTGCGTGATGACGGTGGAGAATAGCAGAGGAACCAAGGTAAAGGGATTTGGTTCTACGATGGATCCGGAGGTGCATTTTCTTCCGGTATTTCATGGCGTTCACAATGAACTGGAAGTGGAATTTGATGCGGGTTCGAGAGAGCCGGGGCAGGAACTTGTCGGGACCGTGTCCATTGTGACGGACTGCGGGGAAGTGGAGATCCCCTATCAGATCAAAGTAGTACGGGAAGTGATCCAGACAACATCCGGTGTCAAAGTGGATGATTATTATCATTTGCAGAGATTATTGAGAGAAAATATGGAAGAAGGCCTGGAGGCATTCCGCAGTCCGCGGTTTAAGGAAGTTTTTTTACAGCGGGATGAAATGGGGCGGATTCTGTATGACCATCTCACCAGAAAAAATTCCAAAAGCCAGGGCGTGGAAGAATTTCTGGCGGCTATGGGAAAAAAAGAAGCAGTTTCTTTTACGGCAGTTCATATGGCGTCCGGCAGTAAAAAAGAGATCGGGTATCAGTTAGATGGAGCGGATATACGGGATGCACTGGAAATCCGCATCAATAACCCGGGAAGCATCCGCATCCGTGTGGAAGCATCGGCGGATTTTATAGAACTGGACAAACAGGTGTTAGACACAGGGGAGTTTGATGGCCACAAGACGGTGTTGGAGTACACCATCCGCATGGACAAGGTTCCCCAGGGAATACGGCGGGGTACTATAAAGATCCAGAGTATCTATCAGAGCCAGGAGATCCAGGTGGAGGCCCACAATGTGATCCTTGCCAGTGAGCGGAAACTCCTTCGTGCCAAACAGCAGGCCTGGGGTATTTTGTACCGGAGCCACCTGGCTTATAAAGAAGGACGCATGGAGCGGGCGGAGTATCAGCAGATGCTTCAGAAAAACAAAGCGGTCATAGTAAAACTGTTCCCGGAACATGTGCTGGAAGTGACTGGCTATATCGCTGTTTTGCAGCGGGATGAACGGGAAATCCTGGAATTTTACCAGAAAACGGAAGGAATGCCTATGCCGGATGTGACTGCCGGCATAGAAGAGGTGGAGCGGTATCTGCTGATCCAGTATATCAAGTACCTGTATACCAAAAGGGAAGATGACAAAAATCAGGTATCTGCGCTGATCCAGGAGTACAACAAGAACGGTTTTGACAGTCTCCTTATGTTTATCATGGGAACCCAGGTACATGAGCGGTATCAGGTGCTTCAGTGGCTGGCTGAGGATGTAAAGAAAAAACTGGATCAGGGCAGCCGATGTGCTTATCTGTACTCACTTTTGATGCAATGCTACGACAAAGACCCTTCCCTTCTGATGGAATTAGATAAAACGGTACTGGCGGTGCTCCGATACGGCCAGAGGACATCCCTTCTGACCCAGGAACTGGCGGTCAATATCAGTTTTCTGACACAGCGGGTGCAGGATTTTGATCTGCTGACTTACACCGTCATGAAAGATGTATATGAAGACTATGCCATCAAAGATGCTCTCATCAGCATCTGTGAGATGGTGATCCGCGGGGAAAAACGGCAGCACAAATATTTTACCTGGATGGAAAAGGGTGTGAAAGAACACCTCCGCCTGACAGATCTGTACGAATATTATATGTACACTATGGATGAAAATGCCATGTTTCACCTGCCGGAGGCGGTGCTTTCTTACTTCCAATACGAAAACCATCTGACAGACCGGTGCAAAGCATTTTTGTACAGTTATATCCTGCGAAAAAAGGATCAGTATCCGGAGTATTACAACCTCTATGAAAAAGGAATTTTCCAGTACGCCAAAGAGCAGCTGGCGAGACACCGGATCACAAAGGATCTGGGTGTGATCTACAGCTATATGCTGCAGGCAGAACCATGGGATGAAGAGACTGCCAGAGATCTTCCTTATGTTATGTTTACAGAGCAGCTTACCTGTGACAATGAAAAAATGGAATCAGTGGTTGTGGTGCACCGGGAGATGAAGGACGAGATTTTGTACCCAATCCGGGATGGTAAGGCGAAGATCCAGGTGTTTACTCCGGATGTGGCTTTCCTGTTCGTGGACCGGGAGGGACATTATCATTGTGGAACTGTGGGCTATACCAGAGAGAAAATGCTTCCTTTGCAGGATGCGTCCCAGACGCTGTGCCAGTTAGGTGCAGACCATTACGGACTTTTGTCCCACATGGCAGCCAAGGCACTGCGGACTCCGAAGTTAAATGACCTGCAGGCAGAAGTGCTGCGGTATGTTTTGGAAAAGGGATTTTTCAGGTCCTATTCAGCGGCCAGGATTTGGCAGTGCCTGTTTGATTTTTACAAAAAGCAAAATGATATTGCCAGTCTTCTTGGCTTATTAGATGAATACGACATCCAGTCCGGGAAAAAAGAGCGGGCCGGAGAAGTGGCAGCAGCTTGTGTGTATCACGGAATGTATGAAAAGGCGCAGCAGATCCTTAGCCGTTTTGGCCAGTCCGGCTGTGATAAAGAGGCCCTTCTTATGCTGGTAAAGGAGCGGATCGCCGGAGAAAAGGGCGCCTATGTGCCACAGGTTCTTCAGTGGTGCCACACTCTGTATCAGGAACGGTGCATGGACGCAGATGTGCTTCTTTACCGGATGAAATATTATATGGGGTCAACGAAAGAACTGACTGTTTTATACGAAAAATGTATGTCGGTTCCGGGGCTGGTGCTGGATGATGGCTGTAAAGAACGGCTGTTAGGCCAGGTGCTATTTACCGATACGGATCCGTCGTATTATGAGCCTTTGTTCCATGAGTATTATGAAAAGGGAAAAAACAGAGTATTGGTTAAGGCATTTTTGTCCTATTATGCCTACGAATATCTGGTGGACCGCATCGATCTGTCGGAGGCGCTGGCAGAAAAGATCGAAAAAGAGGCCATGTATGTAAAAGAAGATGTGATGGTATTTGCCTGGCTGAAAGCCATGTCCGGGGCAAAACGCCTTAGTGACAGACAGAAAGAATTTGTCGAACTGTGTCTGGAAAAATATGCCGGAGAGGGAAGGATTTTCCGCTTTATGCAGGATTTTTCCGGCAAGGCAGAAGTGCCGTATGAAGTGGAAAATGCTCAGATTGTACAGCATTTTGGGGCATCCGGGCAGTCCGTCATGCTTCATGTGGTGGAACAGGAAAAAGAGGTTTTGGTCATACCTATGAAACAGATTTTTGACGGCATTTATTCGGCGGCACTGCTCTTATTTGAAGGGGAGGAAAAACAGTGCTATGTAAAAGAGGAAGGAACGGGCAGAAAATCTGACATAATTGTGCTTCGTTATCATGGTACAAGAAAAGGAAATGACAGCTTTTTCCAGATGATCAATGAAATGCAGAGACTCCTGGGAGAGGGACAAAAAGATGCTTATGAGAAAGCAATGAAAGAGTTCCAGACCCGCAGAGAGGCGGCTGGAAAGTTGTTTGTGATACAGTAGCAGAAGGGAGATATACATGAGTAAGCGAACCTTGCTGGTTGGTCTGGATCTGGGTGAACGATACAGCCAGTTAGCAGTATACGACCCGGCACGGGTGGAAGCGGATCTGATGTGCCAGACAGAAGAGAATCCGGAAGGATACATTGAGACCAGTGTATCACTGGAAGGAAAGGAGCCTATCCGGGATTTCTGGAGCCGGATCAAAGAGGGCAGAACCATAGAAGTAGATGGCAGAGAGTCATCCCCGGTAAATGTCCTGGCGTACTTTTTCCGCAAGACACTGGCACTGACGAGGAAAAAATATCCGTCGGAGACCATTAAGCAGCTGGTAGTTACCACAGAGGGGGTGTCCGAGCCCATAGCTGCCATCATTTACGAGGCGCTGGCCAAGTTAAATATAAACAAAGACCGGGCGCTGGTGATGGAACGGAAACAGTGCTTTGCCTATTATGTCATGTACCAGTCAAAAGAACTGTGGACCAATGATGTGGGGTTGTTTGACTATCATGACCGGGTGCTTAACTATTATCAACTGCAGCTGGACCGCCGTAAAACACCGGTTTTAGTCAGTGTACACCACCGGCCGCTGCAGGATGCAGCTGACATGATGGAAAAAGATCCGGAGCACAAGGGCGTTCTGTTTGAGAATGCGGTGCAGGGGCTGATCCATAAGCAGATCTTGTCCAGTCTGTATATGACGGGAGAAGGATTTGAAGAGGAGTGGTGCCAGGATGTATTTAAGCAGCTGTGTGTAGGACGGAGGTTGTTTTTAGGCAACAATCTGTTTGTCAGCGGTGCTTGTTTTGCCGCCAGAGAAATGGGGGAGGACAGACGGCTGCAGGAATATCTCATGATGGATGAAAACATGGTCAGCAGCCGGATCACCATGGATATATACCGCCACGGCAAGCAGGGAGACTGTGTTCTGGTAAAGGCCGGAGAGCCATGGTTTCAGGTGAAAAAGGAACTGGAAGTGATCCCGGATGGCGATGAAGAACTGTGCCTGCGGATCTACAACGCTTTTACCAAAGAAGATAAAAAGATTCTGGTGGAGCTGGAACCTGTGCAGGGGCGTGTGGACAGACACTGTCGCCTGGGACTGAAACTTTTATTTACAGATGCCCACACCTGCGTTTTGACCATCCGTGACATGGGATTTGGTGAGGAATATCCAAGTTCCAACCGGATCTGGGAAAAGGTGCTTCAGATTGATTAGGGGATACCGGAGGTGAGAAAATGTTTATTGTATGTGAAGGAAAAGTGGCAGAACATCCTTATGTGATGCCATATACAGGAAGAAAAGTGTATTCGCTGGAAGAGTTGTGTTGTTATCTGTACGAAAATATTTACAGCATCAACCGGGAGTTTTTCCAGGCGTCACTGGCTGACTGGCTGCGGGAAGAGACAGACCATGAGGCTTTGGCGAAAAAGATTACGGAAGAAATTGCCCAGTCCGCCGGTCTGAAAGATCTGGTGGTGACGATCCTGTGTGGCTGTGATTATTACAAAGAAGAAGAGATACGAAAGTTGATCGCAGTGATGGACGGCATTGCCAATCTGCCGCTTCACAAGAGAAAAAAGATCAAGGCGGACAACTTTTTGAGAGCGGGAATGTATGGAAAAAGTCTGTTGGAGTACCGTAAACTTCTGCAGGGTGGTCTGGCAATGAATTTTACGGCAGGAGAGTATGGGGATATTCTGCATAATCAGGGAATTGCCCATTTTTACACTTCTTCTTTTGCCAGGGCCGAGAAAGATTTCAAAGAAGCGTATGCCCGCAACGGCAGCCGGGACACGCTGCGTCATTATCTTTACTGTCTGCTTTTGCAGAAAAAGGATGAGGCCTTTGGAAAAGAATGTGTCCGCTATGGCGTTTCATCCGAAGAGGCACAGAATGTGGAAAGCCACTACAAAGAAGCCTGTCTTTCGGTGCAGGTAACTAACACCGGTGCGGAAGTGCTGGAACAGTACAAAGAAGAACTGCGCCAGTCATTTGCATTTTAACAGAAGGAGGCATCTATGGCGTTTCATTTTGGAAAGAAAAAACAGGTTGAAAAGGTAGAAGTACCGCCGACACAGGAAGCAGACCGGGAGGTCAAAGAAGTGGTAACGGTAGAGAAAGAAAAAGTAAACTTATCGGATCCACAGGCCAGACTTCAGTATGTGAAACGGCTTCACGAAGGGATTTTAGAAGCGGATAAACAGTGTGAAAACATTAAGTTTGAATACGGACAGGTTACTTCTTATCTGAAAGATATCCAGATTTTGGATCAGGCACCGGAAGAAGAAAAGAAGACCTTGAAAGCAGCGGCTTTCAGGATTGTAGACCTTACGAAGGAACGGGCAGAACTGCAGAAGAGAAAGTACAAGATCACCAATGCACAGGAGAAGGCACTGGAGCGGTTTGAGGATAAGGTCGGACAGGACCTTCCTAAATTGAAAGAATACGAAGACTATCAGATAAAGATCAAAAATGATCTGCGCCAGTTAAGTTCTGAAAAGGCACTTCTGATCCAGGATCAGAGCCAGATTGTCCGCAGTCAGAAGCAGTTAAAGTCCATTGGCAAGATTCTGACAGGAATCCTTGTGGCCATGGGAGCCATGCTGCTTGTTCTGGCGATGCTGTTTAAGGTGGATATTACGGTGCCTTTTGTGGCAGCAGCGGCCTTTGCTTTTGTGGTGGCAGCTATCATTTTGAATGAATCCAGAAAAAACAGGATCGACATGGTCATAACAGAGAAAAAACGCAGCCGGGCCATTGCTCTTAGCAACCGGGTCAAGATCAAATATGTAAATAATGTCAACACGGTGGATTATATGTGCCACAAGTATCAGGTTCGCAATGGCACGGAACTGGAATTTGTTTACGGTGAATACCTCAAGGCGAAGAGAGAATGGGAGCGTCAAAAGCAAAGTTCTGTCGAACTACAGGACAATAGCCGGCTTTTGATGCAGGAACTGGCCCGTCTGGGGGTAAAAGACACCATGATCTGGTGCAGTCAGGCAGAGGCACTGGTCAATCCAAAAGAAATGGTGGAAGTGCGCCATGACCTGCGGGTACGCAGACAGAAACTAAGGGAACAGGTAGATTACAACACAAAGATCAAAGAAGAGTGTCTGGAAGAAATCGAGAAGATTCAGGATAAAAAGCCGGAGTATGCCAGAGAGATACAGCAGATTCTGGGAAATCATCCGGTCATTGACACTTTTACAGACGGAGGGAAAGAAAATTAAATGAGACCAGAAATGGATTATAGTCTGTATGTATGCACAGACAGGGATATTATGACGACGGATACGCTGGAAGAAGCAGTAGAACTAGCCATCAAGGGAGGGGCTACCATTATCCAGTTGAGAGAAAAAGATTGTACATCCAGAGAGTTTTATGAACTGGCACTTAGTATCAAAGATATTACAGATGCTTATGAAGTGCCGCTGATCATCAATGACCGACTGGATATTGCATTGGCGGTACACGCTGACGGCGTGCATCTGGGACAGAGCGACATTCCGGTACAGGTGGCACGGAATGTGATGGGGCCCAACTGTATTGTAGGCGCAACGGCCAATACTCTGGAAAAGGCCAAAGAGGCCTGGCAGTCCGGAGCGGATTATCTGGGGGTAGGAGATGTGTTTGGCTCTGCCACGAAAAATGATACAAAGCCGGTGGAACTGAAAGAGTTAAAGAAAATCTGTGATACGGTGAAGATTCCGGTGGTTGCCATCGGAGGAATTTCAAAAAAGAATATCCATCTGTTAAAGGATACCGGCGTAGCCGGTGTGGCAGTGATCTCTGCCGTCCTTGGACAGACGGATATTACAGCAGCAGCAGAAGAACTTATTTCAGGTTCTCCAGAAGCATAACCGGAACCCGGAGTTTGCCGGTGCCACAGCCAAGATCAATATCCGGCTTGTTGTCACCGTGAAAATCCGAACCGCCGGTAATAAACAACGAGTGTTCCTGTGCCAGTTTGCGGACAAAAGCTTCATCGTTTCCGTGATTTCTTGAATAAATGGCCTCAATGCCTTTCAAGCCGAGAGGAATCAGAAAGTTAAGAAGATCATGAAGCTCTGTGACTGAAAATTTGTACAGCAGGGGGTGTGCCAGAACCGGTATGCCACCTGCTTTTTTTATAAGTTCAATACCCTCTTCCGGCGTCAGATATTTTCTGGATACAAAATAAGGACCTTTGTCAGAAAGAATCTTTCGGAAAGCGGAGTCAATGCTGGATACAACACCTTTTTCACATAGAAAACGGGCAAAATGGGCACGGGTCAATATCGTATCCGGGTAGCGGGCAGTCAGTTCCTCATAGGAAATAGGGTAACCATCGTTATGCAGATTTTCGCACATTTTTTTGTTTCGGTTGTCCCGCTCATCGGCGGCTTCCTGCAGGCGTTCAATAAGAACTTTGTTCTCATGATCCAGCTGGTATCCCAGAATGTGGATTTCCTTTTTACGGGAAGGCGTCACTGTGTATTCACAGGACAATTCCACGCCGGGGATCACGGTGAGAGATTTTCCCCGGGCAGCAGTCAGTGCTCTGCCAACACCTGCTACTGTATCATGATCCGTAAGGGCAAAGGCAGCCAGTCCTTTGTCTACGGCCAGATCCACGATCTGCTCCGGGGTGAAGGTGCCGTCGGAACAGGTTGAGTGTACATGTAAATCAATGTATTGCATATTCATTCCACCTAGCATAAAATTGTTTTTTTTAGTATAGGACAAACAGAAAAAGGTGTCAAGAAAACACAATGTTATGTCCTTACCCTTGACATGATAATGGAAAGGTATGTTATAATGAGGGCACTGATGAAAATGGAACGGAGGGTTATTGTGTCCAGACAAAATAATAAACAACAGATAGAAGAGAAAAAGCCGGGCTGTCTGTACCTGCCGCTGGCATTGGCGGTGGCGGTTGTTCCGCTGATCGCCGTGGCAAAGCGTTACAACACAGGATTGACCAAGTATGCATGGTTTTCCGATGCCCTGAAATCTACGGTGGATGTGTTTTTGTATTATAAAGCACAGGTGCTGATCATATTGGCGTGGGTCATGGCGGTGTGCCTGATCGGCGCATTTTTAACGAAGAAGGACTGGAGCGGACGGTGGAAACAGTTGTCTGCACCGGAGATATACAGTGTGGGGATTTACCTGGTATTATCCTTGATTTCGGCCTTCTTTTCCTCCTATGGAAGCGTGGCCTTTAAGGGAGGCTATGAGCAGTGGGAGGGCTTTAATGTGCTGCTGGCATATGGAGTGCTTCTGGTGTATGCGTACCTGATCGTGGATTCGGAACAGGTTGTAAAATATATAGTGTACAGCATTATCGGCGGAAGTGCTGTGTGCGGTGCCATCGGTGCTTTCCAGTATCTGCATCTGGACTTTTTCCGCAGCAGCCTGGGTGCCTGGTACATGAGCCTGAAAATGGATAAAGTGCTGAATTTCCGGTTTAATTTCCCGGAAGGACAGTCTTATTCTACTTTATATAATCCGAACTACGCCGGTTCCTATGTGGCATTAGTAATGCCGGTCCTTTTGCTGGCTGCCTTTACCCAGTGGGGCCGCATTAACAAGACATGGCACTGTCTGGCAGTGGTCAGTGCCTGCTTAAACTTTGTATTCCTGATCGGTTCCCAGTCTCTTACCGGTGTGATCGGTGTGGCAGCAGCAGCTGTGTTTGCTCTGATCTTCTTTTTCCCGAGAATGAAGGGGGCATTTGGGAAAAAACTGTGGTGGGCAGCCGGAGGATGTGTGGCTGTGGTTGTGGCAGTGGTTCTGGTGTTCCCAGGCGGTTTTGATACCGCTATGAACAAATTGTTCCATCCTAATGCAGACTCCCATACCATTGCATCCATGGTGTCTACGGATGAGGGAGTAAAGATCACCACCATCAAAGATGAGGTATTGTATCTTACCATTAACAACAACAGTGGTTATACGGTGCAGGATGCGGACCACAAACCCATCACACTTACGAAAAACAGCAATGACGGCGGCATGATGGTCAAGGGCAGCACTACCCTGCAGGATATGCGCTTTTTCCAGAGTGCGGTCAATATTAACAATAAAGTGTCTGTGGCAGTGCAGGTTCAGAGCCGTTACAACTACAAGTCATGGTACATCTGCATAGTAAATGGAAAATACAAACTGTATAACGCCATCGGTAAGTTAGACGATTTGGTGGAGATCCCATCTTGTGGTTTTGAAAATAACCAGCATTTTGGAGACAAACGAGGATATATCTGGTCCCGGACGATTCCGCTTTTGAAGGATTATATACTCATCGGATCCGGCCCGAATACCTTTACCGAGGTGTACCCAAACAATGATTATGTAGGACTGAACAATATGAATTATGCCGGTTCCACCATTACAAAACCGCATAATATGTATCTGCAGACATGGGTGCAGACGGGACTTCTTTCTCTGATCGCCTATCTGGCACTGGTATTTATTTATCTCATCCGCAGTGTCCGCCTGTACTGGCGCAGTTCTATGGAGAGTTTTACGGCCAGAGTGGGAGCTGCTATTATGATCTCCGTCTTTGGTTACATCGTGACAGGAATCGCCAATGACTCCACCGTGGCAGTGGCGCCGGTATTCTGGGGACTGCTGGGCGTGGGACTGGCTGTGAATCGTATGGCTTCCAAAGAAAATGAAAGTAAAATAAAATAATTCCTTGACATTACACCGGCATCATGGTATAGTATTATTTGTTGATGCGGGTGTAGTTCAATGGTAGAACACTAGCCTTCCAAGCTAGATACGTGGGTTCGATTCCCATCACCCGCTTTTCTTATGCGGAAAAATAAATAGAGAGAATGATATGGCTTGCTGTTTTGGCAAGCCTTTTTTCTAAACAGGGGAGGAAAAATATGAAGATTGTGCTGGTTGGTATCAATGCCAAATATATACATACGAACCTGGCAGTCCGTTCGTTGCAGGCAAACGCCGGAAAATACCGGAATGAGGTTGAGATTGCAGAATACACCATCAATCACAGTATCCAGGAGATTTTATCGGATCTGTTTGACAGAGAACCGGATGTGGTCGGTTTTTCCTGTTATCTGTGGAATATTGAGTATGTGATGCGTCTGGCTCAGGACTGGAAGAAGATCTGGCCCCAGGGAAAGATCGTTGTAGGGGGACCGGAAGTAAGTTATAACCCGGAAAAGACTTTTGAGCAGTATCCCTTTGTGGATCTTTTGATCCGGGGAGAAGGGGAAAATACCTTCAAAGAGGTGCTGGCATGGCTTCACGGGGAGAAACAGTCCAGGGCAGAACTTTCCGGTGTTGCCTATCTGGAAGAGGGAGAATTGCATATAGGACCGCCTCAGAAGGCAATGGATATGGATGATCTGGTATTTCCGTATGAATCACTGGAGGGGCTGGAGAATAAGATCCTGTATTATGAGAGCATCCGTGGCTGCCCTTTTTCTTGCAGTTACTGTCTTTCCTCTATCGAGCGTTCCGTCAGGATCAAGAGTGTGGAAAAGACGGAGAAAGAACTGGACTTTTTTATTGAGAGAAAGGTGCCTCAGGTAAAGTTTGTGGACCGTACATTCAACTGCAACAGGGATTATGCCTATGAGATCTGGCGATATATCGGAGAGCATGATAACGGTGTTACCAACTTTCACTTTGAGATCGGCGGTGATCTTCTGCGGGAGAAGGATTTTGAACTGCTGAAGACATTCAGACCGGGGCTTGTTCAGTTTGAGATCGGGGTCCAGTCCACCAATCCGGATACCATTAAGGCAATCCGGCGCACCATGGACTTGAAGAAACTGGCAGACTGTGTGGCAAGGGTGCATGAAGCAGGCAATATCCATGAGCATCTGGATCTGATCGCGGGGCTGCCGTATGAGGGATATGCAAGTTTCAGACATTCTTTTGAAGATGTGTATGCCATGAAGCCGGATCAGCTTCAGTTGGGATTTCTGAAAGTGTTAGAAGGATCCTACATGAATGAGGTAAAGGATTCCTATGACATTCAGTTCAGCAGTTATCCGCCCTATGAGGTGTTGTCTACCAGATGGCTGCCGTATGAGGACCTGAAGCGGCTGAAAGCGGTGGAAGAAATGGTGGAAGTGTACTATAACAGTTTCCAGTTCAGTGCATCCATGACTTACTTACGGACACTGTTTAGTATGGCTTTTGATATGTATGTGGCACTGTCTATGCATTACCGGGAAAAGGGGTATTTTTCCTGCCAGCACAGCCGTCTGAGACGGTATGAGATTTTGTGGGAATTTGCCATTGAGTGGCTGAAAATGACACCGGAGCAGTTGGAAGAATTCCGGCAGGTCCTTACCTTTGACCTCTACAGCAGGGATTATGTGAAAAATCCGCCTTCTTTTGTGGAACTGCGAAGCGATGAGCAGAAAAAGAAGATCCGGGCGTTTTTTGACAGAGAATGTGAAGACCCACAGTATCTTCATGGGTATGACAATCGTGTGACAAAACAGTTATTTAATATGATTTATATCGGAGAATTTTCCTTTGATCTGATGGCATGGCAGAAGAAGGGGGAAATTGTGTTTGGTCCCTTTGCTTGGTTTATGTTTGACTATCAAAAAAGAAATCCGCTGAACTATAGTGCCGGTGTTCAGAGGATTTCCATGGATTCTTAACGGTAGGAAAAAATCACATTCCGCAGGGCCGTTTCCAGGTTGTCCTTGTGTGGAAAATCCGAAGACTTTATCATATCCAGAAGTTCCTGGATCTTTTCCGGCTGGTCCTTCCGGAGATAGATCCGGGCCAGTGCTTCATAATCCGCCACCTGGCGGGTTCCATAGCGGATGGCCAGAAGGTAGGTGCGGATGGCATAGTCTAAAAGATCTGCCTTTTCATAACTGCGGGCAAGACTGCCCAGAGCGATGAGAAATTCGTGAAAAGTTTCGTCATATTCGGATATGGTCTTGAAATTTCCTACGCCATATGCTAACTTTAAATCTGTATTTGTATAATCTGAGAAATCCATCATAGGGTTCTTGATTATTTCTTTTACCTGTCCGACATAATATAATACAGAATCATTATCTGTGTCGGCCACAGGGATTTCTTCTTCGGATACATGAAGGAGAGGAAGGTTGGATATATCTTTTTTGCGGGTCTGGTTGGCTTCTTGTTCCCTGGCCCAGAAATCTTTGGATTCCTGTTCGGCCACTTTACGGCTTTTACGCTGTTCGTATAAAAGCCAGCCGATGAAAATAAGAAAGCAAACCAGGTAAATAGCAATATATTTCATATGTTTAACTCCGATCTGAATTATCAGTGGTAAAAAACATCGTAAAGAAAGGGGGATGTTTTTATGTTTAATCGTAAAAATCAGCGTAAGATCGCTGCTGTGATCTGTGGTATCCTGATCCTGGCTATGATCGCCAGTCTGTTACCATCCATATTCTAATACAAGTTTATTATTTGTGCAAGTGTGGAGCAGGAGCGGAGGCGTTATGAGATGAGAAAACAAAGATTTGGCCCGGCTATCGGGTTTATTATAGGAATGTCCGCATTGATCGCGGCCTATGTAGGGGTGGCTTGTTATACGAGCCAGCCGGATCCGGATAAGATCTGCCAGGGTGTCACCATTGACGGCATGGATGTCAGTGGTATGACAAAAGATGAGGCAGAGAAAAAGATACAGAGCAAACTGGATTCCCTGGCATCCAAAAGCCTGGAGGTAGATGTAAACGGGAAAAAGGTTACTGCGACTTTGGAAAAACTTGGATATAAATGCGAAAGCGGGGATGTGGTAGAGCAGGCCTTAAAACTTGGAAAGACAGGAAATATTTTTTCTAATTACAAAGAAGTGCGGGACCTGCAGCTGAGACACAGAAATTTTTCCGTGGCTTTTACTTATTCCGAGGCCAAGGTTAAGAAGTTTGTGGAGAAGACCTGTGGTAAAAAATGTACCAAGGCCAAGAATTCCCAGATTAAAATGAAACAGGGAAGTCTGGTGTATACCAAAGAAAAACAGGGTGTGACGCTGGATGTGAAAAAAACGACAGAGAAGATCCATGAGGCACTGCAGAAACTGAATGCAGAAGAAAACAATGTGATCAGGGTAACGGCTGTCGTGGCTGTGGAGCAGCCAAAGGTAACAGAGGAGACCGCCAGACGGTGTAAAGACAAGATAGGAAGTTTTTCCACCCAGTACAATGCAGGAAACATCAGCCGGTCGAAAAATGTGGCCAATGCGGCCAGACTGATCAATGGCACCGTGATCTATCCGGGAGAAACTTTTTCTGTCCATGATGCCATCTCCCCGATGACAGAGGACAACGGATATTATGCGGCACCGTCCTACAGCAACGGACAGGTGGTGGATTCCATCGGCGGAGGTGTATGCCAGGTGTCTACGACCTTGTATAATGCTGTGCTGAGAGCAGAGTTAAAGGTGGTTCAGAGAAGTCCTCATTCCATGGTGGTTACCTATGTTTCACCGTCTATGGACGCAGCCATTGCAGGGGATTATAAAGACCTGAAATTCCGCAACAATACGGAAGTTCCGATTTATATCCAGGGTGAAGCCTATGATGGAACCATTTATTTTAATATCTACGGAGAAGAGACCAGATCATCAGACCGTACCGTGACATTCCAGTCAGAGACCATTGAGACGATGGAACCCGGTGCGGATAAAGTGACCTACGACAAGACCAAGCCATCTTCCTATGTTAGTGTGACCCAGGAAGCCCATACGGGATGCAAGGCGGTTCTCTGGAAGATCGTGACAGAAAATGGTGAAACGAAGAAAACCCAGGTAAATTCCAGCACCTATAAGGCAGAGCCTCGTTATGTTACAAAGGGAGCGGCAGATGCCACACCGGCACCGTCCGGCAAGGATAAAGATAAAGAGCAAAAGGCAGCGGATAAGGCCAAGAAAACAGCAAAACCTACCGCCACGCCAAAGGCCAAGGAAACCGCGGCACCTACCAAAGCACCTGAAAATACGGAAAAAGCCCAGACAACAGCAGAGCCGGAAGAATAAAGAACCGGCGGCAGGGAGAAATCGAGGAACAAACATGGAGATAGGAAAAGTACCTGAAAATATATTGAAACGGTCTGTTTTTAAAAAACTGACTGTGAAACGGCCGGAAGTTCTGGTTCACTCTGGTGTGGGGGAAGACTGCACGGCGATGGATGTGGGAGAGCATGCCATCGTGCTTTCTACTGATCCCATTACCGGAACAGCCGATCACATCGGCCGGCTGGCATTTCATATTACGGCTAACGATATAGCTTCTTCCGGGGCAGAACTGGTGGGGATGATGGTGACCATTATCCTGCCGGAGAACAGCACAGAAGAAGATCTGAAAGAGATCATGCAGGAACTCAGTGAGTGTACAGCCCGCTATGGCGTAGAGATCATGGGGGGACACACGGAAGTATCAGCGGTAGTAAACCAGCCCCTTGTATCGGTCACCGGTGTCGGCAAGGTGAAAAAAGGTGAAATAGTGGCTACATCCGGTCTGAAACCGGGACAGGATCTGGTCGTGACCAAGTGGATCGGTTTGGAAGGAAGCGCCATCGTGGCATCGGAAAAAGAACAGGAACTAAAGGAAAAACTTCCGTCAGAACTGGTTGAGACCGCCAAGTCCTTTGCAGATCTTCTCAGTGTGGTGGATGATGCCAAAGTGGCCATGAAAGTAGGCGTATCGGCCATGCATGATGTGACAGAAGGAGGCATTTTCGGAGCCTTGTGGGAAATGGCAGAGGCCTCTGGTGTAGGTCTGGATATTGATCTGAAAAAGATTCCTATCCGTCAGGAGACCATAGAGATCTGCGAAGTGTATGATATCAATCCTTATCTGCTGATCTCCAGCGGGGCTATGCTGATCGGAACCGACCACGGAAGCCGTCTGGTGGAAGAACTTACCCGGGCAGGTATCCATGCATCGGTGATCGGTTATGCGGTAGAAGGCAGAGACCGCATCGTGCGAAACGGTGATGAAAAGAGGTTTTTAGAGCCGCCTAAAACCGATGAATTGTACAAAGTATGTTGACAAAAACGGAAAATTCGTGTATTTTTAACGGAATACATTATTTTGAGGAGGAACCATATGACGAAGTCATAATTAAAACTGGTTCCGACGCCCTGCCGCCGAGCGTCAGCGAGGGGGCAATACACTATTTTCAGGAGGTAAATGGTTATGAGAGAAAGACTGTTGCATCTGTTGGCGAAAGACAGCCGTTTGTCTGTAAAAGACATGGCGGTAATGTTAGATTCTACAGAAGAAGAGATTCAGAAAACATTGGCGGAGATGGAAGCGGATGGCGTGATCTGCGGATATCCTACGCTGATCAATTGGGATAACACAGAGTTTGAGCATGTGGCGGCTTTGATCGAGGTAAAGGTATCTCCCGAAAGAGGCCGTGGTTTTGATAAAGTAGCAGAGAGAATTTACCAGTTTGAAGAGGTAGAAAGCCTTTATCTTATGAGCGGCGGTTTTGACCTGATGGTTATCATTGACGGTAAGTCCATGAAGGAAGTCGCCCGCTTTGTATCGGCGAAGCTGTCTCCGATGGAGTCAGTCATCAGTACAGCAACCCACTTTATTTTAAAACGATACAAAGATTATGGCCTTTCTTTGATAGAAGGAAAGGTTGAAGACGAAAGGCAGTTGATTACACCATGAGAAACCCGTTATCTAAAGCAATTACAGAAATACAACCTTCCGGTATCCGCCGTTTTTTCGACGCAGCAAGTACTATGAGTAATGTTATTTCACTGGGCGTTGGTGAGCCGGATTTTGATACGCCCTGGCATGTAAGAGAAGAGGGAATTTACTCTCTGGAGAAGGGAAGAACCTTTTACACCGGTAATTCCGGTCTGCTTGAACTGAGAGAAGAGATCGGACGGTACTTAGACCGTCGTTTCGGACTTTCCTACAGCGCCGATGAGATACTTGTAACAGTAGGTGGCAGTGAGGCCATTGATATAGGCTTTCGTACCATGCTGGATCCGGGGGATGAAGTGATCATACCGGAGCCTTGTTATGTGTCATACCTTCCGTGTGTGAAACTGGCAGGAGGTGTGCCGGTGCGGCTCCCGCTGGAAGAAAAAGACCAGTTTAAGTTGACTAAGGAAAAACTTTTGTCCGCTATTACCGATAAGACAAAGATTCTGGTTCTTCCATTTCCAAATAACCCGACAGGAGCGATCTTGAACCGGGAAGAACTGCAGATTATTGCGGATATAGTGAAAGAACACGATCTGTTTGTTATGTCCGATGAGATCTATTCGGAGTTAAATTATGAGGGCGGTCATGTGTCCATCGCATCGATTCCGGGCATGAGAGAGAGAACCATTGTGATCAACGGATTTTCCAAATCCTATGCTATGACAGGATGGCGTCTGGGATATGCAGCAGGACCAAAAGAGATCATGAAACAGATGTTGAAGATCCATCAGTTTGTGATCATGTGCGCGCCTACTACCAGCCAGTATGCAGCGATCGAGGCTCTCCGCAACGGAGATGAAGATGTGCGCAGGATGAGAGAAAGTTATGACGAACGCCGTCGCTTTCTGGTAAACGCATTGAATGAGATGGGCCTTCCGTGTTTTGAACCAAAAGGAGCTTTTTATGTGTTCCCGAATATCAGTGCGTATGGCATGACTTCGGAGGAGTTTGCCAGACGTTTGCTGGAACAGGAGAGAGTGGCTGTTGTGCCGGGTACCGCTTTTGGAGAGTGCGGAGAAGGATTCCTGCGTATTTCCTACGCGTATTCCATCGACAACTTGAAGAAGGCACTGGACAAGATAGAGAAATTTATAGACACTCTGAATTAAGTGTGTTACTATAAAGTTATTAAAGAATGATGAAAAGGGGATAGAGAACAAAATGGCAATGATAAGTGCAGACCATATTAATCCGTTTTTGATGGCGGCAAAGAAGGTTTTTCAGGATATGTGTTTTGTAGAACTTTCCATTCAGAAACCGAAACTTCAAGAAGCCAAATTTGGGCCGGATGCATGGGTTATTATCATTGGTGTGACAGGCGAAATGCGTGGACAGGTATTGATCGCTATGACAAATGAAAACGCTTGCAACATCGCATCCAAGATGTGTATGATGGAGGTTAAGGAGATGGACGAGTTTGCCTGCAGTGCGTTAAGTGAGTTAGGCAATATGATCATGGGAAATGCGGCTACGGTTTTTTCAGCCAATGGTATTGGAATTGACATTACACCGCCGTCCTTGACTCATGGAACTATGAGTTTTACAAATAATTATACAAAGAATCTTTGTGTGCCTATGACTTTTGATGGAAGAGAGATTGAACTGTTCCTGGCACTGCGTCAGGAGGACTGATTGTGTTAAACATTGTTTTGCTGGAGCCGGAGATTCCGGCTAATACAGGGAATATCGGCCGTACCTGCGTGGCAGCAGGAGCCAGGCTTCATCTGATCGAGCCTATGGGATTCCAGATTAATGAAAAACAGGTAAAAAGAGCCGGATTGGATTACTGGGACAAGTTAGACTATACGATTTATGATAGTTTTCCAGACTTTTTGGAGAAGAATCCGGGGGCAAAGATTTATATGGCTACGACTAAAGCCAAGCATGTATACAGTGATGTGAAGTTTGAAGAGGACTGTTATATTATGTTTGGGAAGGAAAGTGCCGGGATTCCGGAAGAGATTCTGGTAGAAAATGAAGAGACTACCATACGGATCCCTATGTTTGGGGATATCCGGTCACTGAACCTGGGAAATTCGGTAGCTATCGTATTGTATGAGGCATTGAGGCAGCTGGGATTTAAAAACCTGAACACAGAGGGGCATTTACATCACAGCCACTGGCATTCAGAAGAGTAATAAAAAAGAGACAGGCTCCTGTCTCTTTTTTTGTTATTAGGTTTCTTTCGTCAGTGTAAAGACAAATTCGGAACCAACGCCTTCGGTGCTGACCACATCCAGATTCTGTTTGTGGGCGGTGATGATCTCCTTGCAGATGGACAGACCCAGTCCGGTTCCCAGTTTGTCTTTTCCACGGGAGAGATCTGTTTTATAAAAACGCTCAAAGATTTTTCCCAGATCATCTTTGGGTATTCCGATACCGGAATCTTTTACGGACACAAATACCCGGTTTCCTTTTTCCCGGGTGGAGATAAGGATAGAAGAACCTTCGTGACTGAATTTGACAGCGTTATCCATAAGGTTGTGAAGAACCTGCTGGATCTTGTCTTTGTCTCCGCTGACCCACAGCGGTTCTGTATCGGATAACTCCAGATCGAAGTGGATATCTTTTTTGGCAGCAACTCCCTCCAGTGCCCCGGCGGTCTTGCGGATGGAATCGTGGAGGTTAAAGCGGCTGATGTCCAAAAAAATGTTGTCTTTGTCAAAATTATTTACATCCAGAAGATTGCTGGTAAGTTTGGTAAGCCGGTCGGTTTCAAACAGGATGATATCCAGGTATTTCTGCTGGGACTCCGGCGGGATGACACCGTCTACCATGGCCTGCACATATCCACGGATACTGGTAAGAGGAGAGCGGAAGTCGTGGGAGATGTTGGAAATAAACTTGCGCTGGTACTCATCGAATTTACTCAGTTCGTCACCAATGATATTTAAGGTGTCTGCCAGTTCACCGTATTCATCGTTGCTGTGGATAGAAATATGATGGTTTTCCTTGCCGATGGAAAAGTCTTTGATACCTACACGCAGGCGGCGCAAAGGCAGAAAGGCACAGATATAGATGCAGGCAAAAACCAGCCCCAGTAAAGCTACAATAAAGTAAAAAAGCATCATCAGCAGATTGAAATAATAATCGGCTCTTTTTTGGATCACGGAATTTCCCTGGGCAAATACGATGTGTCCGTTGGTGTGGTTTTCCCCGGCAATGGACATGGAAATGCACAGGGACGGTTCTGCCAGGTAGCCCCCCATATCATAGTTGGTAGTGGCCGTCTGGAAAAGAAACCTTTTATTGCCATTGTAGATGGTATCTGTCAGATTGGCATTGGCGGTGTCCAGAATAATGTCACGGTTGTCATAGATCACGATGATCCGGCAGTTGGAAAGTTCCGATGTCATGCGCAGATGCATGGCCAGGTTCTGGATGTTTCTGCGGCTGTAGGAGCGCAGGCTGAAGTGAGAACTGATCAGTGTGGAACTGGTGCGGATCAGATTTTCTTTTGTCTCGTTTTCTACCTGGGAGTAGATATAATCATAGCCTTTATACTGGATAAAAGCAAAAGAACTGATGATCAAAAGCAGATAAAGGAGTGTCAGTTTTTTTCCCAGGGTAGTTTTAAAGGAAAATTTTTTTGACTTCATGGGTCAGATCCTTTCATTTTAAAATCGTTCCGGAATCGTTTCAAATTTGTATCCGATTCCCCAGACGGTGGATAATGCCCACTCGGCATGGTCTTTAATCTTTTCTCTCAGGCGTTTGATATGGACATCTACGGTACGGGTCTCGCCGATGTACTCGTAGCCCCAGATCTGGTCTAACAGCTGCTCTCTTGTAAACACCTGATTTGGGTGGCTGGCAAGAAAATACAAAAGTTCCAGTTCTTTTGGAGGCATTTCGATGGGTTTGCCCATGTAGATCACGGAGTAGTTGGACAAACTGATGGAAAGGTCGGTGTAGGATATGCTTTCTGTATCTTTTGGGGGCTCCGGCTGTGGTGCTGCAGGAGCCGGTGCCGGGGTGTAGCGGCGCAGAACTGCCTTGACTCTGGCAACCATTTCTTTGGAATCAAAAGGTTTGATGATATAGTCATCGGCGCCCAGTTCCAGTCCCAGCACTTTGTCAAAGACTTCTCCTTTGGCGGAAAGCATGATAATAGGGGTGCTGTGGTTTTTGCGTATTTCACGACACACATCGTAGCCGTCAATGCCCGGAAGCATAATATCTAACAGCATCAGGTCCGGCTGGAAACTGTCATGGAGTTTTAAAGCAGTTTCGCCATCTTCTGCGATTTCACATTGAAAACATTCTTTGGTAAGGTAGAGTGAGATTAATTCAGCAATGTTTGCATCATCATCTACGATCAGTATTTTTTTCTTGTTCATGGTATCCCTCATTTCCCTGATTTACTTAAATTCAACAACGGTTACGCCATAGCCGCCTTCTCCGTATTCGCCCATGCGGTAGGATTTTACATATTTGCACTTTTTGCAGTAGTTCTGGACCGCATTTCTGAGAGCACCGGTTCCCATTCCGTGGATTACGGTTACCTGGTGCAGTTTGGCAAGGTAGGCATCATCCAGATATTTGTCCAGAAGTGAAATAGCCTCGTCTACCGTTTTGCCAATAAGATTGATCTCGGTGGAAACCGTCATGGCTTTGGCCATCTTCATGGACCGGGCATGGGTAACGGCCGCTTCTTTTTTGGCGGCTTTCGTCTCCTGTTCCAAAAGTTCCAGATCTTTGATATTGACCTCGGAACGCATGATTCCCATCTGGACAAAACAGTTGCCCTTGTTGTTTGGCAAAGTGCTGACGGTACCCTTCACTCCCAGAGAGTGGACCATGACAATATCCCCGATGGAAAGGTGCTCCGGTGCTTTGGCCGGTTTTTGACGGCGGGTGTCCAGAGAGGCCCTGCTGCCTGTTTTCTCCAGGTGCTTGCGAAGGTTGGCGCGCTCTTGTTCCATCTGTTTGGTCATGCCGGAGTCCGTGGACCATTTGTTGTAGCGTTTGATGGATTCGTCAGCTACGGCTTTGGCTTTTTCCAGTATTTCCCTGGCCTCGTCGTTGGCGCGGCGCAGGATCTTGTCTCTGGCGTCATCGATCCGCTGGTTTTTAGCCTCCAATTTTTCTTTATAATGCTGTGCTTCTTCCCGGAAGCGTTTTGCTTTTTCCCGCTCTTTTTCTGCTGTGACCCGGGCCTCTTCCAGCCCGCTGACCACATCTTCAAAGTCTTTGGCATCGCTGTCTACCAGCCGGCTTGCCTCGTTTATGATGTCTTCCGGCAGCCCCAGTTTGCCGGAAATGGCAAAAGCGTTACTTTTTCCCGGAACACCCACTAACAGGCGGTAGGTAGGCTGCAGGGATTCTACATCAAACTCGCAGGAGGCATTTTCCACCCCTTCGGTGGAAAGGGCGTATAACTTTAACTCGCTGTAATGGGTGGTAGCCATGGCGGTAACACCCCGTTTGTGAAGGTTATCCAAAATAGCCGTAGCCAGGGCAGCTCCCTCTACCGGATCGGTACCGGCGCCCAGCTCGTCAAACAGGGCAAGGGTCTTTGGATTGGCTCTTTTTAAAATATAGACATCGTTTACCATATGAGAGGAGAAGGTACTGAGGCTCTGCTCAATGCTCTGCTCATCGCCGATATCGGCATATACTTCTTCGTAAACCCGCAGATGGGAGTGGTCAAAGGCCGGAATGTGAAGGCCTGCCTGTCCCATGAGGGTAAATAGTCCTACGGTTTTCAAAGACACGGTCTTACCGCCGGTGTTGGGACCGGTGATAATGAGAAGATCGTAGGTTTTGCCGAGAGTCACATCGATGGGCACCACTTTATCCCGGGGGATCAGTGGGTGGCGTCCCCGCTTGATATGAATGTAATTTTGGTCAAAAAGCGGCTCACTTCCCTGCATCTTTTTGGAGAGAGCGGCTTTGGCAAAGATAAAGTCAAGTTCTGCCAGAAGCAGGATATTGCGCTCCAGATCTTTGGTGTAAGGAGCAGCCAGGGCACTGAGGGAAATCAGGATTTTCTCGATTTCCTCCTGCTCTTTCATAGCCAGTTCCGCCAGTTCGTTGTTCAGTTTGACAATGGCCATTGGTTCAATGAAAAAGGTGGATCCGGTGGCACTCTGGTCATGGATCATGCCCTGAAAGGAACTTTTGTATTCCTGCTTCACCGGCAGGCAGTAACGGCCGTTGCGCATGGTGACAATGTTGTCACGGAGCATAGAGGCGGAACTTGCCATGGTGGCGTTTAACTGTTCCCGCACCCGGTCGTTGGTGCTTTTCATGGAACGGCGGATCCGTTTCAGTTCACTGCTGGCATCATCAGCCATTTCTTCCGGCCCCAGGATACAGCGGTTGATCTCAAGACGCAGATCCGGCAGATCTACCAGGCTGGCAAACCGGCCGCTGAGGGCATCGGAAGCTTCCTCGTCTTTGGCGTCATAGGCAATGGCACTTTTGGCGATTTCTAAGGAACGGCTGATATTTAGCAGCTCGCCCATGCCCAGAACGCCGCCTTTTTCCAGCGGAAGAAGGCTGGGACGGATGTCTTTGAGACCGTGAAAGGACAGTTTGCCATGCTTGAACAGACGCATGAGAGCGTGGCTGGTCTCCGTCTGCCAGCTGACGATTTCGCCTTTTTTGGAAGAGGGAAGCAGGTGTCTGGCGGTGTCTTTTGCCAGAGGTGAATCGGCTTCCTCTACCAGCTGGTCTATGATTTTGTAATATTCTAAAGTTTTAAGCACTTTTTTGTTCATAACAATCCTCATTTCGAAAGATTTTTCGTATTTTTCCGAGTAAATTTAACCCATCTAATTGTACATGATTTCCTATAAAATGTAAACAAAACCTTGATTTCTATGGAGATAATCGGTACAATTAAAGAAATATGTAAAAAATGGAGAGAGAGCAATGTATTATTTGAAAGACTATCGAGAAGGACAGAAGTTTGTTGGAACTTATTTGTGTAAACAGAAGAATGTGTTGAAAACGAAGGCGGGTAAGACCTATTATTCGCTGATCTTACAGGATAAAACAGGTACGGTAGATGGCAAGATCTGGGAACTCAATAATGGGATTGAGAACTTTGAGGCCATGGATTTTATACATTGTGAAGGAATGGTAACCAGTTTTCAGGGAAACCTGCAGATGAATATTTCCCGCGTCCGGGTAAGCCAGGAGGGCGAGTACGATCCGGCGGATTATATGCCATGTACCACTAAGGATGTAGGGGAAATGTACAGCGAGGTCATGAAGTATGTGGCCAGTGTCCACAACAAGTACCTGCAGAAGATCCTGGAGATGTATTTTGTAGAGGATAAGGAATTTATTGAGGCTTTTAAGAAACATTCGGCAGCTAAAAGTGTACATCATGGATTTATCGGCGGTCTGCTGGAGCATACGCTGGCAGTGACTAACATGTGCCAGTATTTTGCTGAGCATTATCCGATGTTAAACCGGGATCTGCTGATTACAGCGGCGTTGTTCCATGATATGGGAAAGATTCAGGAAATTTCGGATTTTCCACAGAATGATTATACCGATGACGGCCAGTTGCTGGGGCATATTTATATCGGTGCCAAGGCGATGGAAGAGGCAGCAGCCAAGGTGCCTGGATTCCCGGCTAAGTTAAAGAATGAGTTGGTGCATTGTATCCTGGCTCACCACGGCAAAATGGAGTACGGCTCACCGAAAGTGCCGGCTATTATGGAGGCTATGGCACTGCATATGGCAGATAACGCAGATGCCAAACTGCAGACTTTGACAGAGATTTTTACCCAGGCGGGAGATAATATGGCCTGGCTTGGATTTAACCGTATGTTTGAGAGTAATTTGAGGAGAACATCCAATGACTGAAAAACAGTGGAAAAAGAATGATGAAACAGAGATTCTCATAGAGGATATGGGAAAAGATGGAGAGGGTATTGGCCATGCCGATGGCTATACCCTTTTTGTAAAGGGAGCCTTGCCGGGAGAGCGCGTACGCGTGCGGCTCATGAAGGTTAAAAAACGGATGGGTTTTGCCAGACTGATGGAAGTGATCACGCCGTCATCACAGCGTGTGACGCCAGTCTGCCCGGTGGCGGGACCCTGCGGCGGCTGTACTTTGCAGCATTTGTCCTATGAGGCTCAGCTGGAGGTTAAGGAAAACACGGTGAGAAACTGTCTGCAGCGCATCGGCGGTGTGGATTTGGAGAAGGTGGAATGGCTTCCAATCCAGGGGATGAACGGAGAGAATGAGTCTTCGTGGCACTACCGGAATAAGGCACAGTTTCCGGTGCGGATGGGAAAAGACGGCAAGGCAGAGGCCGGCTTTTTTGCCAGTGGAAGCCATCGGCTGATCCCGGTGGAGTCCTGTCAGATCCAGCACCCGGTGATCAATGAAGTGCTGGCGGTGGTGATGGATTTTCTCCGGGAAAAAGGAATCGAAGGATATGACGAGGAGCACCATAGCGGCCTGGTCCGTCATATATTTATCCGGCGTGGGTACTTCACCGGACAGGTTATGGTGTGTCTTGTGCTGATGAAGGAGACGCTGCCGGAGGAGGCTGTCCTTTTGGAGCGGCTGAAGAAGGTGGAAGGTTTTACCAGTCTGTATATTTCAGTCAACAGCCGGCGTACCAATGTGATCCTGGGAGAGGACGTGCGCCTGCGGTTTGGCAAGGCTTATATCGAGGATGAGATTGGCGGCGTGCGCTATCAGATCTCGCCTAAATCTTTTTATCAGGTCAATCCGGTCCAGACCCAGAAACTTTACGCCAGAGCGCTGGATTTTGCCGGCCTGCAGGGCCATGAGACGGTGTGGGATCTGTACTGCGGTATCGGTACCATCTCTCTCTTTCTTGCCAAGGCCGTGCCACAGGGAAAAGTGGTAGGTGTGGAGATCGTGCCGGAGGCTGTGGAAAATGCCAGAGAAAATGCAAAGTTGAACGGATTTGAGAATGTGTCTTTCCGCTGTGGGGCAGCAGAGGATGTGGCTCCAGGCCTGCTGGAGAAGTATGGTGCCGATGTGGTGGTAGTGGATCCGCCCCGGAAGGGATGCGATGGCAGCCTGCTGGAGACTATGGTGTCCATGGCCCCGGAGAAGATTGTGTATGTCAGCTGTGACCCGGCTACCCTGGCAAGGGATGTGAAGCGGCTGGGAGAGATGGGGTATGAGCTGAAGCGGTGCCAGGTGACTGATATGTTCCCGCAGGGGGGACATGTGGAGACGGTGGTTGGACTACAACGCAAAAGTATGTAGAAATCCTTGAATTTACGCACTTTACAGACTTTTGGACTTTTAATGAAGTTGGTGTAAATCATAAAGAAAAAGTACAAGTTCGTAAAGTGGAGGTGTCTGTGGTACTTGACCTGGATACTTGAAACACAATTTTGTATATAAAAGTGAATAGAGATCATCAATTATGATGAATGTAGGGATACTTGCAAAAGAGTGTCCCTATTTTTATATAAGGGCATTCCTAACGGGGATGCCTTTTGAATTTTAGGAAAGGAGATGCAGAACATGGGCGTTATTGTTTCAAGGCATGTTGGGACAAAAAAAGACCTGCGAAGTTATCTGAAATCATTAGAGAGGATGACAAAATTTGAGATATGTCATGTCTCAAATTTTAAATCGTGGGACAAGCCGGGAATCTATCGGATTTATATAACAGTCCGAAAGAAAGAAAAAAAGACACACAGTTTATAAAAATAAAGAATACGGAGGGTCAGAATTATGTGTAAAGTAATCGCTATATGCAATCAAAAAGGTGGTGTATCCAAGACCACTACAACAGCAAATCTTGGAGTTGGCTTAGTAAGAGCTGGAAAGAAAGTGCTTGTGATCGATGCAGATCCACAAGGAAATCTGTCACAGAGTCTCGGAATTGAAAATCCGGATGAACTGGAAGTTGCACTTCCGAGTATTATGGAACAGATCATGACGGGTGAGGAAGTGGATGTGACGAAGGGGATTGTTCACCACAAAGAGGGACTTGATCTTATGCCTTGTAACATTGATCTGTCTGCGGTGGATATTTCTCTCGTCCATGTTTTAAGCAGAGAGTTCATTATGAAAACTTATGTGGACAGTATGAGAGAGTTTTATGATTACATTCTGATTGACTGTATGCCAAGTTTAGGAGTGATAACGATAAACTCTCTTACGGCATCGGACAGTGTGTTGATTCCGGTGCAGGCAGCTTATTTGCCGGTAAAAGGGCTGGAGCAGTTAATCAGAACGGTTTCTCTGGTAAAAAAACTTCTGAATCGGGGAATACAGTTTGAGGGGATTCTGATTTCCATGCTGAACGCAAGAACGAACTATGCAAAGGATATTATGGAGATGATCAGAGAGTATTATGGGGATGCAATTCCTATCTTTGAAAGTAAAATACCATTTTCGGTGAAAGCTGCTGAGACATCGGCTGCGGGAGTGAGCATATTTACATTGGATAAGAAGCATCCGGTGGCGCAGGCTTACGAAAAATTGGCAGAGGAGGTAATCGCTCATGAGTAGAACAAAGGCATTAGAGAATGTAAAATTGACGAGTTTTGATGACCTCTTTGGAGGAAAGAACATCGAAAAGGCTGCAGAAGCAGGTGATGTGAAAGAGATACCGCTTTCAGAACTGCATGAATTCCATAATCATCCGTTTCAGATTCGTTCAGATGAGGAACTGGCAGAGATGATTGAGAGCGTCAGAGAGCATGGTGTGCTGGTGCCGGGAATTGTCCGGAAACACAAAGAAGGCGGTTATGAGATCATTGCCGGACATACAAGAAAGCATGTATGCGAGATACTTGGATTTGAGACAATGCCGGTATTTGTAAAAGAAATGGATGATGATGAAGCCAGTCTGGTTATGGTGGATTCTAACATTCAGAGAGAAAACATCCGACCGAGTGAAAAGGCAAAGGCATATAAGATCAAGTATGATGCCATGAAGAATCAGGGAAAGGCTGGGAACAGTCTGAAGATGATGTCGGAGGAAAGTGGCGAGAATTATAAATTGATTCAGAGATATGTATGGCTTGCAAGACTGAATGATGATCTGCTGGCGTTGGTAGATAATAAACAGCTTGGAATGGTTCAAGGGGTCAGTTTATCGGTTCTTCCGGAGAAAGAGCAGAAAGCAGTTTATGATGCCATCTGCAGGCACAAAATGAAATTATCGACGATACAGGCAAATACCATAAAGCAGTTAAGTATCGATGGAAAGCTTAATGAGCAGATCCTGGAACGCTATCTTACTTCTGCACAAAAGCAGAAGAAAAAAAAGGAAATTACTCTGAAGAATGAACGGCTGTCAGAGTATTTTGAGGAAGAAACCACAGAAGAGGAAATGATGAATATCATTTTTGAACTGTTAGAAACATGGAAACGAAAGAAAGGAAGTGCACAGAATGAATAAGATTATTTTACTTGGAAATATGACAAGAAATCCAAAAACAACGAGAAAGACAGCAGAGGATGGAAGTGAAGTTGTCATTACCAAATTTGATCTTGCAGTAAACAGGAGGTCAAAGCGTGACGGAGAGGCAGATGCCGATTTCTTTCACTGCACTTCCTTTGGAAGACAGGCGGAATTTGTCGAGCGATATTTTCACAGCGGCTCCCGTGTATTAGTCATTGGACGGGTGCAGAATAACAACTATACGACCAAAGAGGGAAGCAAGGTCTATGGTTTCAGCATCATTACAGAGGAGGTTGAGTTCGCACAGAAGAAAAGTGCGGAGAAACCGGCAAATAAAGACAGTGATTTTTCATCCGTTCCGGATGAGGAGCAACCGGTCGATGACAGGTAGGTGATAACATGGCAGAAGGTTTCTTCCGAAGCAAAAAAGGATTTACAGTCGTTCAAAATGAGATAACCAGAGATGTGAATATTTCTTTGAAAGCAAAGGGACTATATCTTGTCATACAGGCATATATCTCCATGCCGGATAAGAAATGGACAAAAGAAGATTTCCGAAATCTGACCAAAGAAGGGAAAAAGGCATTTGATAGTGCGTGGAAAGAATTAAAAGATTTTGGATACTTGAAGGTTCACTTTATGCCGGATAATGGTGTATGGCGGGCTGAGTATGAGTTGTTGGATGAACCAGATCTCGGACCACATACACTATATCATAGCTGCGATGGAACGGTTTCCAGTAACAATCTGACAAGAGCAGAAAAGAAGCGGCAGGCGGATTTATCTGAAGAAGAGAATGAACAGGTTTCGTCTGAAAATATCAGCGATCCGGCTGCAGAAAAAGAAGAAAATCACCGTTACCCCCCTTTTGGTACTAACGGTAAAGATGACCGTTACCCCCCTTACGGTAGTAACGCTAACGGTAGCAACGGTAACGGTAATAACGGTTACGGTAGCAACGCAAATGGGGGTAACAATAATAAAGACTATAATATAAATCTTGATATAAAGACTAATATATTTAATCCTAATCAGAATCAATATCAGGATCAGGAGGTGATGCGTGAGGACTATTCGATGGAGTTTATAGAGCAGCATTATGAACTGGAACCCAAGTATGTTTCTACTGTGCAGGAAAATTCGATCAACACGGTCAAGGATGTGCTTTACGATATTTTGAATACCCATAAATCGGTGCTGCGGGTAATGGGAGAGGACAAACCGGCTGCGGTTGTGAAATCACGGCTTTTGAAACTGAACCGATGTGATATTGATTATGCGATCGACCAATATCAAAAACAGGTGACGAAGGTACATAACCATAAGGCATATATGCTCACGGTACTTTACCAGGCAAAATCGCAGGGTGAGTTGGATATCAGTAACCGTGTGATGTATGATTTTTATGGAGCAGGAAGTAAAGCAGGTGATACAGGAGGTGGTGGCAGTGGATAATAAGGACAAGTCTGCCAGAATCCCGGTACTACTCCGGCTGGATAATCCGAAGCACAGACTGGTCTATAACATTCTTGAAAGCACAGACAATAAAAGTGCTTACATCCGGGAAGCGGTGATCTATTATCACAGGCATAAAGGCATATCTCCGGAGGAAGATAATGTTATGGATCACATCCGGTTGGTGGTACAGGAATGCAATCAACAGCTTTTAGCCGAACTCGACAAGAGGATCGGAAGTAAAGATTTGATTGACTATGACAAACTGAAAAATATATTTTAATCGACAGAAAAATACAGTATAATTTACATTGCTGGGAATGACCAGCGTACAGCAAGGAGCGTGAACGATATGAGAAAAATGATGAAAACAGGCATGGTATTTTTTATGGCGATGCTGGTGCTTATGACGCAGCATGTTACGGCTGATGCAAAAACAAAAGTGTTGAACAAAAAGATGACCATCGACTTAAACAAGGATTCGGCAGGAATCCGCTTTGCGCCGACTAAGCTGAAGAAGTATTCCAAGGTGAAAGTCAGTGTGAAAAACAAAAAGGTGCTGAAGGCGAAGGCAAAAGGAAGAAAGTATATTTACCTGAAAGGCAAAGCCGGCGGAAGAACCACTATGATGATCCGATTATATAAAGGTCATAAAAAGGTGCGGGCGTACCGTTACAGTATCAAGGTGATCGGAAAAGGACAGGATGGTTATAAGGCACAGGCAAAGAAAGCATTTGCCATCCAGAACAGGTACCGGGCAGAGAAAGGTGCAAAGGCACTGACATGGTCAGATGAGTTATATCGGTTTGCCCTGTACCGCTTAAAGCACAGTGGTTATGATGGGCATAAAAATCTTCCGACTGACATGGAGAACTTTTTTGGTGATATACTGGTGATCAATAACATATCTTTTGGAGAAAATATGGCAAGCGGACAGACGAGTGCTAAAGAAGTAATGCTTTCGTGGAAGCATAGTCCGGGGCATTACCGGAATCTGTTGAATAAAGACTATCAATGTGGTGCGATTGCCCGCTACAAGGATAACTGGTGTGCGGTCTTTTATGATGGTTCTCCGGAGAATCTTTCAAAAAAGAAGCAGGATGTCGCAGACATAGTTGTTACCATTAAGCGTCAGGATAAAGCAAGTGGAAAATATATTGGTGGTGCCACCATCGGTTATTATGAGGAAAATGACCGATGGAACACAAGCAAACGGATCACGATAGGAGAGTCTGGAAGACGGATTGTCCTAGAAATTGGTAAAACATATGTGTTTTATGAAAAGACAACACCGGATGGATATGATAAAGCGGAAAAAGTAACTATAATAGTAACAAAAGATATGCCAAGGGAAATCATTCTTTCAGATAATTAAAATTTCATAGAGTAACTGATAACGAAGCAGGAAATGTATGTAAGAAAGACAATACATTTCCTGCTTTTTTTGATTGGAGGAAAAAAGATGCCATTTCTCATCCGCCCACCACCGGACAGGGCAGAAAAGTCCGGACAACAGATCAGTCTGCATCCTGACGCAGTGGATGCGGGAAAAAAGAAATATGCGTAGAAATGAGGTTTATCATGAAATCAAAATTGAAGAAGAGATGTAAGCAGATGCTGACAGGTTTGTTGGCATTATCTATGCTGTGCGGATTACTGCCGCAAAATTCGGTAAGCGTCAGCGCGGCAACGACGGCAAAAACAAATGTATCTTCTTATGGAAAATTAGGGAATGTAGATGTCGGTTCAAAAACTAAAACGGGAACATGGTGGAAAATCAATGTTGGCAGTAAGACTGCATTTTGTCTTAGTCTTGGCAAAACTTGTCATACCGGAAATACCTATCAGGTGACGGATACCCATACCTGGAATCAGAATACCGGTGGAGAAAAACATGGCTATTATGCAAAGATTATTCGTTTTTATGTCAATGACTGTAATCGGGCAAAGAAGGGCTTTGTTCTTGGTCAGGCACTTATCTGGGCGGTATCAGAGGGAAATACTTCTGAAGCAAATCTGAAAAATGTGATCAAACAGGTAAAAGCAAATACAGGGTATTTTCCGAATAAGACTGTAGCAGGGTTGTATAAACAGATCTTTCAGCCAACAGGAGCATGGGAAGCAAAGGCAACCATGTGGGAAAAGATCGGAGCAACAAAAGGCTATCAGAAATTGATCACGGTTGATGCAGATATTTTTCAGAATCCAAATTATAAAACGATAACAGATCATACCTATTACCGTCAGAGAATCACGCTGCATAAGCAGGACGAAGATGGGAAAGGATTAGGCGGTATTAAGTTTACCTTATCTGCAGATAACCTGGATGACCTGTATTCGTTTAATGTGTTTGACCGCAATGGAGACACAACAAGTAATGCGGATGAAGATGATAATACGGAGTTTGAGGTAAGCGGACTCACGACAGATGGAGGAACCGTTGCCTGGAGAATGACCTATCGTCTGGAAGCAGACGAGATGGCGTATTATACGGATGCTGCACTGGCTAATATGAATGCAGACCAGAAGAAGGCTGCCAAGGAAGCTCTGGAAGATGATGGATATAAGCAGGGAGTTCACTTCGGAAAGAACATGACCAAAGCAGAAGCAGAGGATTTGATTAAAAAAGATCTGAATTCGCAGATAAAAGATATTTCCAATTCTTATACCTTGACAGAGGACAGTGTTGGAAACAATAAGAACATTTTCCTTGATCCGGCAATGGTCAAAGGGATAAAGATTACCCTGAAAGAGGCAAACAGTTGGCAGAAAAACAGTAATGGAGACTGGCCGGACAAGTTGGTGGAACATCCAACGCAGTACAGCAAGGCGTATATGACAACGATCACCAATAAGTATAAAAAGGCAACGATCGTAGTGGCGAAGAAGTCTGGCGGTTCTGCAGATGGTTCGGCTCATGGGGATGCAACACTGGATGGTGCGGTATTCCAGTTGTATTCTGATAAGGCATGCACACAGAAAGCAAAGGTATTTGATGCTGCCGGTAATGCAAAAATAGCAGGTGTCTATCGAATTAGTGGAGGAAAATTAACAACCGATTATCTCAGAAGCGGTAATACCTATTACCTGAAAGAGATACAAGCCCCGACAGGTTTTTTACTTAGTGATGAAGTCAAAGAGTTAAAGATTGATGCTTCCGCTATAACAGATGAATTTACACCGATTCTGTTTCAGGCTAATTTCGCAGATACACCGATCAAAGGAAAGATTGCTGTGAAAAAGAAGTCTTATGATCCGACGAAGAAAGAGTATTACCCGGAGAATAACACAACTTTTCAGGTGTATTTGAAGTCGAAGGGCAGTTATGATAATTGTGCCGATGATGAGAGGGCAACGATCAAAACAGATGCAGACGGTTATGCCGTAACCGGCGATCTGGTCTATGGAACTTATGTAGTGCATCAGGTGGATTCCGGAGATGTGGATGCCTATTATGTCGATGACTTTGAAGCAGACGTGACAGAAAATGGCAAGGTATATGAGTTTGAAAAGGTCAATGAGTTATTCAAGGCGTATTTCAAGATCATCAAGAAAGACAAGAACACGGAGAAAACAGTACTGAAGCCGGGAACCAGTTATCAGATTTATCAGGTAGTAGATGGAAAAGAAGAACTGGTAACACAGGAATACATGGAGGATGGCGAGAAAAAGACAGCAGACACCTTTATCTGTGATGAATCCGGTGAAGTAGTAACGGTAGATTCTCTTCGTTCAGGAACTTATCATATTTATGAAGTGGCTGCTGCAGATGGTATGCACATCAACCATCAGTACGTGGAGGTTGTGGTAAACAGCAAGGCAGACAATTACGAAAGTTACATCGACAAGGATGGATATCATCATGTAACGATCACACTGGAGTATCTGAATGAGGAAACAAAAGGACGATTGAATCTCTTAAAAACAGGTGAGGTATTAAAAGGCTGGGATAAAGAGAAACAGGAGTTTATTTTTGAGGATGTAAAACTGGATGGTGTGGAATTTACCCTTTATGCGGATGGAGATATTGTGACACAGGACGGACAGAGTACCGACAATGCCCGTAACACATGGTTCAAAGATGGTGATAAGGTGGCTGTTCTTACAACCGGAAAAGGTGTGGAATTTACATCGGAATGCGGTGGCATTACCGGTTATACAATGGATGAAGACGGAACCATTCATGTGTCGCTGCCATTAGGAAAATATAAGCTGAAAGAGACAAAAACACCATACGGATATGTATATCCGGATACCAAAGAGTGGTCTTTGGAATTTAAGTGGCAGGATGGGGAGGACGAATATGTCCTTAACAGTACCGATGCAACCGATGATAAGGGACTGCTCCATATCAAAAACGACTTCGCCGGTACGGAACTGGAACTGATTAAGCAGGACGCAAAGACGAAGGAATCCATTGAAGGAGCACAGTTTGGCTTGTATTCCAAGCATGATATTTACAACTATGCCGGAGAAAAAATTGTAGATGCAGGAACACAGCTTGCGACATTAACTACAGGCGAGGATGGAAGAGTTGTATCGGATAAGAAACTGCCGCTTATGAGTGAGTTTTATACAAAGACTGCTTCTGCAGAAACAGCCGAAAGTGAAGCTGTGGCAACAAGTACTCCAGCAGCAACAGGACTGCCATTTGTACCATCACAGCCGGAAGAGACACCGGGGTTAGATCTGAGTGCGACAGCTTCTCCGATGCCGACAAAAGATGCAATGGGTATGAAGTTAAATTCCGGAGATTATTATCTGCAGGAGTTGTCCGTGTCCGACAGTTACTATATGGACACGACACCGATCAACATTCATCTGGAGTATCAGGATGCAGAGACAAAGACGATTACAGCAAAGGCAGTCAAAGAAAACACACAGACAACCAATGTGGTCAGCAAGGTTGATGTAACAGGCTCGAAAGAGGTTGATGGCTGTAAACTGGAGATCACAGATGCATCCGGCAAAAAGGTTATCAGTTGGACATCCGGGGATAAGGATTCAGTCAAAGTATATGTAACAGAGAAGGACGGTTACCAGAATTTTAAGTATTCGTTCGATAAGAAGGGAAATCTTCTTGTAGGGGGGATGTTCCATGATAAGGAGTATACATTAACAGAAACAAGACCTGCAGATGGATATGTTACCGCAGATGCGATCACCTATCAGATAAAGTCTGTGATGGCATCCTCTGTAGCAGAAAATCCAACAGATACAGTAGCAAGCGGAAGTGCAGTATCCGGCGAGACTGGAGTTTCTTATACATCCGTAGTTGCCGTGAAACAGAAAGATGGAACATTTGTCAATCATACCGATGATAAGATCATTATGGTGGATGAGCAGACACACATCCAGCTTTTGAAACTGGACAGGGAGACAGGACAGGCTCTTGGCGGTGCAAAGTTTGTTGTAAGCGATTCCAAAGGAAACAAAGTAATGAAATTCGTTACAAAAGATGATGCTTACGACATTACCGGCAAACTGGTTGTTGGAGAGACTTACACTTTTACAGAGGTTTCCGCTCCATCTGGTTATCAGTTGGCAAAGCCGGTACAGTTGACGATCAAAGACACTGGAAAGGTGCAGACAGTGACCGTTAAAGATACACCGATTCCGGAAGTACCTGATACACCACAGACAGGTGGAAACATGCCGGTCATTCCGATTGCTGTAGGATTGCTTATGGCGGTTGGCGCAGTGGTGATGATCTGGAAGAGAAGAGCAATGGTAAAGAAATAAGATTTTTGTAGAAGTATGGTAGTTCATTTGGTATATTTATGGTGCAGGGGACAAGAAATTGTCCCCTATATATTATCTTCTCTGAGTGCATTATAATATAGTTATGTCATAAATATTTCTGGAAAGTTAGAAGTGTATAATTGAACAGTAGAGGTATTGGTTGTGAAATCCTGAAAGTGCCCTGCAAACATCATTAATCCAGTGAGATAAGAAAAAACGACCAATGATAAAATAATGTTAAATGATAAAATATGTTGGAATTTTGGTGTTATTGTGATAAAATTAATGTGATTTCTATATTAGGGAGGTGTTTTTTTGGCGGAATATAAAATGTCGCATGAGGAATTGCAATGCTTTGTCGATGAAGTAATAAAGAATTCAAATGGAGATAAAGAAAATTTGATGCTTCATAAAGCCGAGATATTAACAGCACTTACAGGTGTTTTTGATGATGAGGTGATTGCAAACCAAAGAGAACAGAAGCAGTTACTGGAGATGTGGTCTAATCAACAGGAGGACAAAAGTCAGTTTATGCTTGGTAAGCGATATATTCGCATTTATGATGGAATGCTAGCTTTTGTTGAAGCTTTTTTAACAGGTGGGTTATGTGATGCTGTTTTGAATACAGCGTTGTTAGGTAATACCGTGTCTGAATCGCTTACCGTAGGGGCTATTTCAGCTGTTGTGTATGCTATTGTTAAAGTATTAAAGGAGGCAGTGAGCCTTGAGGATTATGATTTATGCTTATATATGCAGATGGCGGCTCATTACAACGAAAAAGAAGATTTTGTAAAAGAGGACATAATGCAATGGTTTCCGTGTGATGGTATTTGCAATATGCTAACAAGAAAATGGACTTGTTCTCATATACAATCTGGTGATAGGTGTGGGGTGCAAGAAAATGCCATAGATGATATGATTGAATCTCTTTATGATAAAAAAATTTTAGATTATCGACACAGAGAAAATAAAAAAGCATACTTTATATTGAAGAGGAAATGATGATAAAATGGAAAATAGAGAAAATAATATTTTAGACAATATTTTCATTCAGATAACAGATGAAAATAAAGAAGAAGTGGTGCCAGTACTACTCAATGCATTGTTTGGCTCATTAAGTGTAAACGGCGAAAATGATTCTGTCCCAGGTCAGAAATTTATGGAAAAATTGTTGGAACGCTTACCTAAACCGTATACTGTGGTGCATGAAAATTATCATATTGATGGTGGATATAGAGATACATACTATATGTACTTTTCTAATCAGCATTTTGATGTACCTAGGTATTCAAGACGTTTTTCTTTCTTTAAAGGACTGATAACTTATGATGAATTTATTAATCTTGAAAGGGAGAAAATACATTTAAAAAAACGTTTTATTGGAACTTGTATATTTAATCCTTTAGGAAGTGGCTTGATAGGAAGAACTTTAATAAATCCGTTTTATATAATAGAGGATCGGGAAAAGCCTGTTTATGTGCGAACATCGGAATATATTGTGAATATATTAGGACAGAGTGTAACAGTTAATGCATTTCCTTTTAGAATGCAGGATCAAGAAACGATGTCTTGTGCAGAAGTTACACTGCTAAATATTTTGGAGCATTATTCGAATTCGTATAGTGATTATAGGCGCATCAATCCTAGTGAAATAATTGAACATGAGCAAATGCATAGCCATGAAAGAGTATTGCCGTCAAAGGGGATGACCTATCCTATTTTGACGAAAGTTTTAGCTGATTTTGGATTTTCACCTCGGTTGTATAATTTATATGCAATAAAACCACATAATTTTTCAAAAATTACAAAGAAAGATGAGTTGAAAAGATGGTTACATTATTATGTGGAGTCAGGGATACCGGTTGCAATAAATCTAAATCCAAAAGTAAATTATGGTTCAGGTCATTCAGTGGTATGTATAGGACATGGAAAAGCTAAAACAGAGCTTAAGGAAAAAGCGAGAAGGAGTGAGTTGTTATTATGGGGAAAACGAGATGATCATCCGATAATTAATTCTGCAGATTTTTATGATGAATATGTTGTGGTGGATGATAATCAATTTCTTTATCAATTGAGAAATTTTGATAATATAGCATTATTTCCGGATATGCAGGTTGTAAATTTGGCGGTTCCGTTATATAAAAGAATGTTTCTGGATGCACCAGATGCAGCAGATACAATTGTGCCAATACTACAACATCCAGAATATGGGATTACCGCATGGGGAGGAAATTATTTAAAAGACAGAGAAGATGTCATTATTCGCATTTTTATGGCATCTTCTAGAGGGTTTAAGAATTACCGAGTTAAAACAATGGTTGGCAAGTCAGAGCGAATGCTTTACTCTAATATGAGACTACCAAGGTTTATTTGGGTTTGTGAATTATATACAGTTGCTGGGTACGAAAGGGAAGAGGCTTTCGGAGAAATCATTTTGGATGCAACTTCAGCATCTAATCGAGGACATAGAAGTTTATTAATGATGCATTATCCAGATGTAATTGCAATAAGAAATCCAGATGAAAAAAATGTTGGCTTTGAAATGGAGTATAAACTACCTGAAGTTTATTTGTTTAAAGGATATCGCAGGAATTTGACAATGATTGGCAAAAAAAATCCGTATTAAATTTGTTGACATTGTAAAAAATATATAGTAAAATATATTGGTGACGAAATTATTGCATGTAAGGTGAGAATTATGAATTGGAATGAAGTAATGGCTAGGGAGTTGAAAAAAGCTGGAACAGGAGTTGTAGTAGCTAAGGTTTCAGAGAATAGGAGAGCATCTGCCCTTAGTTTGCTAAAACTGGAGAGAGAGATTTCATCTCAGGTGAGCGAGAATGAGGCTATGTGCACTAGAAGTAAAGCATACGCTGCTACTATGTCTATAAGATAGTTGAGGTAGATATATGTGAGAGAAGCATTGTATTGGTTTACTTGATTGAGGGTTTAGACATTTTTGGGTTTTGTTCATGATTTTCATAGTGAGACTAGATAAATACTTAGAAAATAAAAAGGGAAATTTTAAGTATTTGACCAAAGTATGTGTTGCAGAAAACTTTCTTTAGCAAAAAAACAGTAAATTTTGGAATGGCTATGTTTTATTTATGCCATTCATATATCTAGATGATAAGATGTGGAGCAGCAATTTATCATCTAAGTATTAAGTAATCTATAGTTACTGATTATTTGTAGAGAAGAGGATGTATGAACCAACTAAATAACATTTCAACCCCAAAGGGAAGAAAGGTATTTTCAAGAAGAATACTTTTCTTCTCTTTTTTTGTTTTAGCAGTCATTGCTTTGGCTCTGGGACTTTGGTTAAAAAGAACCATGGATCAGGAGATCAAGCAGGACAACATAGAAAAAGAGATTACCACGGAGAAAGAAAAGGATGGCGTACGGAACCTCCACAAAAAGTATAAAGATATGATCGGGTGGCTAGAAATCAAAGACACCGGCTTTTCTTATCCGGTTATGCAGGCAGGCATCAAAGGTCATCATGAAGGTGACTGGCAGTATTATCTTCACCGGGATGTGCATGGTGATTACAGCTTTTATGGGACACCGTTTTTAGATGTCCGCTGTAAGACAGACAGTGACAATCTTATCATTTACGGTCACAACATCAACGGGAGACGGTACTTTGGCTATCTGCAAAATTTCCGTGAGGAAACATTTTTTAAGGAACATCCCGTGTTTTCGTTTACTCCGGTAGAGAAAAAGGAGCAGGATTATCATATCGTTTCGGTATTAGAATCGGATAAATATGCAGATTACTATTCCTTCACGGATTACGGAAACGAGAAGGATTATTACGGGATGGTAGAGAAAATCCTAAGTCACAGCAAGTTTCAGAGTGAAGCGGCAAAGAAGATGAAAAGGGAAATGGATGAAAGTAGTGCTGAGGCATTCTTTCGGAAATATAAGTTTGTAACGCTTTCCACTTGCCGGACGATGGATGGGAAAGATAAGCGGCTCATGGTAATCGGCTGCAGGAAACGATAACAGAAAGCAAGGAGGATAACAATGCATAAGGAATTAGAGGTTATGAAACCACGCTGCAATGGATTATGGAAACGGGGTGCAGGAACGGCAGCATTGATCTATTTTTGGATACTGACAAATGTGCCGGTTGCAGCACTGGCGAAAAGTGAAAAAGGAAAAAGTGATGCAACAGATACCGGAGTGACGGAAGTTACGGACGGCATCAATGTAATCAAGGACTTGGTTCTTGGATGTGTTGGTGGAGTGGGTGTGATTTTTCTTGCCTGGGGACTGTTAGACTTTGGTACCGGGTATTCGGCACATGATACAACACAGCAGAGTCAGGCAATCAAAAAAGTAATTGGTGGTCTGGTTATGATTGCAGTTCCGGCAATTTTGAAACTACTGGGCGTTTCGTAATGAAGACTTGGAATCCTGAAAGGAGGTGATGACGGTGGGATTGTGGGATTCTGTAACAGGATTTTTTTCAGATTTAGGAGATTTCTTTAGCGGTAAAGACTTTTTTGAAGCTGCTGGGTACGCATGGAATGACATGATGAAACTGGCAGCTGATGTTTTGACGAAAAATCCATCTTCCGGCACCTATAAAGATGTCTGGGAAAATATATCAACGATCTATACCACCTTAAATGTAGTTGCAGTTTCATTGCTCTGCATTTTTTTCTTGTATGGATTTTGCAGGGACAGCTGCGACTTACATGCAGATCTGACATTTGAACGAACGATAAAAATGTTCATTCGGTTGATTATAACCTCAAATGTAATGAGCATGGCATTAAGTTATATGCCGAAGTTTTTTGCATGGGGCAAGAACCTGACCTCCGCAATTTTGGGAGAAAACAAACTGTCAATGATTTATGACTTTGATGGCGTAAAGGTGTATGAAAATATATCCAGTGCAGACTTTGGAACGATGACCGCTTTTTTGACAAGCATCCTGTTTTTCTTATTTACCGTCGTGTGCGGATTTATCGTGGTGCTGACAGTGTTAAATCGTATTCTGAAGATTTATATGATTGCTCCGTTTGCAGGTGTGGCATTGTCTACTCTTGCAGCAGGAGGTCAGACGGCAAATGTGGGTTATTCCTATATACGCACCTTTTTTGGATATGTGTTTTCTGCGCTGCTTATTGCAGTTGTGATTGTCATCAGTGCCAGTTTTATCAATACCGTTGCAATCGACACGAATAATGCAATCATACGGCTGTTGGAGTATTGCTTGAAGATGGGTGTCATTTCATCCTCGGTAAAGATGTCGGATAGCGTCATGCAGAAAGCATTTAATTTATAGAAATGGGGGAGAACAATGACAAAAACAATCAATCCGGATGTGGCTGCCTTTAAGGAAGATTTCTTTAAGGGATTGTCTTTCAGGGAGTGTGTATTCGGAGCAAGTGCACTGCTAACAGGAGTGGGAGGAATCCTGCTTCTGCATTTTTACTTTGGTGCAGGGATCAATATAGCGATCACTTTGTGTATGCCGGTGATTGGTATCATTGGACTGTGTGGATTTTACCATAAAAACGGCATGACATTGGTTCAGCTTGTGAGAAGGAGTATAAAACTCATATTTCAAAAGCCCTATGTCTATGAAACAAGAAATGAGTGAAAGGAATTGGAGGTACAGACAAATGGAAGCAGAAAAAAACGAAGAAAGAAATGATGAGAAAATGAGGATGGATATTGAAAGGAATACAGACAGTGAAAAAAGGCTGATGGGGTACATAACCGCTATTGCGGAAAGCCGGGATCAGTAACAGCAGCGTTTGGACATTATGTCCAAACAGAAGCCGGTGCAGGAGGAAAAAGTAATGACGAAATATATAAAAATCTCTGTATTAGCACGAGAGACAGCAAAGAAAGTCTGTCGTGGCAGAGAGCAGTGGATTCGATACCTTGATGTTGCGTCAAGGTTATATAAGTATCCCTTTGAGGACCAGCTACTCATCTATGCACAGCGACCGGACGCAACTGCCTGTGCCTCGCTTGAAATGTGGAATGAGAGGATGTTTTGCTGGGTAAACCGGGGAGCAAAAGGAATTGCCCTGATTGATGGGGAAAGTGAAAGACCAAAACTTCGATATGTCTTTGATGTATCCGATGTTCATAAGGCAAGACGGATTGGTAAAGATCCATTTATATGGCATTTGAGGGAAGAGCATAAAGAAGTGGTTCTTGCCGAACTGGAGCATATTTATGGCAGTACCAATGCTTCCCTTCCTTTTGAAAACCGCATTTATAAGATTGCTGAAAGAATAGCGGAAGATTTTTATGAGGAAGCGGTCGATGAGGTGATTGAGGAAGCGGCAAACAGTTTCCTGGAAGATCTGGATGGGGATGCGGTTGCTGTCCGGTTCCGGGAAATGCTGGTGCAAAGTGTAAGTTATACCATCCTGAAGCGATGTGGATGTGATATGACGGAGTTTGCCGATGATTTTACCTTTGATTATATCCATGAGTTTAATACGCTCAGAACTTTATCGGTGCTTGGCAGTACCACTTCGGAGTTATGTGAACCCGTGCTGATCCGGATTGGCAGAACGATTGCAAGGTATGACAGGGCGTTATTGCAAAATAGAAGATATATAGGAAATCATAATCATACAGAAAGGGCGGTGGCAGGGCATGAATCTGACATACGAAAGGAACGGAGACTATCGGATTCCGAATCTGATACCTTCGGAGCAGGAAGGAACGATGCTGACGAAATACGGAGTGTTGCGGAAGAATTATCTGAAAAACCACAGGAGGGGGATTTACACGGGACTTCTTCTGAGCGGAGAACTGATGACACACTGCATGGAGATACAGGAACAGGCAGAGGAGAGGTTCGAGGTGTTGACACAGAAATTGACGAAGAACCAGACCATGACGGAGGAACTGAAACAGCACGATCCGCTGCAGTGGACGAAAGAGATGAACCGGATCTATCAGCAGGCGGAGGAGATCGTTCTGAAGGAACTGGTTTATCAGTAGCAGAGTTAGAGCAGTATGAACCGCCTGCAGACAGTCCCTATCGACAGATGGATTTATTTTCTCTTATGTCGGAGCAGGTGGGAAACATTGCAATGGCACAGGCAGAAATGCCATCGGACAGATTCCTTTTCGGTGCGATAACTGTGGAGCAGATCGAGGAGATTCTTCGCACCGGCGGTGGAAAGAAGAATAGCCGGAAACGAATTTATCATAAGTATCAGACCGGAAAAACACCGGAAGAAATGACGGCTTTCCTTCAGAAAGAATACGGAGAAACCGGCAAAGGATTTCAATTTGGAGGGGAACAGATTTCGGTCTGGTTTAATCAGGATGGAATGTATGCGGCGCATGGTACTTCTGCTTTTGAACATACGGAGGTACATCTTTCGTGGAGTGCTGTGGAGTCTGTGATTCGTGGACAGATCGAAGCGGGTAGCTATATTGACAGCAAGGAAGCATATCTGGCTGACCAGTTTGTAAGAAAAGAGTTAGCCGATATGCTTTTCTTTTATTTCCGGGATTCTGTTGGAGCGTTTCCGGAGAAACTTGGATTTGATGGATATGATTATCCGGTACAGCATGAACGCATTACGGATATGTTGTCCAATGAGGAGGATGTTCAAAGGATTGTAGAGCAGATGGACCGGACACTGCAACAGGTGGATGCCGGAGAAATACAGTACCGTTTTCGTCTGATCAAAGATCCCAAAGAGCTGCGGGATGACCTTGCTGATCTATTGAATGAAAAGGTTTCTTATCCGTTGCCGGAAGAAGTAAAAGTGGCTGTTGAAGATTTTATCACAGCGGATGAGATTGACCACACTCTTACGAGAGGTTCCGGCTTTGAGCATGGCAGCTTTCGGATTTATGACTTCTATCATCAGGAGCATACCTTAAAAGAAGCTGCTGATTTCCTCAAAAACGAGTATGGAACCGGAGGTACCAGTCATGCACTAGCAGGTTCGGATCGCAGCTTTAAGGATTATGATGCGAAAGGAATTAAATTACGCAAAGGCAGCATTATGACACCGGATGCGGAAGTTCTTCTTTCATGGAATATCGTGGCAAAACGGATTGAAAAGCTGATGAAAGAGGATCGTTATCTTTCTGCAGAAGACAAGGTAAAGTATGCCCAGTATAAACAGAAGCAGGAAGAAAAAGCACTGCAGCAGGCAAAGGAAGAACTGGATGAAGTAATTGGTGAACCAGAGGTCCTTTTAGAAAATAATGTGTCAGAGGACATTTCAGCAGAAAACTATGTAATTTCCGACATGGAATTAGGTGTCGGCACAGCAAAAGAAAAGTTTCAGCGAAATGTGGAAGCCATTCGTACACTGGAAACGATTGAATCTGAGAAAAGACCGGCAACGAATGAGGAGCAGGAGGTCCTATCAAAGTATGTCGGCTGGGGCGGTCTTGCGGATGCGTTTGATGAAACCAAGAGTGCCTGGGCGAAGGAGTATGCAGAGTTGAAAACACTGTTGTCAGAGGAAGAGTATATATCTGCAAGGGAAAGTACCTTAAACGCTCATTACACTAGTCCTGTGATTATTCAGGAGATTTACCGGACATTGCAAAGAATGGGATTTACAAAAGGAAATCTTTTAGAGCCTTCGATGGGAATCGGCAACTTCTTTGGTATGCTGCCGGAGACGATGCGGGAGAGTCATCTGTATGGTGTTGAGCTGGATAGTCTGACAGGAAGGATAGCCAGACTACTATATCCGAAAGCCAATATTACCGTGGATGGATATGAGAAAACGACATTTCCGAATGATTTCTTTGATGCCGCTGTTGGCAATGTTCCATTTGGTCAGTACAAGGTGGCAGATAAGAAATACGATAAATTCAATTTCCTGATCCATGATTACTTCTTTGGAAAAACGTTAGATCAGGTGCGTCCGGGCGGTGTGATTGCTTTTGTCACCAGTAAGGGAACGATGGATAAGGAAAATCCAAAGGTGCGAAAGTACATTGCACAGAGAGCTGAATTATTGGGGGCGGTCAGACTTCCCAATACCGCATTCAAAGCCAATGCCGGAACAGAAGTCACATCGGATATTCTTTTCTTACAGAAGCGTGACCGTATCGTAGACATAGAACCGGACTGGGTGCATCTTTCACAGGATGAGAATGGCATAGCCATGAACAGCTACTTTGTGAAACATCCGGAGATGGTTGTTGGCTCGATGGAAATGGTAAGCGGACCGTATGGAATGGAGAGTACCTGTGTGCCGGATGATTCACTTCCTTTTGATGAGCAGTTACAAAAGAGTCTGTCTTTTGTTAAAGGTTCTTATGAGGAAATTGAGCTGGAAGAACTGAATGAGGAGTTGACGGTAGAGGTTATCCCGGCAGTGCCGGAAGTGAAGAACTTTAGTTATGCGCTGATTGATGATCGGCTGTATTATCGGGAAAACTCTTTGATGCGTCCGGTGGAAGCCGCCGAGGGAATGCTTGAGAGGATTAAGGGCATGGTTGCCATAAGGGACTGCACGCAGGAATTGATCCGATTACAGTTAGAAGATTATCCGGATGAGCAGATTCATTCCAGGCAGAAACAGTTAAATGACCTGTATGATTCTTTTGCAAAAGACTATGGGAGGATTTATTCCAAAACCAATAAGCGGGCGTTTCATCAGGACAGCTGCTATTGTCTGCTCTGTTCGCTGGAGAAACAGGACGAGGAAGGCAACTTTCTTGGAAAAGCGGATATGTTTACGAAGCGCACCATAAAGAAAGCAGAAGTTGTGACCAGTGTGGATACGGCAAGTGAAGCGTTAGCGGTTTCATTGGCAGAAAAAGCAGCGATTGATTTTAAATACATGTCCGAACTGAGTGGAAAAGACGAAGATACGCTGATCGATGAGTTGACCGGCATTATTTTCAAAAATCCACTTAGTGAGGAATGGGAAACGGCGGATGCTTATTTAAGCGGAAATGTGCGTAACAAACTGGAAGCAGCCGAAACTTTTGCGAAGAATGAACCCATGTATGCAGTCAATGTGGAAGCATTGAAACGGGTACAGCCGAGAGAACTGGATGCCAGTGAGATTGAAGTCCGGATTGGAGCAACATGGATTGAACCGAGATTTATCGAGGACTTTATGCGGGAAGTGTTTGAGACACCGGAGCATTTATTAAATCGTGATGTGATAAAGATTCAGTATTCCGATGTGACCGGGCAGTGGAATGTGAAAGGGAAAAATGCGGACTTTGGAAACGCACTTGTAAACATGACATATGGAACCAGCCGGAGAAATGCGTATCAGATTTTGGAAGACTCCCTGAATCTGAAGGATAGCCGTGTGTATGACACAGTGATCGAGGATGGCAAAGAGAAACGGGTTCTCAATAAAAAGGAGACAACGATTGCTGCACAGAAGCAGGATGCCATGAGGGAAGCCTTCCGGGACTGGGTATTTCGTGACATGGACAGGCGTAATGAACTTGTAAGTAAATACAATGTATTGTTTAATTCCACCAGACCACGAGAGTATGACGGTTCTCATTTGAAGTTTCCGGGCATGACACCGGATATTGAGTTAAAGGATTATCAAAAAAATGCCGTGGCTCATGTTTTGTATGGAAATAATACACTGCTTGCACACTGTGTCGGTGCCGGAAAAACATTTGAAATGGTTGCGGCTGCAATGGAAAGCAAGCGTCTGGGGTTATGTCAGAAAAGTTTGTTTGTCGTACCAAACCATCTGACGGAGCAGTGGGCCAGTGACTTTTTACGATTGTATCCGGGAGCCAATATTTTAGCGGCTACCAAGAAAGATTTTCAGCCGGCAAATCGTAAAAAGTTCTGCTCACGGATTGCTACCGGCGATTATGATGCGGTTATTACCGGGCATAGTCAGTTTGAAAAGATACCGCTATCTGCCGAACGGCAGACTGCCATTATTGAGCGACAGATTGCTGAGATCACGCAGTCGATTGAAGAAATCAAAGCGGAGCAGGGAGAACGCTATACCATTAAGCAGATGGAGAAAATGAGGAAAACCCTTCAGACACGATTGGACAAACTCAATGATACTTCCAGAAAAGATGATGTTGTGACCTTTGAACAGTTAGGAGTGGACAGGCTTTTTGTGGATGAAAGCCATTATTACAAAAATCTTTTCTTACATACAAAAATGCGTAATGTAGCCGGTATTGCCCAGTCGGAAGCACAGAAATCTTCCGATATGTTTGCCAAGTGTCAGTATCTGGACGAACTGACCGGCGGAAAGGGCATTACCTTTGCAACGGGAACCCCGATTTCCAACAGTATGACGGAATTATACACCAACATGCGTTACCTGCAGTATGATACGCTGCAGCGGATGGGACTGGGGCATTTTGATTCCTGGGCATCTTCCTTTGGAGAGACGCAGACAGCGATCGAACTTGCACCGGAGGGCTATACTTTAATAGGACGATAAAATTAACTGTCCTAAATTGAAAATA
>OLNX01000231.1_pt1 | contig 59087 bp, 57 predicted proteins | sample 1672611 | NCBI WGS metagenome assembly OLNX01 (sample SAMEA3136705, study PRJEB25190) | human gut metagenome | reverse complement strand
GAAAGGAGCTGTCCCTAGTACGAGAGGACCGGGATGGACGCACCTCTGGTGCACCGGTTGTCGTGCCAACGGCACAGCCGGGCAGCTAAGTGCGGAACGGATAAACGCTGAAGGCATCTAAGCGTGAAACCGCCCTTAAGATAAGATATCCCATCGAAAGAGTAAGACCCCTCAAAGACTATGAGGTTGATAGGCCTATGGTGTAAGCATGGTGACATGTTCAGCCTGCAGGTACTAATCGGTCGAGGGCTTGACCTTATTTCATCTCTTCTGATTACGCTTCTCAATTACTTCCTTTATTCAATTTTCAGGGTTTGATACCTTGAATATATGATAGCCGGTGCATATGGCTATGAGGTTCCACCTGTTCCCATTCCGAACACAGAAGTTAAGCTCATACACGCCGAAGATACTCAGATGGTGACGTCTCGGGAAAATAGGGCTGCGCCGGCTCTTATCATATATACCATATTCCTCAATAGCTCAGTCGGTAGAGCGCATGACTGTTAATCATGATGTCGCTGGTTCGAGTCCAGCTTGGGGAGCCAATCACGCATAATCCGAACACTTTCGTCACTAAGAATGTGTTCGGATTTGTTGTTTATTTTTGATATTGAAACCGTCCGAATTTTTATAAGTTCGGGCGGTTTTTGTTATCATAAAGTAAAATTCGCATTAGGTTTGAGTGCTGATTATAAGGTCAAGATAGAATTTATGCAAATTGTTATCTTTGTATAAATCGTGCCATAAGATATACTTTATTTTAAAATAAACAGCCTTTAGTTATTTTATAGCACCTATGGTATTGACAATTAATAGATACTATGCAACTTTACGAACCTTGGATAAGAAAGGATTAATTGTTGGTGCATCTGAAAAAAACGGAAATATGCCATTTCGTACAGTATATTCAATAAGTGAAAAGGGTAAAGAAGAGTTAAGAGATACATTGACAAAATTAATATTATCTTTTGACTATGATACCAATATGTTTTCTATAGTTGCCTTTTTTCTTGATGTTAAAATCAAAGAGCCGGACACAAGGGTGCAGAGCCGATGAATGTGAGAAAACACAGTTCATCGGCATTATTTATTGGGAAAATTTTAAAAAGCCTCTTGACAATCTAACAGATGTTATGTATAATATATCTAACATCTGTTAGACGAGGAGGCTTATATGAGCAGTACAAAAGAAAAAATACTGGAAATATCCTTGGATATGTTTTCAAAGCAAGGCTATACCGCAGTATCAATAAGGGATATATGCAAGCAGGTAGGGATAAAGGAAAGCTCCGTTTATTACCACTTTAAAAATAAGCAGAGCATTTTTGACGAGCTGCTGAACAGATTTGCTGAAACTGCAAATAGTATAATGTCGCAGCTTGAAAACGGACTTACTGACGGGCAGAATTCTTTTTCTGATGGCATTAATACGGTTGCAAGATACTTTTTTGAGCAGTATCTTATGGACGCTTTCTGCAACAAGGTTATGCGTATTATGCTGATTGAGCAGTTCAACAATGACGATGTTCGTAAGCTGTATCAGGAATGGCTGTTGGATAAACCGTTAAACTTTCAGAGTAAAATCTTTTCAGCCTTGATAAGCATGGGTGTAATACCAAATGGTGACAGCAAGTATCTTGCGATAAAATATTACTCTCCCATTTATTTTTATGCACAGAAATGGCTGTTCAGCGGAGAACTGACCGAAGAAAACAAAGCGGCTTTTTGTGCTGTGGCATACAAGCATATTCAACTGTTCTTTATGGAAATCGGAGGCAATAATGGCTAATATCATTATCACAGGAGCAAATCAAGGCATTGGTTACTATATGACGGAAAAGCTGCTTATTGACGGAAACAAGGTATCGGTTTTGGATATTGAAACCGATAGTTTCGAAAAACTTAAGAAACAATACAGTAACAGCCTTATTTATCACAAGGTGGATTTGAGAAGCTATGACGAGGTAAAGACGGCGGTTGATAAAACTGCTGCGGAGTTCGGCACGTTTGATATTGCTGTGCACAATGCTTGCAAATGTACATTTGAGAGCGAAGCTGACACAGATTTTGATACATACAAAGATGTTTTTGAGGTCAATTATTTCGGAGCACTGCGTTTTGTAAAAAGTGTTGTGCCTTATATGAGCATGCAGAAGAAAGGCAAGGTTATTTTTACAAGCTCAGCTGTGGGAGTAACGGGCTTTGTGAATATTTCCCCCTACAGTTCGACAAAGGGTGCGTTGGAGGCATTGGCAAAATGTCTGCGGATTGAATATGCAAAGGATAACATCACTTTTCACATTATGCACCCGCCTCTTACAAGAACGAAATCCGCCTCGCCGCTTCCTGTACCTGATGAATTTAAGGCATTGCCCGAGAAGGTTGGATACGAACTTGCAAAGCATATCAATTCAAAGCGTTTTATTATTTGTCACAGCCTTAATCAGAAAATGCAGATTATGAGCTGTTACTTATTCCCGATAAAAATGGGTGATTTGCTTTCAAAGTTGACGGCAAATTGTACTGAAACCGAGAAAAGAAACGACATTAAATAAATTAAGGAGCAGCGTTATGAATAAAATATCTGCCTGTACAAATGAGCGAAAAAAGCAGTTGTCGGTTGATTTGCTGATAATAGCAATAAGCCGAGGAGTTTAACTAAGAGACAAATTTCAGTCTTGTGGAGAGCTTGAAAGCATGCAAGAATTTAAATTCTACGGAGATTTTTATGGAGATAATAGATAAAAAAACAAATGGTGGAAAAGCATATGTATTCCTAAACAATCTTAATGGAGAACCACTTACGCAAAACACAGCATGGATTATCTGCCCAACCTGCGGCGGCAAAACTCGTGACCGAATAAGAGAGGATACCATTTTAATAAACTATCCTCTCTACTGCCCGAAATGCAAACAAGAACATTTAATTGAAGCTAAAAATTTTATAGTTACAGTTATCAGAGAGCCAGACACAAAGATGCAGAGCCGATGAACGTGAGAAATCATAGTTCATCGGCTCTTTTTGTTTGGTATGTACGCAGTTATTTTCCCGAAGCTGTACCAATCAAGGCTTTAGCAGTTGCTTTGACGACTTCCAGAGAACGCTCATCGCAGTTGTAAAGCATACGGATAAGGTTTTCTACCTCGGATTCTTTGGACGGTTTCTCGGGGTAGAAAATCAAGTCCGGTGAAATGGACAACTCTCGGATTAACTTGTAAAGAATATCATAGCTTGGCTTTTTGCCCTCGTTTTCAATTCTATACAAATATCGCTCGGTAATGCCTATACGTTCTGCAAGCTCCTCCATTGTGAGTTCGGAACGCTGTCGGGCAGATTTGATGATTTTACCGAGCGTTTCAGGTTCAGTATGCACTTGCAGTTCACCTCCGTTACATATTATTATACAGAAATCTGTCGAAATTATAATGGCATAAAGGTTCTGTAATAAGATGTACTGTTGGTTCAAATAGAATATGCAATTACCTCGTCAAAAAAACTGAATTGTGACGAGGAGCATTTTGCTGTCTTAATCCCTCCGGTTCAGTTTTTGGACTGGAGGTTTTTATGTGCTGGAGTAATTCCTGCATTTCGCTGCCTATTTTAAGCAGCGAATATAAGCGTATCTCACAGGCATAAAAGTAAATATTGATTGCTCAAAAAAAGCGTAGCTGTTGTTACGGGATTCGTGAGCATTTATACTGAACTGTGCGTTCAGATTTATAATGAAATGTTAGTATTATCCCCTGTTATGCGGTTTATAACGTATGACAGGGGATTTTTTGTTCTTCCATATTTAAAAGGTATGGAACGATGTCGTTCTCCTCCAAGCCGAAATTTTGATTCACACAAAAATTCAAAATTTCGGAGGAAACGACTATGTCAGATGAAGAAATCAAAGTTGAAGTATATAAGACCGAGGACGGTAGAAACTGCCTTGTTCTCGCAAGTGTATATAAAAATAACTGTTCACAGGAAACTACAGTCATCGTTGAAGATGATGTGCTGGAGGTTTTCGAGGCGGCTCGTAAAGAAACTGAAAGACAGCGTTCTCGTGAGCGTAGGCACGGATTGAAGAAAATCTATCTCGGTAATGAAGATTACGAAGCAAAGCTAGGAATGGTGACGCAGGCTCCCGATGAAGATATACATAGCGATATGTACTTGGAATACCTTAAACAGTTTTTCGACGATAAGGTTTACAAGCGTGGAATGATGTATTATCTGCATAAATTCACGGAAGCAGAGATTGCAGAGCTTGAAGGGGTATCACAAGCAGCAGTTTCAAAGAGTATCCGAACATTCAAGGAAATAATGGCTAAGTTGTACAATTATGACCTTGAATGATTATCTCGATTTATAATTTGCTACAAATCTTTTTCTTTGGGTTATAAAAACACCCTCTGAGTGACCGGAATATGTGAAAGGGGTTAAACTGCTCTTTTCACATACCACTCAGAAGGGAGGCAGAGAATATGCACGGGGATGATGTAGCAAGTGCAGGCGTAAGCGTGTCAACGCAAATCGTTTCAAAGGCAACCGAAATCCTTTTGGATATACTCAAGGTTGCAATCGAAAAGGAACGAGAAGCTGCACGACTGAAGCAGTCCGAAAAACAGCAGGTTTTGTCAGGTGGCGAGGTGACATACCAAAAGCTGAAAGAGGGCGGCGAAGTAACAATGCTCCCATCGTTTGCAAAAGACGATTACGGAGAGTTTCTCAAACGGGCAAAAGAAATGGACATTCCTGTTGCGGCGATACAGGAACACGGAAAGGAAAACACGCTTTCACTTTTCTTCAATGTGAAGGATAAGGAAGCGGTAAATGCCATAGTTCAGGATATTGTCCGAGAGAAGCTGAAACAGCCTGAACAGACCGAGCGTATGATTACCATTGAAAAGGAACAGGTTGAGGGTTTCCAAATGTATTGTTCAGACCACGACATACCTGTGAATTTTATGGAAACTCAGAACGGAGTAAAGTGCATTTTCGGTGTTGCTTACGAAAAGCAGATGGAAGCGGCTGTGGAGAATTTCAAAAAGCTCCACAGCGAGCTTGCCAAAACCGAAATTGATGTGCAGAAAGATTCCAAAGGAAAGCTGAAAATCACATTCAGCGATACCGAGCAGGGCAAAAAGGTAACGATGAATTTCTGTACGAAATCCAAAGTGGAACGTGTCTTGCAGGAACGGCTTGGGTTTAGTCAGGTCAAAGCGGTTGAAGCGGCGAACGCACTTACCGCAAAGCTGTCAGACCAACAGCTTGGATACTATTTAAGCGGTTCAAAACAGCTTGAGCAGATGGCTTATTACGAAAAGGACATCAAGTTTGAAAACGAGAATGTTCTGACGGATAAGTTCTCATTTGCGAAAATGCAGTTTCAGGAGGAAGATACTCTGAAGCTCACCATTACCGATGAGCGAGGGCATTTTGTTGTTCTGTCTGCAAACACACGGGACAGAGCCGAGATTGAAAAAAGTATTCGTCAGCATTTAAAGGTTGAGGATACGGAAACGGTCAAGGCGATTATGACAAAAGCCGAAAGACTTGGTTTTGTTGATGAGCCGAAACAGGTTCAGTTCAAAGAGTTCCTTATTGAGCGTGAAACACAATCCGCATTTACGGTGCGTGGCGGTTCTACGGTAGTCAGACTTGATTTGTCTGATAAGGAAATCGCAAAGAAACAGCTTATGGATAGTTTTGGAATGACAGCGACAAAGGCTGAAAGAATTATTGACAAGGCTCAGAAGCAGACGGTTGCAAACAATCTGCTGAAAAAGGTACGAGCAAAAGCGGCGCAGACAGCCGACACCATCAAGCATAATAAGCTGGATAGGGGGTCACGCAAATGAGCCGAGTAGCAAAAAAGCCTGATTTCGTTACAATCAGCATTTATGCAGTGCTTGCCGTATTTGTGATTTATTTTGCGGCTTCGCTGGGAGCGTGTTTTGATCTTTCATCAGACGAGGAAGGCAAGGTTGATTTCGATAACCTTGCGAATAGCTTGGAAACAACCCTTATGGATACCGAGCTTGTTTTTGAACAGGTCAAGGCTGGCGGCAATGCCTTAATGTTTCCCTTATTTACTGCTTTCGGTATCGGACTTTATGTGCTTATGAAAGTGACGGGAAAGAAGAAATTTCACCGAAAGGGTGAGGAACACGGTTCTTCAAGGTGGGCAAATAAGAAAGAAATAGCTTCGCTTCTGGATAAGCCGCCTAAACCTAAAAAGGGTGAAAAGAAACCTCGTGACCAGCCTAAACCGAAAAAGGGCGAGTTCGTTATGGACAATAACATTATTCTTACAAATGATGTGAAAATGTCACTTAACACAAGGCAGACAAGAAAAAACCTCAATGTTATGGTAATCGGTGGTTCAGGTTCGGGTAAATCTCGTTTCTATGTAAAGCCGAACCTAATGCAGGCAAACACAAGTTATGTCTGCACTGACCCTAAAGGCGAGCTTCTTCGCTCTACGGGAAAAATGTTGGAGAGCTACGGTTATAAAATAAAGGTGTTCAACCTTATTGATATGGCTCACTCTCACAATTACAATCCGTTCAACTACATTTATGACGTTGACGGAAATTACAGTGCAACCGCTGTAATCAAGATGGTAAATGTCTTGATGAAGAACACCTCAAAGGAGGGCGGCGGTGGAGGCGACCAGTTCTGGGACGACTCCACAAAGGCACTTTTGGCGGCACTCTGTTTCTATCTTGTTGAGTGCGAGGATAAATCAATGCAGAATTTTTCAGAGGTTATGAAGCTTCTGAAAAAAGCAGAGGTTAAAGAGGGCAGCGACGATTATCAATCCGACCTTGACCTTATCTTTGACGCACTTGAATTTCCCGAAAAATATCAGACAGAGGAAGCCGAACACAATGAGCAGTTCAAGAGTCTGAACCTCATTGACCTTGCAAAATCAGCAAAGCCTGCAAGCCAGTATATGTGCTTGAAATACTACAAGAATTTCAAAAAGGCGGCAGGCGATACAGCAAAATCTATCCTTATTTCTACTGCGGTAAGATTGCAGGCGTTCAACATTCCCGAAGTTATGGACTTGACCTGCTGTGACAACATTCACCTTGAAATGATAGGTGATGAAAAGACCGTAATGTATATCATTATTCCGTCCTCAGACGATACTTTCAATTTTTTGGCGGCTATGATGTACACACAGCTTTTCGATGTTCTGTATGACAGAGCAAATTTTAAGCACGGCGGCAGACTTCCTTTTCACGTCCGCTGTCTGCTGGACGAGTTCGCAAACGTCGGTACTATCCCTCGATTCGAGGAACTTCTGGCAACAATGCGTTCTATGGAAATTTCGGCAAACGTCATTATTCAGAACCTTTCACAGCTTAAAAAGATGTATAAGGATAGCTGGGAAAACGTACTCGGTAACTGCGACAGCCTGTTATTTTTGGGCGGTCAGGAGCCGACTACGCTTGAACACGTTTCCAAAACGTTGGGCAAGGAAACTATTGATACCCGTTCCCATAACCGTACAAGGGGCAGAAACGGTTCTACCTCTGAAAACGACGGTATCTTGGGACGTGAGCTTATGACAGTGGACGAGCTGAAGGTTATGAAGGATAACGAGTGTATTCTGTTTGTTCGTGGTATCTATCCGTTTTTCTGCAATAAATTCGTGATTGAAAAATACCTGAATTACAAGCTGTTGGAGGATTGGGACAGGGATAATGCCTACCTGATAAGTGACATAAAGACGGTGCAGTACGGCTATTACGATGAGCAGGAAAACGATGATTTACATTCCGAACCTGTTGAGGATTCAGAAAGCACAAGCGGCAATTTCGTTATCAAAACGGAAATATCAGACCGTAGAACTTCAAGTGAAGAAGCTCCCGACCAAAATTATGAGCAGTCTGTCACCATTGAAGATATAATCGGCAATCAGGTGCATACGTTCATCGGTGCAAAGGAGTTCCCAAAAGACCCGAAGCACGGCTTTGTACCTGCAAATCTTGATGATACCGAAATGGTAGTAACGGCAGAGCCGAATTTGAAACCGCCTTTTACAGAGGTAACAGACGAGAGCTATCTCGACAATTTCGATGTTATTTAATTTTATGGAGGAGTTTACATATGAGGAGAATTATTACATTTATTAAGGACAAGTTCGCAGATTTCAAGGCTTCTATCAAGAGAAAGCAGATTAAGATGAAAACCAATCTCAAGGAGGATTTCACGCCTAATAATCAGCTTACCGACGAACAGCGTGAAGCAAAGAGAATGCGCTCAATCAGCAGAATTACAACAGGTATTATGGCTGCAACAATGGCGATGTCCTGTATGGGCATTACCTGTTTTGCGGCTGATGGAGCCTCTTCCGAGGGTGTTGAAACCTTTAACACAGTAGTTGAGTTTATCGTTGACTGGGTAGCAAGAATCGGTCTTGTTATCGGCTTCATCGGTGCTGTTCAGTTTGCAATGGGCTTCAAGGAGATTCCGCCGACGGTAAGACAAGAGGTCTTATGTGCCTTGCTTCAGGCTTCATTGTATTCGCTGTTGCAAAGGCTTACGATATGTTCACAGCGTAAGTGCAAGCCTTTTCGGAGAAGCTTCCGCAGTGGCGGAGGCTTTTCCGAAATTTACTGAAAGGAGCTGACAGGGACAATGATTGAATGGTCAACCATTGAAGAATGGGTCAGAACTTGGCTCGACGTAATAAACTACACATTTGACAACGCTATAAATGCCCTGACAATGTCTCCATTTGACAGCAGTATTACGGTAATCGATACAGCTATGACAGCAGTAGAGGGTGTGGCTCTCGTACTGGTATCAATGTTCTTTGCGATACAGCTATGTAATGACGCTATGCTGTTGAAAATACAAAGCTATGAGCAGGTGTTCAAGCTGTTTTTCAAGTTTATTCTTGCTAAGGTGATAGTTCAGAATGCAAGAGGAATTATGGGTATTCTGTTTAACGGCTTCAATTCCATAGCGGAAACGCTGGGTGAAACGAATTATGGCTTTCTGTCATCATTCAATACCGACGCTATAATTGCTCAGCCTGCGGACGCAGGATTTCTGAACCTTAATTATCTTATGAAATATCTTGAAGCAATGCCGACGTTTTTTATTCTTATGGGCGCTTGTTGGGTAATAAATCTTATCCTTATCGGCAGATTGTTTGAAATTATCGTATATACCGTAATTTCTCCTATTCCGCTTGCAACCTTTGCAGGCGAAGGCTGGCACGATAGTGCAAAGGCTTTTATCAAAAGCTATGCGGCTGTCTGTTTGCAAGGGCTTGTGGTGATTGTAATGTTCTACGCCTTTTCACAGGTTGCGGAACTGCTGGGAGGAACGGATTCAATGGGAATAACAATAACGGCACTTGCTCTGGCATTGGGCGTTGCTAAAAGCGGACAATGGGCAAGGCAGGTTGTCGGTGCATAGCAAAGGATAATACTATGAAAATTCGCTACGAAGATATTTATCCCATTACGATGATTATTGCAGGAACGGTATCCATTATATATATAATCTGCAAAATCGTGGAATGGGTCAGCTGAAAGGAGCTTTTATGATGAAAAAGAAATGTGTTGTTGTAATGATTGCAGTAGGAATTGCTGTAATCACAGGCGGTATCTGTACGGCGGTATGTGTTATCCGCCGTAAGAGAAAGGGAACCTGAATAACTGTCAAAGGAGGGTATTCCGATGATGTTTGAGATTATTATTGTCGCTTTTATAATCATAGGCTTGGTAAGCGGTGTGTACCTTGCGTACACGTTGTCCAAGTTCGAGGACAGGCAGACAACAAAGGATTGGGGGGATGGCAATTATGATTGAAATCCGTATTCCGAAAGAGATTAAAAACTACCGTGAAAAGCTGTTTTTCGGTTTAACGCTTCGGCAATGTATTTGTGCAGGCGTGGCACTCCTTATCTGTGTCCCACTGTATATCTTTGGCAATAAATTTTTGCCGCAGGAAGCGTTGTCGTGGCTGGTAATTCTTATTGCCGCACCGCTTATGCTTGCAGGCTTTTTCCGTTACAATGATATGACATTTGAACAGTTCGCTGTTGAGTTCATATATCACAATTTCACGTCGCAGAAGCGAGTGTATTCCTACGAGCCGATTTTTATGGAGCTTTGCAATGAATACATATCGGACGAGCTGGCGGCTGAAATTGAGGAAAAGGAAAGCAAATCGGCATTGAAGAGATTTTTAAGAAAGGCAGGTATCAGACGTGGATAATTTTGTTTACGATGAAGAAATCCTCTTGGAAGAAGATTATGAGGAAATACTTGACGAGGACGGAGTTCCTATTGAAATATTTGCAGATGAACCTGAAACAACGAAGGTCTGGCAGACAACGGCGGCTGAAACAACCGCCAAAGCTACGGAAGTACAGACAACAAAAAAGTCTGTTCCCGTATATACAAGAACGGAATATCTTGCTCCCGAAACGGAGCTTACAACTATAACGGAGGTACATAGTGATGAGTTCACACAGACAGAAGAATTACCCTTGCAGACAGAAACAGAGATGGCAGTTACAGCAGTTACGGAAGTTCCCGAAGAATCAGAAACCGAGGGAACAGAAACAGCAGTATCGTCAGTTCCGTCGGAAACAGGGGTAAGCGAAACGGTCACGGAGGTTACAACTCTTGAAGCTGTTACATCCACAGAAACATCAGCAATTACCGTTGTTCTCGAAGCTAGCGAAAAATCCCCTAATCAGAGCAACAACATAGCGGCTTTTCTGCTCCTTGCGGGTGTATTCGGTGCAGCAGTTGCGGTGGCGGTCTACTTTATGAAAAACAAAAAGAAAAAGCTGACCGATGAGAGCGACATTTCACAGCTCTCCGCAAGGGAACGTGACGCAATCCGTCTTAACAAGCAGAAGCGTAAAAAGCCTAAAAAGAAGCGTACAAAGAATAAGCGTGTTGTACCGAAAACAACGCAGAAAACGCTACCATATAAGCGTGTTTGCGATAAGTATCTTTTCAAGGTCGATGAAAATAAGTTCAGCAAGACATACCGTTTTGAAGATGTGAACTATACTATTGCAAAGCAGGAGGAACAGGAAGCGATCTTCCTTGCATACTGTTCCGTTATCAATACCTTTGACACTTCCGCCGACATTCAGATTACGGTTCACAACAACCGTGTGAATAAGGAGGATTTCAATAAAATGGTTCTGCTCCGCCACAAGGGTGACAGCTTCGACCACTATATCGACGTTTACAATGATATGTTGGTTGAGAAGATGGAACAGGGACAGAACGGTATTATCCGTAACAAGTATCTGACTGTTACAGTTCAGGCGGCTGACCTTGAAGCGGCGCAGGCGAAGTTCGTAACTATCGACTTGGAACTTGCAAACGCTTTCAAGAAAATCGGTTCAATCATTACACCACTCACAAGCAATGACAGAATAAATCTTCTCAAGGATATTTTCAGAAATGTTGATGAAAAAATCCGTGAGTTCGATGATAAAGACTTTAAGCGTCAGGCAGAAAGAGCGTATTGTTGTCCCGATTATTTTGAGTTCAAAAAGGATTACTTTATGTGGAACGACAAGTATGCCCGTACAATGTTCATCAAGGATATGCCTGCATGTCTGAAGGATAATCTTCTCACGGATATTGCAAATACAAACCTTGATGTTATGGTGTCAGTGAACATTGCTCCCGTTGACCCTTACAAGGCTCTGAAAATCGTAAATCATCAGCTTACCTCTATGAGAGCGAATAAATTGCAGGCAGAGAAAAAGGCAATTCAGTCGGGATACACCTCCGATGTAATCAATGAAGATTTGAAGCACAGCCTTATTGAAGCCGAGGAACTTATTGATGACCTCCGTTCCAAAAATCAGAAAATGTTCCTTAATAATGTAATCATTATGGTTACAGCAAAGGACTTTGACGAGCTGGAGAATAATACCGAAACTATTGAAGCTGTTGTACGAAAGCATATCTGTTCCGTATCAACGCTGAATTTTCAACAGGAAAAGGGTCTGCAATCCGTTCTTCCTCTCGGTAATTGTACTCTTAATATCCGCAGAACCCTTACAACAGAAAGTACAGCGGTGTTTCTTCCGTTTTCCGCAAAGGAAATAACCCAGCAGAACGGAATGTATTACGGTCTGAACGCACTTTCCAACAATATGATTATCTTCAATAGGCTTATGCTGAAGAATCCTAACGGCTTTATTCTCGGCTCTCCCGGTTCCGGTAAGAGCTTTTCAGCGAAGCGAGAAATGCTTAACGTATTTCTTGCAACGGACGATGACATTATCATCATCGACCCTGAACGAGAATACACAAACCTTGTGGAAGCTCTGAACGGCGAAATCATCAATGTTTCGCCTGCTTCAACAAACTTTATCAATCCCCTTGATATGACAAAGGATTATTCTGATGATGAAAGTCCTCTGATTATGAAGTCCGACTTTATTCTTTCATTCTGTGAGTGCCTTGTAGGAAAACAGGGACTTACGGCAAAGGAAAAGACTATCATTGATCGCTGCCTTAATATCACCTATGCGGAATACTTGCAGGACTTCAACCCCGAAAGAATTCCTACTCTTATGGAATTTTACGATAATCTTAAAGCACAGCCCGAAAAGGAAGCACAGGGTCTTGCACTTTCCTTTGAGCTGTATATCAAGGGCAACCTTAATGTGTTTGCGCATAAGACCAATGTAAACACAACAAACCGTGTTGTATCCTACGATATTAAAGACCTTGGCAAGCAGCTTAAAACGCTGGGTATGCTGATTGTTCTTGACTATGTATGGAACAGAATTACTATGAACCGTGCAAAGGGCAAGCGTACTTGGATTTACTTGGACGAAATTTATCTGCTCTTTGCAAATGAATACTCCGCAAACTTCCTCTTTGAGCTTTACAAGAGAGCAAGAAAGTGGGGCGGTGTTCCAACGGGTATCACGCAGAATGTTGAGGACTTGCTTAAATCTGAAACAGCTCGTTCAATGCTGTCAAACACGGACTTTGTTATGATGCTGAATCAGGCAACGTCAGACCGTATTCAGCTTGCTAAAATTCTGAATATTTCGGACAATCTTCTTGCCTATGTAACGAACAGTGAAAGCGGACACGGTCTTATCTGCTGCGGCGGATCTATTATTCCGTTCAAGGATAAGTTCCCACATAACGAACTGTACGACCTTATGACAACAAAGCTGGAAGAAGTACAGAAAGAGTAAAGGGGCGGTGTTATGTCGGAATTAAAGACAGCTATCAATCGTTCCGATGGTGTGATTTCTTTACAGAACAAGGTTATGAATCACTACGCTGTTCAGCTTCAGTCTGCTGTGGTTTCAACCGACCACAAGAAAGCGATACTCCGTGAAATGCAGTTGGAGCTGACAGCACAGCACTATCGCAGACCTGAACATCGTTCTGTTGCTTATGAGGTTACGCACAGTTCATCTGTAAAGCTGGAAATGAGTTCACAACCGAGCCTTATACAGACGGGCGGACAGGTTTCCGCCCCGTCTGTAAAAACGGCGGTTGATAACAGCTTCATAAAGACGCAGAGAAGCACGGAATACATACGCACTTCAAGACTTACATATTCCGACAGCGTTAAGGAGGTTTTTAAGGTTTCGGAAAATCTTGAAGAAAAGGTACTTGAAGCGGATAAGCTGTGGCGAAAAAGGGTCAAAGCCCGTGCTATCGGCATTAAACAGCGTGGACTTGAAAATCAGAAATACACAACAGCCGAAACGGACAGCGAGGGTTCGGAAGCCATTGAAATGGTCAAGACCGTTCAGAGTGCAGGCAGTACGGTTGCACAGACGGGCGGTATGCTCCGAACAGCCGTGAAAAGCACCTCAAACGGTATCGGCAGTATAAAGACTATGGTTAAAAACGGTGTGAAGCTGGGTTCAAGGAAAGACATTGCCAAAATAGCAACCTCGGTCAGAGGGAGTGTTGTGAATGTGGCAAAGGATACGGGACAGCAACTTTTGAAAACCAAGATTGACAAATCAAAGATTACCGATACAGGAACGGAAACCATAAAGCAGGGACTTACGGAAATTCGTTATGTTGACAATGCCCGCAAAGCCGTTCTCAATACTGCCCGTACAACCGTTAAGGGTGGCTATGCTATAAAAAATATACCGAAGGATACCCGTGTTCAGGTCAGAAATATAAAGAAGAACGCAAAGCGAACAGCACAAGCCGCAAAGAAAACAGCGGCGGTTATCAAGAAGATTTTTACATCAAAAACAGGCTTGATAATTCTTGGTGCCGTTGCGGCAATCCTGTTGTTTGTGGTTCTTATTACGGGAATTGTGGCGGTAATATTAGCGTTGGTGACAAGTCTGTTTTCGTGGTTAAGCTCTCCCGAAACGGAGAAAAAGGACGAAATAGAGGTGCTGAACGATTATAAAACGGTTATTGTGGAGTATGTGGAGGAAAGGCAGGACGAGGTTGACGAAATCGTTGACGGCTTTGTCTGCGATAGAATTTCCTATCCGCCCTATTCTGAAATCAGCGAGCTTAATCAGTACGGCAACGATGAAATCATAGTAGATAAGCACAATGAGATTATCGCTATCCTTGCAGTTTTGAGATACCGTGAGCTGGAGGTCGAAGCTACGGAAATTGAGTTTAATTTTACAGATGAGGAAATTCAGGCGGTTGTAGATAAGTTCTTCACCTTTGATTATTACAACACATACGCTCATTGCAGCGGCGGTAACTGTAAGAAGAAAGTTACAAGGACGGTATATAACCAAGGAACTCCCGATGAGTATGTGGTAGTGACTACAACCTTTTATTGTGACGTTGAACATCAATGGCTCAACGGCGAGGTTACAAATCACACTCTGGAGGAAGTATTGGCTTCGTATAATTTCAGCGATGAAGAAAAGAACCTGTACAATATGTACTTGGAACAGATAAATAAAATGTTGGGTGGTGGTTGATATGTTTGATTTTTTCAAGAAGATGAAAGACAGTGAGTTTGAAAAGGAAGCTGACAAGCAACAGGGCAAGCCGAAGAATGACAAGGTTTTTACCGCCATTCTCATAGTTTTCGGAGTAATTATTGCCGTCAGCCTCATAACAGGCATAGGCAATATCGGAAGCGGTGCGGCTCAGGATATGAATTTCAATTTCCGTTTCAGCATTTCCGATGGAGTTATCCTCGGCGGTTTTACACTGGCATATATAATCACCAAAATACGAAAGGGGCGGAAATAATGCTGGACAGAGAAACAAAATACACCAAAGAGCTTGCTAAATGCAGAGAAAACATCAAGAGAACCAAGAGCCTGATTGATTATCATAAGAATATGCTCAAAGCCTTTGAGAGTAAGGAAAGTGAGCTTATGTCAAAGCTGGAGAGGGTCAAGATGTCCTCTCTCTGCGACATAATCAACAAGGGCGGTTATGACATTGACGCTCTGCGTGAAGCTGTGAAAATCGGAGATTTCAGCGGTATTCTTTCCAAAGATGAAGCTGAACTCGATACACATAATGCAGAAGAAACAGAAGATACAGCGGCAGAAAACGCCGCTGTTATCTCAACCATGGATGAAAGGAAGGATGATGAATGATAAGATATGCAATTATTTCGGCGGATTTAAAAGAAGCTATGCTTAAATTTTGTATGGAGCAGTCCGCCTGTGTAGGATTTGAAGAAGTAAAAAGACTGGTAGATTCAGCTTTCACTACATTCAATAGAATCCCCGAAAAATGGTTTAAGGTTACGCCCGTTTTTAGCTATCTTCTTTATATGAGAGGGAATTATGCGGATGAGATTCTTCCGAACAGCATTAAGGAAAACGGCGTAATTATCGAGAGAGGTATTAACCTCGGTACATTCATTATTGACCACTATTCCTGCGATACAGGCGAAAAGATTGTGCGTGGATATGATGTTGTTTATGACCTTGATAAACGTGAAATAGCACTGATTTACAGAATTGAGGTTATGGATAAGGGAGTAAGAAATCTATACAGAGTTGAAACGGATTTGTTTGAGGATTTCGATGTGTGGCAGTTTATGTTTGATATAACATCCGATATTTCGGATACGCTCAGACGAAAAATAGCTTTTCCCACAACAATTATATTCAAGGGAAAGGAGGCGGTTTAATATGTTCAAACTTATTATTTCAGAAAAGCCCTCGGTCTCCGCTTCCATTGCCTATTGCATAGGAGCAACGGAAAAGATTTCCGATGGAGATACATTTTACTGGCAGGGCAACGGTTATATTGTAACTAACGCTCTCGGGCACCTGTTCGGAATAGGTATGCCGGAAGATTATGGTTGGGGAAAGTGGGAGATTGAAACGCTTCCTCTCATTCCGCAGGAGTTCAAGCTGTTTCCACTTAAGGGTTACAGCGGTCAGATTAAGCTGCTTAAAAAGCTCATCTGCCGTGACGATGTGACGGAAATTATCAATGCCTGTGACGCAGGACGTGAGGGCGAATGTATCTTCCGCTACATATACAACTACTTTTGCTGTACGAAGCCGACAAAACGCCTTTGGATTTCCTCCCTTACCGATGAAAGTATCAAGCAGGGTATGAAGAACCTGCTTGACGGAAAGGAAAAGAACAACCTTTTTGTGGCAGGCTTCACAAGAGCAAAAGCGGATTGGATTCTCGGTATGAGCCTTTCCCGTCTTTACAGTATCGTAAATGATGACAGCCACAAGGTCGGCAGAGTTAAGACCCCTGTCCTCAACATTGTTGCAAACCGTGATGAAGTGATTGCAGCATTTACAAAAAGACCGTTTTACAAGGTAGTCCTTGAAAACGGCGCTGAATGTGAAAATGTTTTTGATACCGCAGAGCAGGCGGAAGCTGTGAGAGCAAAATGTAATGGCAAGATTGCCGTTGTATCTTTCTCAAAGACAGAGCAGAAAAAGGAAAACCGTCCCTTGCTTCACAGCCTGACTTCTTTACAGCAGGAGGCAAACGATGTGTATGGAATGACCGCTGCCGATACGTTAAAGTATGCACAGTGCCTTTACGAAAAGAAGCTCCTTACATATCCCCGTACCGACAGCAATTATCTTTCGGACGATATGATACCGTTTGTGGAAAGTATCGTAAAGTGCCTTGCGAGATATGACGGTGAGCGTGTTCAGCGTTTGCAGGAGCAGGGACTTATAATTGACAAGCGTATCATTGACAACAGCAAGATTTCGGATCACCACGCTATTATTCCTACAAATCTCATCGGCAGGCTTGACGATGAGAAGCTGGACGATAACGAACAGCGTATCGTAAAGCTGGTAATCAATCGTTTCCTTTGTGCCGTTGACAAGCCGTACATCTACTCCGAAACAAAGTATGAATTTCTTGTTGAGGACGAGATTTTCAAGCTGACGGTTAAAACTCCGATTGAATGGGGTTGGAAGCAGTACAAGCTGTCAGAGCCTACCGAGCTTGATGACCATGCAGACAAGGTGCTTTCGGTACTCTATTCCGAAAACGCAACCTTTACCGCAGATAATATTGAGGTAAAGCAGGGCGAAACAAAGCCGCCGAAGCATTTTACGGAAAGTACATTGCTTGCGGTTATGGAAAACATCGACCGTCTGGTTGATGATAAGGAGCTGAAAGGCTTTGTCAAGGAACGTGGACTCGGTACACCTGCAACAAGAGCTTCAATCATCGAAGAACTTATTGCCGCAGGGTATATCGAGCGTAAGAAGAAACAGCTTGTTTCAACCGATTACGGCAGAGCGTTTGCGGTTTCTGTTCCCGATAATGTAAAATCGGCAGAGCTGACCGCACATTGGGAACAGGTACTTTCCGATATTGAAAACGGAAACGGCAATGCGGATATGCTGCTTGATGAAATCAAGAACAGCGTTTTGGAAATCATCGCTTTTGAAAAGGGCAGAGACAACCGTGTCAGGGTTACACGAAAGGTAAGCGTAGGCAACTGTCCTCGCTGTGGAAGTCCTGTTATTGAAAACAGCAAGGCTTTCAGTTGTTCCGCAGGGCGTGACAAGTGCGGTTTCTTTATCTTCAAGCAGGACAAGCGTATCGGCAGAAGCTACAAGGCAGACGAGATTGCGGAACTGATTTCAAAGGGCAAGGTTACGCTGAAGAATTGCACCTCATCAAAGGGGAATAAGTACAGTGCGGTGTTCTTGCTGGAGGATACAGGCAAGTATGTGAATCTCAAGATGGAGGAGTTTGTGGGCGGTAAGAAAATGCAGAGTGAAAAAATTCAATTATAGAAGTTTGATTGCCTTCATTATTGAAAAATATAGAATCAACTATCTATTATGTCATAAAATTCTTTGAATGACAGCATATTGTATTTCCTTATATCCTCATAAAGTATTGGTTCAATATATGCGGAAAGCAAAACGTTTGTGTTTATACGTGATATAAGGGGGAGAGGATTACCAGAGAAACTCAATTTATTGTTTTGGTAATAGAAATTAGTTATATTTAATTTGCTTAAAAAATCATCAGGTAATTTTTGCGATGCATTTGGATTGTGAAAAACAAAAGTTCCTTCGGAAAGCGTTTCGGTATCATCTATGCCTACTCTTTTTAATACATATTTGTGTGTGATTATATTTTCGTGAAGACTGTAAACTTTATTAAATGAAAGTTTATTCTCTGAAATAGATAGTGCTGTAAGCTTGCCCAATGTTAATGAGCAAGTAAAAATGATAGCAGAAACATTTTTATAATTTTCATCATTAAATAAGCCGATTGGTATTTTTGCATCGCTTTCAGGTTTGATAATATATTCTTTGGGAATATATGTATTTGTATCAACATTATAGTATAAGCCGTATAGCAAAGCTAATATAGGATATATATACTCTCTACCGTAGTTAACATCATCATATGAAGCTAATGCCAAAACAAAAGGTTTTTGTAGATTTACCCATTCTAACTTGCTATATTCTTTTGAAAGCTTTTTATGTTTATAGCTTATAGCATTTGAATATCTTATTATTGCATTGTCTAAGAGTTTGTAAAAATCCTTCTGTAGATATGGAGGTGTAAACATTGATAGTTGGTCATCAAAAGTTCTCTCTTGTTCTTTACGTCCTGTTAATTTTATGTTTGCAATGACGGCTTCAACAAATATTTCATATGGGGTATTAATAATGAAATCAGGCATTGGGTGTGATTGGTCTAACGTATATCCAGCAGTTGTAAATAATCTATATAAATATATTTCCCAAAAAGACGAATGAAATGTTTTTTGAAATTCTTGAATAAATTTCCCGTCCCTGTCAACGAATCCATCAGTCCAGTTAATAAGCATTTCTTTAATATTTGTTGTTTGTAATTCGTTTTTTAGAAAAGCAAATTTTGGATGGTATTTTGATTCATCAACCCCATTAATGTTTCCGAATAAATCAAGCGTCATAAACTATCACCTCTTTGATAATTATATCATATTCTAACATTCTATATAATCTATTTTGAGCTTGTAATAAATAATAAGGCAAAACGCAAACTAAAATGAAATGGTGTTTGACAAATGTATGAAGATGAAAATAGTGGGTATTGCTTGCGTAAACATCTAACCGTAATTTTATCGTAATTGAATTTTGTGAGAAACATTATAATATTGCAGAAAAGCGGATATGTGTTTTAGCAGAAAAGATTGCATAAATAAAAATCGTATTCAGCATATCTTTTGGATTTCCGAAATTAACTTAACATAGTCAATGAGGCTTAATTGATGACTTACTTGGTTCTTAAAATTAATAGCGTCTTGTGAAAAATACGAAGTAGTGATAAGAAGTCCAGCAGTTGCTTTGTCTGCTGAGATGGTTCCGTATAATTCACGAACTAGGTTAACTCCAACAGGACGATCAGGAGCATATTTTTTGCACTCAACATATATAAGAAAAGACCCTATAAGGTTATCTTCTATTATAATGATGTCTTTTCCGCCATCTCTGGTTTGCTGTGTCAAATTTACTTTATACCCTTTCTTATCCAACATTTCGCAAACCAGTTCTTCAAATTCTCTAGAGGTGCATTCGTGAATTAATGATGGCTTGTTTGCAACACGAGATAATAATGAGGTGTTTATGGTGTTTAAGTCGGTTACTATTGGTTCAGGTAAAACAATATCAGGCTTGTCTGGTATGAAAAGTTTAGGAGAGTTTAAAATGAGACCTTCGCCAAGTTTATAGCCTTGCGTGCTTTCAGAGTCTAGGTTAACGATAGTATCACGAAGCAAATTATTGCTATCTATATAGTGGTTTATTCTTTTGAATATTTCGTGTTTTGTAAAGTTATCAGGTAGGTTTTTTATTGATTCCAGTATTTCTATATAAAGTTGAGTTGATTCTTCGATTTTAAGGGAATGTAAATAATGTGATACAAGTGATGTAAATAATGGACTGGAGGTGCTGGATGTGATATTTATAAAGTCTGTAAAATGTAAAAAATCAACCCTTTTGTAAAAGTTCTGGTCTTGTGATGATACATATATTTTTCTAAAATTCTTTAAGTGCTGCAATTGTATTTTTAAGTTTCGCATAGAATCAATGCCATCTACAATGAGTATAACATCATTTAAGTTTGAGTCATTTTTTTCTAATATAGTGTGGTCATAGCCTTGCTGTAACCAATTAAAATACAAAACATTTTTACCCTTAGAACAAATTTCATTATAAAGTTCTGTTAATATAACGGTTTTTCCGCAGCCAGTAACTCCTGATAGTTGCACACAAAATTCTTCTTTTTGATGAAGTATATCAAGCAGTTGTTGCAGTGTTTCTTTATGAAAAAACTCAAAAGAGCTGCCAGATGTAGTTTTATGTAAATGCATAAAGATACCTCCATTAATATAAGTTACTTGAGGAGATCAATGTTTATTTTATCAGTGTGGGTAATTCTTAAATATTTAGTCATTGGAGATGATATGTATGTTGAAAAAATACAGAACAATAATATATGAAAGTGAAGGTGAGATAAATAAAGTAATAGATAACTGCATAAATCATGTATTGAAAAATCATCCTGAATGTACAAAAGAAGAAATTCTTGAATCTATTATAAAGAATAAAAGCGATATATTGAATTATGATTTCACGAATGAACTTCTAATGACAGAAGGTAAAATGCTGTTTGATATTGCTGCTGCAAAGTTTGGAGAGAAATTATGGAATAGCAATGTAGAATTAGATAATACCTGTAAAAAACTTTGTCCCTTCGGGGATATGTGCAATCAATATTTTGTGGAAATTGAAGGTGAGCATATTTGTTATGGACAAATGCTACAGATGCAGATTAATATGAAATCTTTGCAAACGATCGCAATAGAAAAGCAAGTGAAAATAATAAAACCAAATGGCGAGATATTTATAGATTTAAGTTTTCCAGAATATGATGAGCAACTGTTAGCAGATTATTTCTTTCAATATGAATGGTTTATTATGCGGTTTGGTGAAGACAGTAAATACGGTAAGCATAAGATAAACGGTAGTAACGTTATATCACATCTATAACACAATAATCGGAATAACTTATTTTGCCATCTACATAAGAGCCATTTTTGTTTAACGTGGTTGCAACAGCTAATAATACATTGGTGTATTTTACATCATCTTTAACTGCAAAAGGCGTTTTCAGGTGTGAAAAAACAGCCTCTGACATATTGATGCTACAAACAATGTTGTTTGTTTTTCTTGAAAAAATAGCTAATGAATAGAAAAAAGAGCCGCTTGAACTATTTGTTCTTTTATTGAACTGTATGTCAACATTTCCATAGAAGAGTTTTGGTGTTCCATAATCATCATCGTCAAAAGGTGAGGTTAGTGATTTTGTAGGCAGACGTTTGATATTTTGTTGGTTTCTTAAATCGTGTTTCGCAATATCATCAGTAGAGATTTTATCGAGTTCCATTTTTACCAATAAAGGATTTTGCTTTAGGATTTGTCTTTTTAAAAGGCTACAGACTAATCCCTTTAGTTTTTTATTGATAAATTCACGTGAATCGGTGTTATTAAGCAATTCGGTAATTGCTCCTTCATTAACAGAGGCAAATGAATAGCTGCAATTAGGGATGTGTGGTTGGTTTCTAAATCCTCTTAAAAAGAAATCAGTACCGTTTTTAGAAGGGACAAGAGAAAGTTGAGGTGCATGACATTCTGGACAGAATAATCTTCGGTAATATTTCTGTTCAAACAACTTTTCATTATTCTTTTTTTCGCCAATCAAATACTCCAATTTGAGCGGTGGTTCAATAAGATTACCACCGTTGTCTTTATAAGAAGCCTCATCAAACTTGTAAGACATATCTACACCTCCAGTAAAAATACATATAACATATTATACCATATTCCCTTATAAATTTCAAGATTTTTAAATGAAAGGAGTCCTTAAATGTCAAGACTACAAACCGTCCGTGAAAACTGGACGGACATAACAACAAAGTTGCTTCGGGACAAACAGGAGCTTGCACATTTTCTGCGGTTTTCCGCAAAGATGTATAAGCAGAGTTTTTCTGACGCAGTTCTCATATATCAGCAGAACCCCAATGCCACAAAGGTCGCAACTCTTGAAACTTGGAACAAGCTGGGCAGGCTTGTAAACAAGGGTGAACACAGCATTGCCGTGTTCGGTGAGGATAGCAAATGCAAGCACCTTTTCGATATATCACAAACAAACGGCAAGCGTGTTCCTGAGCTTTGGAAGCTGACGGAGGATTTATCCGCAGACCTTACCGCTGTTATCAATGAAAAGTACGGCAAGGATTGCAAGAACATTCAGGAAACTATTGCGGCTGTTGCTGTGGACAATATCAAAAGCCGTCTGCCTGATATGCAGTATGCGGTAAGACAGATGAAGCTGTCAGAAAAGGATATAACAGCATATCAGCAGTCGGTTGTTTCAGCAGTACGATTTGTAATCGCAAACCGCTGTGAACTTGACAGCAATATGAAAATATCGGGCGGTATAAATCTTAATGCCGCAGATATGTTCAAAGACAGCCGTGACCTTATCCGCTTCTGCAATATCGTAAATCAATCGGCAAAGGACGCTCTCTTGGAAATGGAGCGAGAAATTGTAAATATTCTTAAACAAAGGAGAGAACGAAGCAATGACATACAGATTAAGTCCGACAGGACAGTATCTTCCCGAAATTCAGTACACACAGAACCCCAGAGAGCAGGCACTTCTGAAAAAGCCAATAGGCAGGTGGGGCAGAATGTGGCAGGAGTGGGTGAAAACGGAGTATCCCACAGAGGTTCAGATATTCATAATGGAGGGTCGCTGGAGCATAATTCCGAGAGAAATCGACAGAGAAGCGGAGAAACGCTTTCAGGAGCTGGACGAACAGTACCGACAGCAGAACCCACGTCCGACAGCGTTCAGCGAGATACAGACTTGGGAGAAAACAAGAGTGCTGACGATAGAACACAGGATAATGGAGGAAATCGTGTTCAGACTCAGAATGTAGTCATAGATAAGCTCGTTGATAGATTTTTTCACGCTGACTTCAACCGCCGTCTTGACAGCTATGAAACGGCTGGTATGGTCTTTACGGACTGTGCAGATACATCATTTGACCCTGTGCAGTTCTTTGACAGATTTCATTCCGACAGATTTTCCGATACGCAGGCAGAGGAAATCAGAAACATTATCAAAGCGGCAATGGAGAGCCGTGAGTATGTTCCCGAACTTGTGACAGAGGAAGAACCCGTTATCGTAAATAACGAGGTTGTGAAAACAACAGAGCTGCCGCCGCTTCTTGATGAAAATATCATAAACGGCATTATGAAGCACGACAGATTCTTTAAGGTCAAGCGTGATGAAATTGCAGAGTTCTTCAAGGAAAACGAGGATTACGATAAACGCTGTGAGTTTATGAAATCCGTTTTCCGTGTGGAAGAATATACAGAGCTTGATGTAAATGATGTCCGTGCAGGCTACAAGGCGGAAGCAGACGGTCTTACCGTTTGGGAGGGCAGTTATCTTTCCCGTACAAAGGAGTCAAAGTTAAGCTGGGATTTGGTGCAGAGCTTTACTGTCGACCTTATCGACAAGGGTAAATACCTTGATGAAAAGCCGAAGCTGGCTGTTGAAGCTGTCAAGCCGAGTAGCGACTTGCATATCCGCAGTTTTTCAGAACAGGACGGACAGATATTCGCAGAGGTTATGCAGGGTGAAAAAAGCTTTGTTGTTCCCGTAAAGCGTACCGATGAGGATACACCATATATCGAAATCGGCGGCAAACCTCATAAGCTGACGGATATTCAGAACTACGATTTGGAGCAGTTTGAGATATTCCGTTCTCCTGTTACTCACGATGTCAATGGCTATTACGCCGATGATTTGGCGGAGGGTGATACCGTTAAACTTGACGGAGAGCTGTGGACAGTAAAATCAGCAGCTACATATTCCATTTCACTTGTAAATGATAACGGCGAGAAGAAAATATACAATTCTCCCGACAGCAAGTGGCAGGAAGTTATTACAAGAGCCGGATTTGAGTATGTTCCCGAAACGGCACTTGAAATTTCCAAGCCTGTTTTTGCTGAACCTGAATCCTTTTACACACAGGGCGAACAGCTCACATTTTTCGGAGAGCCTGTTCCCATAGAGCAGACAGAAAAGAAAACAAGAGCAAAGCCTGTGAATATTGCGGTATCCCATACTGCTCCCACAACGGATATGATAAATCATGTTCTGAGAGGCGGCAGCAATGAGCCGAGAAGCCTTGAAAGAATCGCAGCACAGTTTCAGAAAGGCAAGAGTGCAGCCGAAAACGCTGAATTTCTCCGTAAGGAATTTGGCGAGGATGGCAGAGGATACAAGTATGCACCTCCCGATTTCAGCAGTGCCGCACTTGTGTCAAGCTGGACGGACAACACGGGAATTACGGTGGCTATCAGCAATACTGCATTTCCCGAAGGCAAAAATGCACATTTTGAATGGAGCGAAGCCGCCGAGCGTATCGGTGAAATGCTTGAAAACGGCGAATACTGTTCACAGGACATTATTGACCGAGCGATTGACAACGATATGAAGGATATTGCGGGCAAGCTGTGGTATCTTCATCAGGATTGCGAGGTAGAATACTTCATTCCCGATGAAATGTTCAAGGGCGGTTTTCCCGATAGCATGGAAAGAATTAAGGCAAGCCTTACCGATTCCGCAACCTTGCAGAAATATATTGACGGACTTGAAGATTTAATTCGTCAGTACGAACAGGACAGAGATGTTCTGCGTTTCCATTTCCATAAGCCGAAAGAGCTGCTTTTCCGTCTGAAAGATTTACAGCTTCCGAAGCGTGATTTTATCACAAAATCAGATTTCAGCTATGAGCCTAAATTCTTTGTGACAGAGGACGAAAAGGACAAGCTGTTGACAGGTGGAAGCGGTGTGCAGTACGGAAAATTCCGTATCGAAAAGTTTTTCAAGGAGGAACATACCGAAAAAGAAAAGATTGCTTTTCTGAAAAACGAATATGGCATAGGCGGACAGGGACGGTCAGGCTTCAACGAATGGCACGACGCAAAGGGTATAAGCTACAAAAAAGGTTCGCTGTCAACTCCCGATTGTGAAGCGTTTCTGAAATGGAACGAGGTCGCAGAGCGTATTGACAGGCTAATTGCTGAGGGCAGATATGTCACACAAAAGGATATTGACGAGCGTATCAAGGACGCAAAGCGGACTTTGAAAAACAAAACTCCCGATGATGATTATGACAGGGCGATGATTGAACAGGCTAAAAAGGTTCTTGAAGAATACGGTGTTTCTCCCGATAAAGAACCGAAGCAATCACCACTTCAAAAAATCATTGCAAAGGCAGAAGCAGAGGGCATTCCCGTAGAGATTACAGACGAGCCTGCAAAGGAACGTGCTGTCTTTATGGATAACCGTGATGAAACATATATCGAGGTTCAGCAGACCGAGGGCGGTGTGGAGTACACAATTTATGCTCCCGACCTTACTCCCGTTGACGGTGGTGAATGGGAAATGGAGGAGGCAATGGAGCTTGACGAAGCTGCCGCCGCACTCTTGCAGACTTCAACCTATGCTCTTACCGAAATTTCCGATTATGATAGATTTATTGAAATTGCAGACAGAAATACAGAGCTTGATGTTCCTGCCGAGCTTGCAAAGCTGAAAAATGAGGCTTTTTCTGCACCTGTGCAGAAAGTCAAAGATCCAACGCAGGAACAGCAGACGGATACTCCAACAGTAAATGATCCCGAAAAGATAACTGCTATAAAAAACGAGCCGAAAAGCGGTGTTCCGTACACCTACCATTTCAATGTCAATGATGTTGTGACTGGCGGTGCAAAATCAAAGTTCAAGGCGAATGTTGAAGCAATACAGGTGTTGCAGAAAATTGAAGCCGAGAATCGCTACGCAACTCCCGAAGAACAGTCGATTATGGCAAAGTATGTAGGCTGGGGTGGTATTCCGCAGGCATTTACAACAGACAGAGCCGCCGAAAGTTTAGGCGGTAATTTAGGTGAAGCCGCACCAAACGGCTGGGAAACTGAGCAGAAACAGCTCCGTGAGCTTCTCACACCCGAAGAATACAAGGCAGCGAGAGCTTCAACACTCACAAGTTTTTACACACCTCCGGTCGTTACCGACGGTGTGTATCAGGCGCTCTCGCAGTTCGGTTTTGAAGGCGGTAATGTTCTTGAACCGAGTATGGGCGTAGGAAATTTCTTCTCTAAAATGCCTGAAAATATGCGTGACAATTCCCGTCTTTACGGTGTAGAACTGGACAGCATTTCGGGCAGAATTGCACAGCAGCTCTATCCAAAGGAGCGTATTCAGATTAAAGGCTTTGAGCAGACCTCTTTCAATAACAACAGCTTTGATGTTGTTGTGGGTAATATTCCTTTCGGAGATTATCGTGTCAGCGATAAAGCCTACGATAAGCTGGGTTTCAAGATACACGATTACTTTGCCGCAAAGTCTGTGGACAAGGTAAAGCCCGGCGGTGTCGTTGCACTTGTCACAAGCAAGTTCACTATGGACAAGTTGAATGAAAAGGCAAGACGATACCTTGCTGAACGCTGTGACTTGCTTGGAGCAGTCAGACTTCCGAATACTGCTTTTAAGCAGAACGCAGGAACAGAGGTCACTACGGATATTATCTTTTTAAAGAAAAGAGAAACAATGACAGTTGAGGTTCCCGATTGGGTTCATATGAGTGAAACGGCGGACGGTATCCCTTGCAATCAATATTTCGTGGATAATCCCGATATGGTGCTTGGTACTATGGCTTGGGACGAGCGAATGAAGGGAAAATACGGCGATGACAGCAGAGTGACAACCTGTGTTGCCGATGAAAGTATTCCGCTTTCGGAACAGCTCAAGGCGGCTATTGCAAAAATCGAAGGCAGCATTGAAACTGTCAGAGCCGAAGAAAAACAGCGTGATGAAGCCGACATTATCCCTGCCGACCCGTCGGTGCGAAATTTCACACATACCGTTGTTGATGGAAAACTATATTTCCGTGAAAATGAGGTTATGACGCAGGTTGCCGAAACGGGTAAGACCCTTGACAGAATGATGGGTATGCACAAAATACGTCAGGCGGCTATGGCGGTAATCGACGCACAGGCGGCAGGCTGTTCCGATGAGGAACTGAAAGAGCTCCAGACTGAGCTTAATGCCGTGTATGACAAATTCAGAAAGTCTTATGGAAATATAACGGACAGCGTTAATGAACGTTGTTTCAGACAGGACGATGATTTCAATACCCTTGCGGCACTTGAAATTGTTGATACAGAGAAAAAGACAGTAGAGAAAGCGGAGATTTTCTCAAAGCGTACCATTCAGCCCGAAGTTACTGTAACAAGGGTTGATACTCCGCAGGAAGCATTGCAGGTATCTCTTGACCGTATAGGTAGGGTGGATATTGCATATATGTCACAGCTCGTTGGCTGTGAGCCTGAAAAGCTGATTGCCGATTTAGGCAATGACATTTTCAGAAACCCCGCCGCAATAAAGGAAGATGAACCGCTGTCGGGATATGAGGAGGCTTCCGAATATCTTTCGGGCAATGTCAGAGAAAAGCTGAAAATTGCAAGGGAATATGCAAAGCATATTGACAGCGGTTTTGAAAAGAACGTTACGGCTCTTGAAAAAGTTATCCCGAAGAACCTTGAAGCAAGCGAAATTTCCGTCCGTATCGGTGCGAACTGGATTGATGTTGAGGATTACAACAGATTTCTGAAAGAATATGCAAAGGCTGATACAAGTATGTTCGGACACCCCGTAACCCGTACCAAAATGGGTGAATACAAGATTGAGGGCAAGTATCAAGACCGTTCTATTGCGGCATATCAAACCTACGGCACAAGCCGTATGAGCAGTTATCATATTTTTGAAAATCTGCTCAATCAGCGTGATGTGGTTATCCGTGACAGAAAAGAGGTTGACGGAAAGGTATATTATGAGGTCAATGCAAAGGAAACCCAGCTTGCAAAAGAAAAGGCAAGACAGATGAAGGAAGCCTTTAAAAGCTGGGTATGGGAGGATATTGACCGCCGTGAAAAATATGTTGAAAGGTACAACGAGCTTTTCAACGCAATTCGTGGCAGGGAGTATGACGGTTCACACCAAACTTTTCCCGGTATGAACCCTGCTATAAAGCTGCGACCACATCAGGAGAACGCTGTACTGCGTGGAAAACTGGGCGGCAATACGCTTCTTGCTCACTGCGTAGGTGCTGGAAAGAGCTTCGAGATGATTGCCACAACAATGGAAAAGAAAAGGCTCGGACTTATCAACAAAGGCTGTGTTGTTGTTCCGAAGCACCTTACCTTGCAGATGGCAAGCGAGTGGATGAGATTGTATCCAAATGCAAAGCTGCTGGTTGCCCGTCCCGAAGATTTCACAAAGGACAACCGACAGAAATTTATCGCCCGTTGCGTAACAGGAGATTATGACGCAGTAATTATGTCTTTCACACAGTTTGAAAGAATACCGATGTCAGACCAGTACCGCAAGCAATTTATGGAACGTGAGCTGAACGAAATTATGGACGCTCTTGAGGAAGTAGATGATACCGACAGAGTTTCCGTAAAGGCTCTTGAACGTCAGAAAAGGCAGATTGAAGAACGCTTGGAAAAGCTGTTGTCCTCCAAAAAAGATAGCTCCCTTTGCTTTGAAAAGCTGGGATTTGATTATCTTGTCTGCGACGAGGCTCACAACTACAAAAACTGCTTTGTGACAACAAAAATGTCTAACGTTGCAGGTGTGCAGACAACAGCCGCACAGAAGTCAGAGGATATACTTATGAAAACGCAGTATCTCAATGACAAGTACGGTTGCAACAATATCCTCTTTGCAACGGGCACGCCCGTCAGCAATTCAATGGTAGAGTTTTACGTTATGCAGAGATACCTCCGCCCTGATTTGCTTAAAAATGCAGGACTCCAGACCTTTGACGATTGGGCGAGTACATTCGGTGAGGTGGTATCACAGCTTGAAATCAAGCCTGCGGGCAACGGCTTTCAGATGAAGAACCGTTTCAGCAAGTTTGTGAATATCCCTGAGCTTATGCAGATGTATAAGGAATTTGCGGATATTCAGACACCCGATATGATTAAGCTCCCTGTGCCGAAGCTGAAAACAGGAGAGCCGATTGTTGTTACTGCAAAACCCGATGACAGACAAAAGGCATATATGAAAGAGCTTGCGGCACGTTCCGAAGCTATCCACAACGGCAATATTGACCCGTCCGTTGATAATATGCCAAAAATAACGCACGAAGCAAGGCTTTTGGGACTTGATTCACGCTGTATTTTCAAAGAAGCAGAGCCTACTCCCGATAGCAAGGTTATGAAGCTGCTTGACAACCTTGAACAGAACTACCGTGAAACTATGGAGCAAAAAGGCGTCCAGATTGTATTCTGCGATATTGCAATCAACGAGGATTCGGAGCATTTCTCGGTATATGAAGCAATCAAGGCTGACCTTGTGAAGCGTGGTATTCCGAAAGAGGAAATCTGCTTTGCTGGTGACGCACAGACAGATAAAGCGAGAGCTGAAATGTTTGAACAGCTCCGAAAGGGTGAAAAGCGTTTTATAATCGCTTCGACCTCAAAGCTGGGAACAGGTGCTAACGTTCAGGACAGGATTTGTGCTATTCACCATTTAGATATTCCGTGGAAGCCTGCCGACCTTACACAGCAGGACGGACGAGGTATAAGGCAGGGCAATAGCTTTGACGAGGTTGGTATTTATCACTATCTGACAGAGGAAACCTTTGACGCATATATGATGGGTATTATCACCAACAAGGCAAAGTTTATCAATCAGATTATGACGTCAAAAGACCCTGTGCGTGTTTCCGAGGATGTGGACGAAATGGTGCTTACATATTCGCAAATGCAGGCAATAGCTTCGGGAAATCCTATGATTAAGGAGAAAATTCAGCTTGACAATGATGTTGCAAATCTGAAAAACCTTGAAGCAGAGCATAAGAAAATGGTGTTTTCAATGCAGGAGCTTGCGGAACGTAAGCTGCCGCAGACTATTGACAATTATGCGGATTTGCTTCAGAAGGCAAGCGGGGATTTAAAGGCTTTCCAAGAACAGCACCCCGACAATGCAGAGTTTAAAATGGAAATTGACGGAAAGACTTTTGATGAAAGAGCCAAGGTGGGCGAGGAGATTGAAAAAGCAATCATAAAATGCTCAACTACAGGAGAAAGTGTAAATTTGGGCAAGTATTTCGGCTTTGACGTTTCCATTGAGAAAAATCCTGCCAATAGCAATTTCTTCAACAGCGGTACTCCTTGTGTTGCTGTATTGCAGGGCAATCTGAAATACACCTCCGAGGTATCACTTGGAAATAACATGGGCAATGTACGCCGTATCGAAAATCTTGCAGGCATTCAGATAAATCAGAAAATTCAGCAGCTTTCCGCTAATCTTGACAAGGCGAAAAGTGACCTTGAAGAAGCAAAGGCGAATGTTGCAAAGCCTTTTGAACGTTCGGCGGAGCTTGCGGAGAAATTGAAGCGGCTTGAATATGTAAATGCACAGCTCAGTACCGACAAGCAGGATGACGAGCCTGTTCCCGTTTCGGATATTCCGACAGAGAACGAGCCTGTGCAAGCCGCAAGTGTGGTAGTTGCTATGCCTGTTTCCGCATATACGGCGGACAAGGTAAATCCGAAGCCGCAGACTCCGTCTGTTCCTCAGAATAACACTCCGAAGCCTGTGTATAACAAAATGAAACGATGATTGGAGGTATAACTATGGCATACACAAGAAAAGAATACACCCCCGAAGAAAGAGCCGCCTACAACGCACAGAAACAGGCGGAAATGGACGAAATTATAAAGCGTATCGACGAGGGCGTCAAAGCGGTATTTCAATCCGACAAGTACAAGGAATATCTGAAATTTGCTTCAAAGTTTACCGATTATTCCGCACGAAATACGCTCCTTATAAATTTACAGCGTCCCGACGCTACTCTTGTAGCGGCATACGGTAAGTGGAAACAGCTTGGCAGACAAGTTGAACGAGGTCAGACGGGCATTGAAATTCTTGCACCTGTTGCATACAAAACAAATCAGGTGCTTGAAACGGAACGTCCCGCCGTTGACGAGTTCGGCAATCAGTTATATAACCCCGACGGAACAGAGAAAATGGAAACGGTTGAAAAGCCGATGACAGGACTTGCGTTCAAGAAAGTCTATGTGTTCGATGTTTCGCAGACAAGCGGCAAGGAGCTTCCCGACCCTGTTACTGAACTGACAGGGGATATAGACAGTGCAAGAAAAGAAGCTGTCTTTGCGGCTCTCAAAAAGGTTACTGGCATTGACATTGAGTTTAAGGACATCAAGGGAGGTGCAAAGGGATATTACAGTGCCACTAACAATGAAATTGTAATCAAAAGCGGTATGAGCGACGCACAGACCTTGAAAACCGCCTTTCACGAAGCCGCACATAATCTTTTGCACGACCCTGCAAAGGATATTGTAACGAACAAATCTCCCCGAAATGAAAAAGAGGTTCAGGCTGAATCTGTTGCCTTTATGGTAGCGGAAAGGTTCGGCATTGACACCTCGGAATATTCTTTCCCGTACATAGCTTCTTGGAGTGACGGAAAACAGCTTGAACAGCTTAAAAGTGCGTTACAGGAAATACAGGAAGCGGCGAAGAAGATTTCTTCCGAAATTGAATCGGAACTGCTGAAATTGCAGAAACGCAATCTCACAATGGACGAAAAGTTGGCTGATACAGAGCTGAACAATATTCAGAAAGCGGAGTTTCTTATTGAAGATTGTGCCGACAGAGGTGTGAATTTCTCAAAGGAGGATACCGACAAAATTCTTGATTTTGCAGGTAATCACGAAAATATATCCGATACGGTACAGCTTGTAACGGATATGGAAGAAATTCAAAGACAGCGTGACAGCTACGGCTATGATTTTACATATATGACGCCGATTGACACAAAGGAAGCTGCTCTTGAAGCCTATGACAGAGGTGAAGCGGTATATCTTCTTTATCCCGATAATACGGAGGGAATGGCAGAGTCACGCTCCGAAATTGAAAATTTTGAGGGATATTTCGGTATCGAAAAAGAGCCGAATCCCGATGTTATCCGTGAGCAGAACAGCGAGCTGATACCTGTTTCAAGGGAAATCGCCCTTGAAATGTGGGATAAGGATTTGGATGTATATGTTGACGGTGTTCGTGCTGAAAGCCGAGAAGATATTGAAAACGCTCCCGAAACAGCAAAGCTGTATTTGTCTGAATTTCAGTACACGGCACAGCTTGAATTTGAAAAATCTCAGCGTGGCAATGTTGACAGAACAGCCGAACCTGTAAGTAAAAATCCGAATGTTATCGGAAACACACCATACAAGGAACTTGGTGAAAAGGGTCAGCTTGAATATATTACAAAACTCAAAACCCGTCACGCTCTGAACATTGCAAAACAGCTTGACGAGGACGGTGTGAAATTCAGTGGTCTTAAAAAAGGCACTGTTACCGCAATTACCATTAACAAGGCTGATAAGGCGAAATATGAAGCGGCTGTTGCAAAGGTCAAGGAAAGCTATTCAAAGAGCAAGGAACAGACCGCCGAGTCGCTTGCGGACAAAGCTCCTGTTCCAAAGCCTGCACCCCAAAAGCCTGTGAACATAGCGGCTGATATTGACAAGACGATTTCAGATAGCAATTATGAGTTGTACCGATATAACTTGAAACAGGCGGCTGCAACGGTTATTGAGGAACACGGTGCGGAAAAGGTAAGCAGAACCCTTGCGGAATATATTGTCCGTCACGATTATGACGGACGGATTTCTGAAAAGAACAAGGAATGGGCAAAGAGCTTCGATATTCCCGAAAACAGGTATCCTCCCGTATTTCATACGCACCCTGTTGTGCTGGACGGTTTCATCACGGAAGCACAAGCACAGATAAAGGCACTTGAAAAGTCTGTCAGTCAGCCTGAATTGCCTGACGTTTGCAAGGATAAATTCCTGTTGCCTGTTGAACGTGTAGAACTTCGTGACGATCATCGTGGTATTCCTGAAACGAAATACTACGATTCGTCAGTGAATGAATACTTTGTTGACGGTATAGGCTGGCTTGACAATGCCGACTATGACCGTGAGCAGAAATTTTCAGAATTAAGTCCAAAGGACTTTTATGCAAAGGTTACTCAGATAAATTGTTCCTATGTGGATACAGAGGGAAGAACAGGGCAGATTGACATTTCAAAAAAGGACTATGACTTGCTGACCGAAAAGACCTATTCAAAGGAAAACAGCGAAGCATACAAGGCGGCAAAGGACAAGCTGGAGAGGCGGAAACAAGAAGCAGGGATAAAGCCGAAGCCTGTTGAGTATTATGCTGTCCGTCAGACCTCTGACTGTAAATTTGCGGTAGCGACAATAAGTGCAGACGGACTTGTGACAGTTGCAAAGTCTGGTATTGCTACTGTTGCGGAAGCTAAAAAGGCTTTGCTTGATATTTATAAAAGCAAGCAAAGTACCGTTAAATGTGAGTTTGTTCACCCGCAGACCCTTGATGAGAAATCGGCGGAGATTTACAGAAATCAGACAAAGGAGCTTCCTGCCGTAACCTATCGCATTACCCCGAACCCTGATAAGAAATCGCCTGATACGCACATCTTGCAGGAGTATGTGAAAAACAGTGATGATACCTATGCGGTGGGAAAGGTTATGGCAAAGGGAGATTATGAGAAATGCAACAGCAAGCTTGCAAATCTCATTAACGCTCCGAAACTTGAAGCACCTGTCAAGACCTTTGAAATCTATCAGATAAGACGAGTTGACGAAACCCGTGACGTAAGGTTTGAACCTTATGAAAGGCTGTTAAAGGCAGGTATAAAGCCTGATTTCAAGACCTATGACAAGATGTACGAAGCTGACGTTTCAATGTTAAGCGGCAAAAGCACAGGCGAAAAGCTGGAGTCAGCGTTCTATGTTTTCAATCAGGAACGTCCCGAAGATTTCAAAGGACACTCGTTAAGTGTTTCCGATGTGGTAGTGCTTGATGATACAGCGTATTACGTTGACAGCGTAGGATTTAAGCCGTTGAAAGATTTTATACCGCTTGAAATTCAGCAGAACCGTTTTCTTGATACGCTCCCTCAGACCTTGCAGGGTATATCCGATAATGCGGCGGAGCTTGAAGCTGTTTCAGATAAGGCTCTGGAGCTGAATATACCGCCCGAAATTATCCGAGAAGCCTGTGATATGGTAAAGGGCGGCGAAAGCCTTGATAATATGGCAAATGCTTATGAAGAAAAATTCACAGAAAAAAACGCTCCTGCGGAAGAAACACCCGAAATTGATAAGCCAAAGCCGCAGAAAAAGCCGAAATTATGATTGGAGGATTGATAATATGATTATGATGAACAGCGTACTTACAGCCGAGGAACGATATGTGTTGCAGTCCCTCGGCTGCAAGGATAAGGCTCAGGCACGCTCCGTGCTTGGAGAAATGAAGATGATACTCCCTGTTCGTTCCGATTTGTTCTCGCAGGTTGTACATCTTTCTGAAAAACTGGAGAAAGAGAAGATAGATTATGCTTATGAGATGTCGGCGGTTGGGGTATTAGATGATGAAATTGCATAAATAGTTATGGCGGTATCGTTTTTTGGCGATACCGCCAATTTTTGTTGATTTTTGATGTTAAAAGTGGTATAATATACAAAAGAATTAATATGCTGGAAAACATCTCAGTAATATGCATAAGTAATGCAATTTCTTTTATGATGAAAGAACAACTATAAACTCGTATTAACAGGAGGGGTGGTCAACGTGGCTGGTGAAATGGGTACTAATATAGCAAATACACATGTTCCAGATAAATTGTATGGATATGGCTTACAAGTTCGTCAGATGTTATATGAATTATTAAATTGTAGTATTGATAGTGTGGTAAGTATTGAAAAGTTTGATGATGTTGGTGTTGAAAGTGGAGAAGAAAAGATTGCTATTCAGACAAAGAGTGCATTGTCTGATAGAAATCCTGTTTCGGATAAAGCGGTTGATCTATGGAAAACTTTGTATAATTGGTTAATAGCGCTTAAAGATGGTGAGTTGTCTTTTGGGGGTACATTGTTTGTTCTAGTTATCAATGTCAATAAAAGCGGAAATATAGTAGAGTGGATTAATTCGGCAAATAATGTAAAAGAGGCAGAACAGGTATATGAAAAAATAAGCAAGAATTTTTTGGATGAAGACGGTAATTATATAAAGCAAAGTGATTCCATTAATGATTATATAGAAGCATTTTTGGCTGATGAAAACACAAAATATGTATTGTATATTATTGAAAAATTCAAATTAGTTGTAATTGGTGAAGGGCACACAAAGCTGATATATGATGAATTCGTAGCTAAGACCTATTTGCCAGTAGATATACAAGGATTGGTTTTCGATAAAATGTTGGGATGGATTGATAAAATTACAGCATTACAAATAGAAAACGGACAAGTTATGCAAATTTCAAAAAAGCTATTTAATAACGAGCTGACGTTGACACAAAGAATGGTAAATCAAAATAAATGCTTAATTGAATTAGCTCCTAATCCAACTATTACAGAAATTGAGTTGCAGCAAGATGAATACAAAACATATATTAGACAACTTAAGTTGATTGACGTGGATTATGATGAGCAGTTATCAGCAATAAATGATTATTTAAAAGCTTCTGCCAACAGAACTATATGGGCGTTAAATGGAGATATAAATGAAGAAATACTGGAAAAGTACTATAAAACCTTAAAAAAACGTTGGAAAGCCAAAAAGAACATTATAGAAATAGAGCAAGAAGGATGTCAAGAAGTCAAAAGAGGTAAATTGCTATATTATAAGTGTCAAGATGAGGATGTAAATATGGATATAATAGTCACACCTCAAAGCTTTAAGAATGGATGTTATCATGAATTGGCTGACCAACGGCAAATAGGTTGGCACCCCAATTATAATGAAAAGCTAAAGGAAGATGAAAAAGATGTTTAAAGAATATGATAATGTGCGAAATCCTATGTTAGGAGCATATCTTTTATGGAGTTTCGTGTTGGGGTATTTTAACGAAAATAACGAGGCTGTTCCAATTGAAGAATTGTTTATTGTGCTACCGATGATTATGAAAGCGGACGTTGCGGAGCAGATTAAATCTACGCAGAAATCATCAGGAATGAGGATAATGTCAAATAAATTTATGACTTCTACTGTTCTGAAAAACGACTTGATTAGTAGTATTCACATAGATATACAGAAGATGATGAATCTAACGTCATTGTCATTAGCAGAAGCAGTAAAGGCTGGACTGATTACTATAGACGTAGAATCAAATACTATTATCCCACTGGAATTGAATAAATTTAATAAAGCTTCGGTTAATGTTTTGGAAATGGGAAAGAATGCAGAAAAACTAGGTAAATGGTGTGCAGATATGGATTTGACACAGATTGAAGAAATTTTAAAAGTGAGGTTTTAAAATGAAATTTCAAATAGAAAAACTTATATTATGGCCTAAAAAAGTAAAATATAATTATAAGGCAATAGACTTTGATACAAATTCAGTTAATGTGATTACAGGTGATTCACGAACTGGAAAATCGGCTATTATACCTATTATTGATTATTGTTTAGCGAGTGGAGAGTGCTATATACCAACTCAGACAATAAGAAATGCTTGTAGTTGGTTCGGAATAGTTGTAAATCTTGAAAACAGTAAAGTTTTATTAGCTAGAAGGGAACCGGGAATACAAAAATCAACAAGTGATATGATGTTTGTTCAAGGCGAAGAAATAGACATTCCTGAAGTTCCAGAGAAAAATGCAAATTGTCAAGTGGTAAAACAATTTTTAGATGAATATGCTAGATTAAGTTTTTTGGATACTGATGAAAGCTATTATGGAAGTAGACCAGCATTTCGGGATTTAATGTCTTTTTGTTTTCAACCACAAAATGTAGTGGCAAATGCTAATATATTGTTTTACAAAACCGATAAGACGGATCATAGAAATAAATTGATTAATATATTTCCGTATGTGTTGGGAGCAATAACGCCAAAGGTGTTATCAGCTAGGCAAGAATTGTTAGAGCTACAAAGGAAATTGAATAGAAAAGAGCGTGATTATGAAAAATTATGTGAATTGACTGTTCGTTGGGAAAATGAAATTAATGCATGGATATCTGTTGCAATTGAATTAGGACTGCTAAATGAAGATGTAGGAAATATGAGTTTTGATTCAAAGTTGGTTTATCTTCAAAACCTTACGAAAGCTAATACTGAAGAAAAGATTTTAAAAGGCGATAATATTATCAAAAATTCACAAGAATTGGTATCTTTAAAAGAAAATGAAAATGAGTTGGCTCTGAAACTCACAAAGTATAAAAATCGTTATGTTGAAATGTCTCGATTGATGAATAGTGTTTCTGAATATAGAGAGGCACTTTCAATACAAGTGGAACGATTAGGCATTACAGAGTGGTTAAATGAAAAAGCTCAAAAAGAGCATATTTGTCCTGTGTGTCAGCAGAAGTGTTCAGACGATACTCAGCGGAATATATATTTACATAGATTGGAGGAAAATATAAGTAAAAGAAAAAAAGTAGAGGAAGTACCAGCAGCCTTTGAAAGAGAATATGAAATGGTACAAGATAAAATTCAAAAGCTGACAGATGAATTAGTGTCGATTCAAAAAAGAATCAGAATCGAAGAAAATATAATTAAGCAATCGAACGAAAATAACGTAAATAATCCTAATAGGTATACATTGGATGGCATTTCAAGGTTTTTGGGGAAAATTGAATATGCTAGCGATACGATTGCTTCATTAGAAGCAGATGGCGAATTAATGGCAGAAATAGAATCTCTTCGATTGAGAATTGCTGAATTAAAGAAAATTGCAGATGAGTCTGTAATTAAACGTAAAATAGAAAATGCAATTACAAAGATATCTGTAAAGCAAATGGAATTGTTAAAGTTAATGGATGCTGAACGTCCCGATGATCCATTTAGGTTGGATTATAAGAATTTGACTGTCGAGGTAGATGGAGAAGACGGCAGAAAAGATTATTTATGGGAAATTGGCAGCGGTTCGAATTGGTTAGCATATCACATTTCTACTATACTTGGGTTGCAGGAGTTTTTTGCAACTTTTCAGTCATCTGTGCCAAACTTTGTAGTGTTTGATCAACCAAGTCAAGTTTATTTCCCACATGATTCTATAGATGATAAAAAAATAAAAGATTTGGATCGAAATGCTGTAAGAAGTATTTTTATAACTATGGCCAAAAGTATATCCAATGTACATAACAATATGCAAATTCTTGTATTGGAACATGCTGATGATTCGATATATGGGGATGTGCAAGGAGTTAATGAAGTTTGCGTGTGGAGAAATGGAGAAAAACTCATTCCATTAGAGTGGATAGAGGAGTGAATATGGTAAATAAGGATATAAAGGTTTTACTAAAATTTGGCGAAAGAAAATATATACAAGATTTGATAAATGGAGATTTTTATTTTTCTAACGCAAAGAAATTCAGAGATATTGAAGTTGGACAGAAAAACAAAGGTCAGGGGGATATTCTTGAGGGTGGCAGTTATGTATATGCTGTCGATGGACAGATTTACAATAATAATGACACGGCTCTTTTAAAAACCATTGAAAACCAGGATATATTAATTCATTATGCTCCAGCTAATAATATACCTGTGTATTGTATGTTTGCTTGTGATTACGACCACATTTGTCGAATCGATGAGAATCACATAAGGGTTATTTTGTCAGATGATGAAAAAGAAGATATGAGAAAACACTTTGCAAAGGCTGATGCGGTAGTGGTGTTCGCTAACCCTCAATGTTTGATGAATGATTTTTATAAATCATTAGGCGAAACTGTAAAAAGTGATTTAGTTCATTATTTTCAAGTATCGGGAATAAAAGAAGATGGAAAAGTTCCTCATCTTGATTTATCGTATTATGAATATCTTACGCAAGATGTGCCTCCTGAAGAAATTGATGGAGCAAAAAAATATGTTTTTCTTGAGGAATATGTATATCGTTCTTTGTTTTGTAAAGATATGTTTTTTAAAAATCAGCAGGAGTATAGAATCGTATTATCAGATAATAGGATTGAAGAACCACAAGTGTTTCATATTGATTTAAGCGTTAAGCCAAAGATTTTTGATTTGGATATGATTTTAAATGGTGATATCTTAGAGATATGATTAACATCACGAAAATGAAAAACAGCAGATATGCCCCAAAGCATACCTGCTGTTCCCCTATTTGTAAAGCTTACAGAGATTTCATCTTTTTCTTATCCTCCTCCCGTTCCATACTGCGTTTTTCTTCCTCAACGAGCTTGGAAATATAATCCCTATTAGAAATCTGATAATAGGTGTTTGCAATGTCGGCATACACCTCATAAAGCTGTTTGCAGTTCTCAAAGCTATATTTGAGAGCTGCAATTTTTTTGTCCGTTTCTTGCTTGACAGATTTTATGCGTTCAAGGTCGGCAAGGTTCTGAATGTTGCTGCCATTTATAGCCTGCTTGCAAATATTCAGTTTCAGCTTTTCTGACAGAGTAAGCTGTGGTCTGTCCGCAAGCTCAAAGTAGCGTTCAGCCTGTTCTATAAGGCTGTCCATACTGTCCTGTTTAACTGTAAGTTGGTTCAGCTCTTTCCTTGCCTTTTCATATTCCGCTTTCAGATTTTCAATCTTGCCCTCCAACTCCCCAATAGAATGGATATTGTCACGGTTTATAATCGTAAGCTGGGCGGACAGCTTGTAAATATCCATATCATTATCAGGGGAGTGTGGGGCATTGAGGTCACGTTTCCTTTGAACCTTTTTGCCCATAGCGGCAAGCTGCGTCACTTCATCAATAGTTCTGATATAATCCGAACGAATCGGAGCAGGTTCTCCGTTCAGGGTAATACCTGCCCCTACGTCACGCCAACGAATACGGGAAATAAGACTTTCTGCTGTGTAATCTTCTCCGAGCGTTTTGGTTCTGACAAATCGCTGTTGTCCCTCTGCTTTTATTGAAATGTATTTTCCTCGTTTTATTGAGTATCCCATAAGTTCAAGTTCACACAACAGTTCATCAATGTTTTTTGCAGAACCTATAAGCCTGTCAATATCAAGACGGATTTTCTGTTTCCACGATGTACCACGCTTTTTATGCTCCCATTCGTTGTAAGCAATATTTTTGCTTTGCCCTCTGTTTTCCTTTATAGGCTGAATGTCAAAAGCAAGGCACACTCTGTCGGAATATTCCCGTACCTTTTTCAAGGTGGTCTGATTATCATAAAATTTCTTGCCCGATACGGAGTAGCTGTTCAGAATAAAGTGGTTGTGCAGATGTCCTTTGTCAAGATGTGTGGCAATTACTATCTGGCAATCATCACCAAAAGTCTTTCTTGCAAAAACCTTTGCAATTCGGTGAGCCTGTTCGGGAGTGATATTTTCATTAGGGTCAAAGGACTGGATATAATGAATAGCTTTAACGCTGCCTTTGCCGTCTATCGGCGGAGGGACGTTATATTTTTTGCCCGAAAAATATTCATATACCATTTTCATATCGTTATATGCGTCTTTAGCATTTGCCATACAGTTCAGGGCGGTAGTATAAACCATATCTTCCGTCTTTTCGGGATTTAATATGTAGGCTATGCTGCGGTTGACGGTAGAGTGGATAGGAATAGATTTAACGTATGGCATATATCTTCGTAGTTCTCCTTTAAATCTTCAATATCACTTGCATAAATGCTGTTGATTTCATTTGCCTTTTTAGCAATCTGATTGATGTTGTTGCCGATAATACGCAAAGCGTTCATTACGGGAGTGACTTCATTCAGGTCAATCACGTTGATTTTTCCGTTGAGGGATATTCGCTTTATATATGTACCTGTTTTGAGTGAAGCGGTTTCGGCAAGCCTTTTTATTTCTTCCCATTCTTCAATACTGTATATTACTTCCTTGCGTTTAATCTGTTTTGTTTTTCTCAAAAACACACCTCCACTATTGTTTTCGGTCTTAGGCGGAGCCTAAAAATATGAGAGAGCCACATTCAGGGTAAGGGTTCCCTGAATGTGCATTTTTTAGGGGTAATCCTCGAAAATGCGGCGATTTGTGAAAGAATACGTATTCTTTCTGTGCTTGCTACGCATACACAAAACAAAAAAATCCGTATTCCTCATTTTCAGAGGATTTTGCCCGTATGGGCAGCACCTATAAATTCATTTCGCTGTGGCGAGTAGCGAAAAGATTTATCCCCTCTAATAATTAAGGGCAGTTGCACCGCTAAAATATAACCTGTTCCTGCAACTTTGTATAAAGCTACAATCAGAGTAAGCTGAATATATGTTTTTGTTGTGCAAATAGCGGAATTTATAGATTGGGGTTATAAAACAGGGGGATGAGTGACCGGAATATATGAAAGGGATAATTCCGCAGACAATCACTCGCCGCATTGTTGTGTACCTCGCCAAAATATTACCCCTTTCAGATTCAGAGAAAATGAAAGGGGGTATGTTATTGAATAATGTCTTTGGTGAAATAAGGGACAGGGTATCAATGCAGGACGTTGCAAAGTTCTATGGATTGCAGATGAACCGTTCGGGTATGGCTTGCTGCCCTTTTCACGAGGACAGCACACCAAGCCTGAAAATCTATGATGACCATTTCTATTGCTTCGGCTGTGGGGAAACTGGAGATTGCACAGGTTTTACCGCAAAGCTCTTTGGGCTTACACAGATTGAAGCCGCAAAGAAAATCAGCTATGATTTTGGTCTGCACCTTTTCGACGGGGAAATCGCCGTTCCTGTGAACAAGGTAATGCAGACAGAAAATGAGTACAAGGCGTGGCTTAAAAATGCAACTGCCATTGTAGATGAATATCTTAATAAGCTGATTGAATGGAGAAAAACATACGCTCCTAAAAATCCTGCTGAAAGTCTGCACCCGCTTTTTGTGGAGAGCCTGAAGAAGCAGGGTTACATAGAATACCTTTCAGATTATCTCAGGTTTGGTACTGATAAAGAAAAGCGAGAGCTTTTTAACGAGGATAGAAAAAGCATTTCGGATATACGGGAACGTCTTGACAAACTCGCCGCAGATGGACGAACCGTAAAACGCAAAGCAATTTAACGGAGGAATACCTTTATGATACATTTTATATTAAGTGCTGTTTTCGGTGGTACCATCGGAATACTGACGATGGCATTGCTTGTTGCAGAAAAGAGAGGTGGCAAGTATGAAGATGAATAAAGAGGTTTGCAGCTTTATGAACACCATTAGTTACATTATGAGAAGCGATGGATATTATCTTCTGCACGTCAGTAAAAAAGATGATGTAAATCGTTATAAAATCCTTGCCGGGTATTATGACGATAAATATGTTTATTTTATTCCGAGTGTGGTTATTGCCGCAAATGATATGGTTTCATTTGCCGAAAAGGAACGCAAGGTAAATATGCAGAGAGTTCTCAGGCAGCTTGCAAAGGGGAGATTTATAAAATCAACCAAACACAAGTCTGGTGAGGTCAGATACCGTTTAGAAAAGCGGATAGGCAAGACTCGATACAGATACATAACCTTTCATAAAAATATCTTCCTGATATGGATTGCCAAAGAAATGCTTGGCTGGGTGGAACAAAAAAGATTTGGAGGTGACGATTATGACGCACCAGACAGAATATAAAGAAAATCTTTCTCAGGAAGAAATAGAATCGCTTGCTTCTGTTTTGATGACAGAGATAGCTGCCTTTTATAAAACGGAACGTGGTAAGCGTTTTTGGGAAGAATATCTTCGTAAAAAGGAGAAAGAGACTCAAAAAAACAGCCTGAATTCTATCCTCTTGAAATTTTAATAAAAATGCGGTTTAGTGCTTTAAAGCGTCGACAAATTCTTTTGAAAGTGATATACTATTAAATAAAGAAAACCAACAACGCGACGACAATAAGGAGGTAGCAATGAAGGCAGTAATTTATGCTCGTTACTCTTGTGATAACCAACGTGAAGAGAGTATCGAAGGTCAGCTCCGTGAATGTAAGGCATTTGCGGAACGCAAAGGTTTTAAACTAGTTGGTACATACATAGACAGGGCGATGTCCGCTAAAACAGACAACCGCCCTGAGTTCCAGAGAATGATTAAGGAAAGTGCAAATGAGCTTTTCGATGTGGTCATTGTTTGGAAACTGGACAGATTTGCAAGAAACAGATATGACTCGGCACATTATAAGGCTACGCTTCGTAAGAACGGAGTTAAGGTAATATCCGCAACCGAGGTTATATCGGAGGGTGCAGAGGGTATCATTCTTGAATCTGTACTTGAAGGTTACGCCGAATATTATTCCGCAGAACTTTCAGAAAAAGTTATAAGGGGTATGACGGATAACGCACTCAAATGTCAGTATAACGGCGGTTCTCTGACAATAGGGTACACAATTGACGAGAACAAACATTATCAGCTTGACACATTGGTTGCACCTTTTATAAAGGAAGCCTTTGAAATGTATTCAAGCTGTAAGATGGTAAAGGATATTGTAAAATATCTGAATGACAATGGGGTGCGAAGCGGTAAGGGAAAACCTATAACCAAGACAAGTGTCACATCAATGCTCAGTAATGTAAAATACAAGGGTCAGTATAAATACCGTGATATAATTATTGACGGCGGTGTTCCGAGAATTGTTTCCGACGCTCTATTTAATAAGGTACAGGAACGATTGAAGAAAAACAAATACTCCCGTTCAAGATTTAAGGCAAAGATTGAGTATTTCCTTTCAACCAAGCTGATTTGCGGATACTGCGGTGAGTTTATGATAGGAGAGAGTGGTACAAGCAGACAAAAGATTAAGTACAACTATTATAAATGTACCGGTGTAAAAAGGCACAAGGGTTGTCACAAGAAAACTGTACGCAAGGCAGATATTGAAGAAATCGTACTGAATGATGTTATGGACAAGATGTTCAAGGAAGATTTGATAAACGATATTGCCGACAGTGTAATGAGATTGCAGGAGAAAGAAAATACTACTATACCTCTTATGCAGAAGCAGTTGGCTGAAATTCATCAGAGCATAAATAATTTAGTCAAGGCTATGGAGATGGGTATTGTTTCAAGAGAAACCAAGCAGCGTTTTGAAGAGATGGAAGCTCAGAGGACGGAACTTGAAACAGATATAATCAAGCAGGAAATCCAAGAGGAGATAATTACGAGAGAGCAGGTAGTGGAATGGTTGAAAGAGATGAAAAGGCTTGACCTTTCATCAGATGACAGCAAACGCAAACTTGTAGATTCTTTTGTGAATTCAGTTTATCTTTACGATGACAAGGTTGTCATCATCTTTAATTGTAGGGAAGGGGCGAGTACACTCGCCCTCCCTTTGGACGATACTTCGGCTTGTATGCGAATTGGGGAGCCAAGTTAGTTTTAAGGCGAACCAATCGAGAGGTCAGAGAGTAATGTTTGTTAAACTCTTTATCCTCGGCGATAGGTCGCCTTAATTCGTTATATAGAGCCATTTATCGCTTTTACAGTTAAGAGTAGTTTATGTATGTATGGAAGCAGGGCTTCCGTATGCTTACGATAATGTAAGTGTACGGAAGCCCTTTTTTTGTTGCCCGATGAAAGGAGAACAACGATGAAGAAGAAAGAATATCCCAAAAATCTGTTATCGCAGGTGTTCGTAAACGGACTACCCACCGAGTTTCCCGATGACGTTGCTCTTGTGCTTGAATATATTATTCAAAAGACCTTGACCGAACGGGAGGGTAGGGTACTTGATATGCGGTATAAAAGATATATGACAATGGCTGCTATCGGAGAGGAATATGGTTTAAGAGCCGAAAGAATACGTCAGATTGAAGCAAAGGCTGTTCGCAAGCTCCGGCACCCAAGCAGGAGCAGATATATCCTTATGGGTATGGAGGGCTATATCAACTATTTGAGAGATACGGCAGTAGATGAACGTTTGAGAGAGTATAAGAAAGAAATCATTTCTCTTGAAAAGAAAATTGCCGAATTAACTGACACCGAATACGAAGAAGAAAAGAACGAACTTGAAAATGCCCCTTTAGCAGAGCTTGATTTGTCGGTACGAACTTTCAATATCATTTACAGGGCAGGATATTCGACAGTTAAGGAGTTGCTTGATGCTGATGCAGAAAAGATTGTCAGCCTGCCTAATCTGGGACTGAAAAATTTCTCCGACCTTATTGACGTGTTATCAGAGAAAGGCTTTGGGTGGAAATCAGCAGAGCTTTCCAAATCATATAGCAGAACAAAGGTGTGATATTATGAAATCCGAATTTGACTACTATTACGGTGCAGAAGCCGAGCAATTTTCCTTTGTCAAGATACCAAAGGTGCTATTCAGCGATAAGAAGCATTTTGGAAAGCTGTCAATAGGAGCAAAGATGATGTACGGTCTGCTGCTTGACCGAATGAGTCTTAGCAGGAGAAATAACTGGTTTGATAATCAGAACAGGGTATATATCGTATTTCCCATAGAGGATATTGTGGAACAGCTGGGCATTTGCGGAGAAACGGCGGTCAAGCTCTTAAAGGAACTTGATGATGAAAACGGCATAGGTCTTATCAAAAAGAAACGCCGAGGTCAGGGTATGCCTTCCATTATATATGTGATGAACTTCATTGTTGAAGATAATGAACAGCCCGGAGCCGATACCCCGGAAGATGCTCCCGAAACGCAGGAAATTCCCGTTGAAAATGAGAATAATTCAAGAAATCGGGAAATCCGAAATCAAGAATTCGGAAAAACCGAATTCAAGAAATCGGAAAAACCGAACTTTAGAATTCGGAAAAACCGAATGTAATAATACTAAAGAGAATAATACTGAAAAGAATAAGACTGAAATGAGTTATACTGATTCTCAATCAATCATTCAATCGGGCGGCGGCTTGCAAAATTTTTCACCCGGAGCTGTTGAAACTGTTGAAAGTGATGGATTGATTGACGGAATAGACAGAAACGCAGTAGAGGAAGCGGTAAAGAAGCAGATCGACTATGACTGCCTTATGTCTTTCAAGGACGATGCAGTTGTAAAAATGGTTGAGGAAATTAAGGATTTGATGGTGGACGTTCTATGCGGAGAACGGACTGTTATATCCGAGGGGAAACGTGTGTCCGAGAAAACGGCGAGAGCTGCTTACAGAAAGATAACCTTTGGCCACGTTCAGTATGTCCTGCACAGCCTTGTGAATTACCCCGACAAGATAAGCAGGATAGACCGCTTCCTGACAACTTCGCTGTTCAACTCTGTTTATACGCTGATGAACTCCACCTTTGCAGGCTTTGAACACAATATGGGTATGAAGCTGCTATGATGATATGGATTTTTGAAAGGAATGAGGAAAGTGTCTGAACTTTTTCTTGTGGCAGCTGTATTTGAGATTTGCCGAAGAATGACCCGTCACAGGCTTAAAACGGCTCACTTTTATATCTATTTAATAATTTTGACACCCAATGAAATCAAATCTTTTTTCATTCTATTTGCTTTTTCTTTTCCGAAGCGACACCCCGTAGCTGCTTCTGAAAGCTTTACAGCCATTCCTGTTTTAATGGCCCCCTTTGCAGTTGCTCCCACACAACCGCAAAGGTCAAGTCCGCATACTGTGATTTCCGAATATTCTTTTGTAGTCACAAAGCTTTTGAAGCTTCGCGAAGTAAAACTATTAGGCAGATTTTTTTCAAAGTAATTATCAGATACGATATCCACATCAGGATAAATTTCAGCACCAGATGTACCTTTTATAGAAAAGCCTATAAACCATTTATTTGTGATAATATTGGGGAATACTTGCCCAATATAAATCACATCATCACCCCGTTCACTGAACTCGCTAATAAGACTATTGACAGCGTTTACAAGTTCGGGAGTGTTATAAGAAAACATCTTTTTTCTTCTATTCCAAAGATAATCGTTCTGCATATCTACAACTATAAGCGCTTTCTTGTTTGACATATTAATTTCTCCTAATCTAAAAATCTGTTTATATTCTGACAAATATACCATTTAAGTGTTTCATCATCGGTGAGGTCGATATTACAGGAGCTTTTTATTGTCTCATAACGCAGAACTGAAAGTTCGTGTATACTTGTCAGCTCAAACGCAATCAATCTGCAATCTTCTATGGTTTTTCTTCCGTTAAAATGTTCTACAATAAATGGTAGGCTTTCCATACCAAAATCATCATTGCGATTGAACAATATATATTTTGTCACCGCTTGCGAATAGTTGTAATTTGCAATCATAAGCCTCATCATTTTAAAATGCAATTCAGTAAGCTTCTGTTTAGGCGACATTCCCGATGACATAATCTTTATAAATTCCGTATCGTGTTTCTGAACATCTGACAAAAGCTTTCGAAACACCTCATAAAGCAAACCCTCTCGTGAACCAAAGCAATAATTAATCATTGCAAGATTTACTCCGCTTTCTTTTGCAATAGCTCGAGATGTAACTTCCGAAGGTTCACTGCAATCCGTCATAAGTTTTGCAGTTGAATTTAAAAGAGCATTTCTTGTTGCTTCAAGGTCACGCTTTATTTTATCTGACATTGTATCACCTCACCTTATTAAACGTGTTTAATTATATTATACACGCTTTTTTTCAATTGTCAAGCACTCGCTTGAAAAGAAAGGACAACAAATCAATGAGAAAGAATAAGAAATCCTGTTCCATCTCCGAATTTTGCAGGAACAACAATTTCCGAACGCTTGAGTTTTACAAAATGTTAAGCCGACACCCGGAGCTGGCAAGAAAAATGAAAGCCAATTCCGCAGGGGAACGTGTGCTTGATGAAAAAGCAATAACGGCGGCAGGGGCAATTCTCCGCAAAGATAACAGAGCCAAGCAGGGCAGAAGTTATGCTTCCTCTGCCGCCGATGAAATAAATATTCTTGCGGCTAAAAATGAAGTGCTGCGAAAGGAGGTGAGCAGGCTAAAATGTGAGAACGAAAGGCTGAAAGCTGTCCTTTCGAGCAGAAATGAAAAACGAAGAAAAAACATTGAGATGTAAAAAAGGAGAATCCCAAAATGATCTATTACAGAAGAAATGAGAATCCCGAAAAAGTTGAAATGCCGCTTCCCGAAGATTTTGATATTCTGTTCTTCGGTGAAAACGGCGGCAGGAAGAAATTCAAGAAAACAGTCAAGCTTATCGCAGTAATTTCCGCCGTGTGTGCAGCTGTGGCAGGTACGGTTCTTATTATTCGCCGCAATGCAAAAAAGCCGAAAGTGTGAGCTATGAAAAGACTGCTTTCCTATGTGACCAACGAAAAGAAAACGGAAAAAGCTCTTGTGACGGGGCTTAACTGCTCGGTGAATGTTTCCGAAGCTTATGAGGATATGAAGTTCGGTTTTGAAATGTTCAGCGGTGAGAGATTTTCAAAAGGTCTATAAAATCTGAAACGGCGAAGTCCGAAAAGCAGAAAATTCGGCTTCACCACTATATCCAGTCATTCAAGCCGGGTGAGGTCACTCCCGAAGAAGCTCATCAAATCGGAGTGGAATGGGCGGAAAGGGTTTTCGGGAAAAAGGCAGTCGTGCTGTGTGCGACACATACCGACCGTGGGCATATCCATAATCATTTTGCCGTATGTCCTTACGATATGGACGGTAAGCACTGGCACGCAAACAAGGAAAGTCTGCGGAGATGCAAAGCAATATCCGATGAAATCGCTCTTGCTCACGGGCTTGAAATCATTGAACCCCCGAAAAAATCATATAACCACAAGTACGGCGAGTACAAAATGCGAAAGGAGGGGAAGTCTTGGAAGCAGAAATTGTGTGATGATATTGATGAGGCAATTATGAAAGAAAATGTCGGGAGCGTTGATGACCTGCTGAAAGAATTGCAGAAGCAGGGCTATGGCATTCGGCGAGGAAAGTACATTTCCATAAAGGTCAGGCAGAACCGAAAGCCTATCCGCAGTTATCGGCTTGGTGACGGTTACGCTCTTGAACATCTGCAGTTCCGCATTGAGCATAAGAATATGGAGATGCCGATGTCCGAAGCTTTGAAGTATTCGGGCATTCAGAGGGAGTATGCTTTGTGTATCAGGCAGATACAAATTCAGCTTTACCGCCGCCCCGAAGCCGAACGCCTGCACTTTGCCAAATACAGAGAGATTGAAAGGTCAAGCCGTCTGCTGTTTTATTTGCGTGATAACAAAATTCATTCGGCAGATGATTTTCGGAAAGCTGTTTCCGATGTTGAAGCAAGACTCAAAAATCTGAAAGCCGAAAAGGACAGCCTTACAAAGAAAATTGCCGATGAGGAAAAGCTCATCGGCGATATTCCGAAGTATCTTGAAATTCTGAAACGCAGGCCTTTGCTTCCAAAGGATATTTCCGAGCTTGCGAAATACAATTATCTGAAAGATGCAGGGATAACCTCGCTTGACGATGCGGAAAAGCACAGGCTGATGCTTGCCGATATGAAAAGTCGGCTTGAAGATGCTGACGGAAAAATCCGTGAAGCTGTTTCCGAGAAAAAGGTCGTTTCCGATTTTTATGCCTTGTATGAAAATCAGATGAAGTCCGATTATCAGGTTTTGCTTGAACAGGCTAAGGCGGAAAAGGAAAATATCCGCAGGGAGGAAGAACGGCAGAAGTCGGAACGAGAAAGGAGTGAGGTTCAGCAGGAAAGCAAACCGCAGAGCAGGGGCAAGTCGGGATTTTCAATTTGATTTTGGGAGGTGTTGGCTTATGCGGTGAAAAAGAAAATCGTAGCACCCTTGTGAGTGCTGCGATGAGTGGTATGCTCGACAAATTGGAATTTGTCAAGACAAACCAAAGTGCTTGGCGATTATCTCACAGACTTCCTCTTTCGTATCTTTCTCTGTATCTTGCCGAACCACTGTGAAAAATCCGCTGTTGGCATATTCATCATAGTGCTTTTTGCTATTGATAAGTGCCAGTCCTTGTCTGTAATTTTCCATAACCGCTTCGGAATCTTCACAACTCTCTATTACATTGAGAAGAAATTGTTTTTCGGGGTCACTTCTGTCAAAGAAGCGCTCTACACTCATAGACTGAGGTGAAAGCATAACAACCACATGATTATAATCTGATATTTCTTTTAGTATATCAATAGGAATATTAGTATCAACAATGACTTTCCTGTTCTGTGATATTGAAATGAGTTCTGCCACCTCGAACTCTGCTGTTTCTTTTCCAACACTATAAATCCATCGTTCATACTCTTCGGGAGTACGAGTAACAAACTCTTTCCAATCGGTTAGATTCTTCATAAAGCAAATATCGGGTTGTGCATCATCTGTTGCTACAACATCCGATACATTTGAGTGATAGTTTTCTCCGCAGAAAACCATGTCATAACGGTCAGCAAGCATTTTTACTGTGGTTGATTTTCCTGCATAGGCTGTACCTGTAATAAAATAAACATTTTTGAGATAATGTTTTAAAATGTTGTTCTCAATTTTCATTTGCTATCTCACTCCGCCAAATTCCGATTTGGTCGGGCAGTTTGCCCCGACTGATTCTTAAACCCATTATACCACACCCAATCAGAAAAATCAAATATAAAATTCCGGAAAGGACGGTGATCCCAATGTAAAATAGTAAAATATTTTGTATCACTTATTCTGCTGTTCTTCTTCATGCAGACGGTCAAGCTCGGCATAATATTTGTCAAGCTCTTCCATAACAAACCGCTTTATCTCGGAGGTGACGGAAACCCCACGCATTTCACACCAAGCCTTGTAGTCCTTGAATTCTTCCATTCGGACACGGGTGGAAATGGTGTGCATATTCTCTTTGTCCCATTTGCGGGCGTAGCCCTTTTGCTTTTCCGATACGGGCATATTATCACTCTTTCTACTTGCGTAAGTATTTAATACCTTATTATATCACACCCATACGCAGAAGTCAATGTGTACATTGCACCGGAATTTTCCGAAAACTTTGGCTGGGATAACTATTGAAAACTACTGTCGCAAGTAGTAAAATGTAATTGTAAGAAAAAACGAAAACAATGAAATGTTCCGGTGGAACATCATCAATGAAAGGAATGTTATTATGGCAGTTAAAATGGAATTCAGTCTTTCGGACAGAAGCTTTGACAAGCTCAGGCTTCTCAGGAGGGCGGACGGTGAAACCAATATGACCTTTGACAATTATGCGGAGTTGCTGTTAAGCGGTCTGATCGACAGAAAGTACCGTGAGTATGACAGGCAGGGACGCATAAAGGAGGACGAAGATGATTGATTCCAAGAGTGAGCTTATCATTGCCAAGACGATGCTTTCGGCACAGGCAGAGGTCATTATCAGCCGTGAGAAAAGGATCAGGAACATTCGTGAAAAAGCGTTAAGGGCTTATGCCGAACGCAGAAAGTCGAAGCCACAGCGTAAACCTATGACCGCCGAAGAACGCAGGGCGGTCTGGAACACACTTAAATATGTAAATAAATGAAAAGAGGTATTTGTTATGTTAAGAATTTCCGATGAAAGCTATGAAAGAGTAACCGAGATACTTGAGGACATAGGCTATGCCTGTGAAACCTCCGATTATTATGAGGATTGGGAGGACATTGCAAGGCCGTCATTCTGTGTTATGGACGATCTCGATGCTGACCAATATGATATGACCTGTGCGGCGTTTGCCGAGAAGATCGAGGAGCTTTATGACAACGGCGAAACCAATTATGCAAAGGGTATCCACTCCGCATTTTACGGTTATCTCCGTGAACGCCGTGACTACCTTGAATTTAATGGCTATTATGACAAGCACGAACTTCCAGAAGATGCGGACGAGGACGATATTGACCTCTATAATGAAAAAATGGAGAGATACGAAGCTTATGAGGGGCTTATAAATGCTGTTGATAAGTGGGTAGAGAAAATGAACAGGCTTGAGCTTGCGTGAGAAAGGATACCGATATGAAAGTTATAACTTTGGCAAATATGAAAGGCGGAGTAGGAAAATCAAGCTCTGCAACAGCTCTCTCGGCGATACTTACCGAGCGTGGATACAGAACGCTCCTTATCGACTGCGATCAGCAGTGCAACAGCACGGATACCTACCGTGCGGAAACCGAGGGTGCGGCGACCGTTTATGATGTTCTCCTTGATGACAGCAGGATAAGCGTGGCGGAAGCGGTTCAGCATACCGAGTGCGGTGAAATACTTGCAGGGGACAGCCTTTTAAGGCAGGCGGACGAAAAGCTGAAAGGAAGCGTTGACGGTCTTTACCGTATGGCTGATGCTTTGGAGAAGTGCGAGGGGTATGACTACATAATCATTGATACTGCTCCTGCGATGAATTCCATACTGCATAATTGTCTTATCGCCGCAGATGAAGTCATTATCCCTGTTACGGCGGACAGATATTCTTTGCAGGGACTTTCACAGCTCAACGAAACAATAAAGGCAATAAAGAAGCATCAGAATCCGAAGCTTACGGTTGCAGGACTTCTTCTTACAAAGTACAACAGCAGGGCAAATCTTTCAAGAGAGGTCAGAGCTTCGCTTGAAACCGTTGCGGAGAGTATGAATACCAAGATATTTGATACCTCAATCCGTGAGTGCATCAAGGTCAAGGAAGCACAGGCACAGAAGCGGACATTGATAGAATATGCACCGAACTGTACTGCCGCCGAGGACTACAACAGGCTCGCCGATGAGCTGACAGGCTGAAAGGGGAGAATATTATGGCAAGGAATGTTACAAGCAAATTTGGAGTTGCGGACGGTCTGGACTTTTCTTCCGAGCAGGGCATAACGAGCATAGCGATAGACAAGCTTGTTCCGTACCGTAATCACAGGTTCACGCTTTATAAGGGTGAACGTCTGGAAGATATGATTCAGAGCATTACAAAGAACGGCGTTATCACTCCCATTATCGTAAGGACAATGGAAAACGGCAAGTATGAGATACTGTCGGGGCATAACAGAGTGTATGCGGCAGGGCAGGCAGGACTTACGTCTGTTCCTGCTGTTGTAAAGACTGATCTGTTCGATGAAGATGCTGAAATTTACGTTGTTGAAACCAATCTTATTCAGAGGGGATTTAAGGACTTAAAGATAAGCGAACAGGCTTTTGCTGTCGAGCTTCGGTACAGCAAACTTTTTGATGAACGCAAGCTTAAAGGCATCAATGATGAGCTGTATCTGATTGAAAACGGAAAGCCAAATCCCAATGCAGATGTTCCGGTGGAACATTCGACTACAAGAGAAGCGACAGCCAATGAGTACGGCATCAGCTCGGCAACGGTGGCAAGGCTTCTTAGGGTAAACAAGCTTATTGACGAGTTCAAGGAGCTTGTGGACAAGGAAAACATCAAGCTGCGTTCTGCCGTTGATATTTACTTTATGACAGAGGAACAGCAGAAGCTTGCATATTCGGTTATGGTGAAACTAAATGTGTCTGTTATTGATATGAAAACGGCGAAACAGCTTCGTGAGATTGCTTCATCATACGCTGTTGTATCCGAAGAACTGATAACGGAAGTTCTTACAGGTGAATATGGAAAAGAGGATAACGAGTTGAAAGACAAGGGCATGAAGATAACACTTCCGACAGCGGCGTACAAGAGATATTTAAGCAGTTATTCAAAGAAAGAGGCAAATGAGATCATCGAAAAGGCACTTGCTCTTTATTTTGAGCAGACAAACGTATAATGGAGGTAAATCAATATGGAAAACAAGATTATAGTTCAGGGCAGAGTAATTGAGGTGGCTATGATAAAGAAAACAGGCAGAATGCTTGACTGGTACGGCGTGAAGATAAGGACAGCGGACGGTTCGGGGGTTACTGTTGAATGCGAAGCGAGTGAGCTTGACAAAAGACTGTTTCCCGATATGAAGATATCGGTTCTTGCTTACCATACCAATATGGGTGAGGACGGTGAGCCTGCGGATCGCATAGTGGCTAAGACTTTGAATTACTGATACTATGAAATGAGCCGAGTAAGATGTTCCGGTGGAACATTTTGCTCGGCGTAACTTTTATTTGACTTAAAAGGCAATATATGATACTATGGCAGACGTTATCGTGTTCTGTAAGACAGTTTACAGAATTGAATTTTGCAGGCAGGTTAAGTTATGTAATGTTTACCTAAAGACTTTTTAGTATTTGTAATTTGGACAGCATTTTTTGAATGCACGGCCTTTTTTTAGTGCTGTCCGTATTTTGACACACATTGTGTGATATAATGGTATATAAGTACAAAATATATTGAATAAATGCGTAAAATATGGTATAATGACTTTAAGAAAAGGAATTTGAATCAAATATCTTTAAAGGTAGGGGAAAATATGAAGAAAGTATTATCATATATCATATGCTCAATCTTTAGTCTTGTAATGTTAGTAAACTGTAGATGTATTTTTGTATCAGCAGAAGAAAATACCATTTCTGCTTCGTCAAAAATATATGTACTCGATGAAAAAGAAAAATATTCTTTTGAAAACAAAGAAGCAGCAGCTAATGAAGTGTCTATGGGGACATTATCATTGATTGGTGATATAAGGACTAATAATGAAACAAAGAACGGATTAACTTCATTTTCTGCATTGTCGGATAATGATATTTCTATATCATATCAGATTGATACAAATAAGCTGACTGATGATGAAACTGAATGGCATATAAAAAGTGACAATCGGAAAGCAATCAGCGATATTCAGCTTGGTGCTAAAGTTGAAAGTGGTGCCATTGTTGTTCAGACATCATTTGACGGAATAAATTGGGTAACAGAAAAAATATATACGAATGTTTTTACGGAATCATCATTGTTGAATAATCCAATATATACAACCAAGGACATTCAACTTCAAAATGGCTGCTATTATAGGGTAATTGCTGCATATAAGATGGAGAAACGTGTAGAGGACGGAAAAATTCTGTTTTTTGATACAAAAAATTATGATACGAAAGATATAGTTGAGGTATATGATTTTTATATTCTTGATGTTAATACTGAGAAATCATCGTTGACTTTTGATACGAAACCTCGCTATGAATTCAAGGACAAAATAAAAACAGGTAAAGATAATGGATATTCCGGCAATGAACCGATTGATAATAAAGATCCACATATGGGTTGGGATATAGGAAAGTTTGCAGTTAATGGATATACTCAACGAATCAATTCTGCTGACGGAAATGTGATATTTTTAAAGACAGTTGGTGATGATATAACTCTGTGGTTTAGTTTGTCGCAGAATATCAATCGGCTTAATGGTGATGAAAATAAGATTATTGCGGAAGATAAAAATGGGTATGATAGTGAGATGAATGTTCCGCAAACTAATTTTGGAAGAGGAACATTGATTATCAGGCATACTGATTATCAGAATAAGAAGAGTGATCCTATAATATATACAAACTATCTGGAAGCTAATACTCGCACGGGAGCAGAAACAAGAGTAAGGTTATATGAAGAAGGGGATTATGAGGTTACTCTTGATTATGAAATAAAAAGCGGAATAAAGATCACTAATTATAAAATCCCTTTCAAGTTCCAAATCAGGAACGGAAACTGTATGGTTTTTCCGAAAGACAATAAATCCGGCAAGGAACTATTGGATTATGAAATCACAGAGAATGGCTTTTCTCTCGATATGGCTCGGTCAAGATATCTGAAAATCAATGTTACAAGATCAGTAATCAGTGAAAAAGATGGACGTATAAATCTTGATCAGAGATTTAACAGACCTGCAAATGAAACTGATGTATATACCGAAGAGGGTATATACACATTTACTGTATCAAATGAATATACCAATCGAGAAATGACAAAAACAATTTATGTGGGAAAAAATGAACTATATAAGCTTCTTAAAATGAATAATAATTCTGTCGATGCAATAAATCAAAAGTTAGATGAAGGTTATTCTATTGGTGAAAATGGTGAACTTATTGAGCCTGTAATCGAAACAGAACCGCCTGTTACTGAAACAGAGATTGTGGAAACAACAGGAATGGAAACTGAAACGTTGACAGCCACAAATTCAGAAGATACTGATGAACAAGCTGAATCAGAAGAAGAGACACAGGAAGAAGAGTGTGTTGATACTTTTTCAGAAACAGATATCACTGAACAGCCAAGAAATATTTCTGTTCCGATCATTGCCGTATGTACAGTTGTGATTGCAGCAGTAGCATTCATAAAAATAAAAAAGTGAGGTGACAGATTTGAAAAAAGCATCGAAGATCCTTGCTGTATTTTTGTCTTGCATGATGATAATGACAGGATGTGGATTGTCACAGCAGGAGTTATCAGAAGCTGTAACAGAAGCAACATCGCTTGAAACAACATCCGCAGTAATGGAAAGTGATGAAGCAGATACAACATCAGAAACTTATAGTGTATCCGAAGAAAGCAAAGAAGAAAATGTTCCCTTGACATATACTGATGTTGTACCTGGATTTTCAGATCTATCCGATGAAAATCTCCTTAAGTATGTTGAAGATAACATATATTCCGGAATAGTTGATGAGCTGAACAGTGATGATTATTTTGTTGAAGAAGTAAGTGCTGTTTATGTGTCAAAAGAATATCTTGAAGAGCTGGAATATAACTCAAGAGCCAACATTTTCTTCGGATATACTCTTGAAGATGTTGAAAATACTTTTTCAGGTGAAAAATTTGTATTTACACTTGGGGAAGATGGCACAACGATAGTTAAGCCATTTGAAGATTATGATGATACATACGAACAGGTAATAAAGAATGTTGCCATAGGCACAGGCGTTATTCTGATATGTGTTACTGTTTCGGCTGTTACCGGCGGAGCAGGAGCGCCTGCTGTGAGTATGATATTTGCGGCTTCTTCAAAAACAGCTGCAACATTTGCATTATCTTCCGGGGTTATTAGTGGTGTAGCTTCAGGTGTAATTAAAGGCATCGAAACCGGTGATTTTGATGAAGCTGTAAAAGCGGCGGCTCTTGATGGAAGTGAAGCTTTTAAGTGGGGTGCTGTTACCGGTGCAGTTGCAGGCGGAGTGTCGGAAGCAATCTCGCTTCATGGATTAACGCTTAATGGTCTTACAATGGATGAAGCTGCAGTAATTCAAAAGGAATCGGGATATCCACTTGACGTTATTGCACAGATGAAAAGTATGGATGAGTATAAAGTATATCAGGATGCCGGATTGAAGGCACAGATGATAAACGGAAAAATTGCACTCGTTCAGGATATTAACCTTGATTTTGTGTCAGAACTTCCAAACGGAGAAATGGCTACAAATCTTGAACGTATGGTTTTGGGTTATGCCCCAATAGATCCGGCAACCGGTAAGACACTTCAGCTTCACCATATTGGGCAGAAAGCAGATGCTACCCTTGCTGTATTAAATGAAGCACAACATCAAGGCAATGCAGCTATTCTTAATACAGCCGGAAAAGTATCTGAAATTGATCGACCTGGGTTTGATGGAGTAAGAAGAGAATTCTGGAAAGCATTTGCCAAATCAGTTGGAGGAGTGTAAATGGAAGATATTGTTTCAATCCTTAAAATACAAAAAGACTTTTTATCAGGTAAGGGCAGCAGTCCAAGTGCAATTTCCGATATTGAGAACGAACTGGATTTAAGATTTGCAGAAGATTATAAGCAGTACTTATTAGTGTATGGTATTGCTGCATTTGATGGCATAGAATTGACAGGAATTACATCGGTTCAAAGGCTAAATGTTCGAAGTGTGACAGAAAAGAATAGAGAACTCTGTTCTGTACCGGAGAATTTTTATGTTCTTGAGGAAACAGGCATTGATGGAATAGTGATTTGGCAGGATTCAAATGGGTCTGTTTATAAAACTTTTCCTGGCTGTGAAAAACCAATACAAATCAATAACTCTTTTGCAGGGTATATTGAATCAATGTAGTTATATGAGTACAAAAGATCAAGCTGAAATCAATCAACTTACTATACAGTACAAAGGGGAATAATAATGGCTGATACATACATTAAATATAGGCAATACCGCACAAACCATTGAAAATCAGGAAGAAAAATGGTATAATATAGTTATGAATAAACAACTAACATTCTCGCTTATAAGCGATGAACTGGCGCAGGCCAAAACAAGCAAAAAAGAATTTCTTGAAAAGATAGAGCGGATAATACCATTTGACGAGTGGATAGGGATAATCAGACCGTGCTATTACAAAGGAGAGCACGGAAACAAGCCCTACGACCTCGAACTGATGCTTCGTATATATCTTCTCCAGAATTTTTATGACATTTCCGATATGAAAGTAATGAACGAGGTAATAGACAGCCGTGCATTTTCAGATTTCTGCGGAGTAGATTCACCCAATCAGGTTCCCGACGGGGATACTATCGGAAGATTCAGAAATATACTTGTTGAGAACGGATTACAGGAAAAGCTGTTTCATCAGGTAATAGATATTCTCAGCAAAAAAGGCTTGATATTAAAGCGTGGAGCGATAGTAGATTCCACTCTTATTGCTGCACCCTCATCGACAAAAAACAAGGATAAAAAGCGTGATAAGGACGCTCATTCTGTGAAGAAAGGCAATCAATGGCACTTTGGCTATAAAGCTCATATCGGAGTAGATAAGGACAGCGGACTTGTACATCATCTGAAAGTAACAG
>OLNX01000210.1_pt1 | contig 61260 bp, 53 predicted proteins | sample 1672611 | NCBI WGS metagenome assembly OLNX01 (sample SAMEA3136705, study PRJEB25190) | human gut metagenome | reverse complement strand
CGTCGGGCAGACCACGTATTATAGCCGTTTGCGAGCATTCGCAGGCGGCTATTTTTTATCAGCGTACAACATTTGTACAACAATATGCTGCATTTTACGGTTTGGGTGTTATCATTTCAATAGCTTATCATCTGCAATATACCCGCCCAATGCTGTATCTGATAATTGTAATATCGTCTCTTGCCGCTTATTGGTTGAAATCTCAGAACAGGCATAGTATAATAAATGTAACCATATAAAGGGGGGATAACAATGATGCTTTGTATTTACACAGCTCCATGCAAGGAATGACGAATTGCATGGAGGAATGATCCGCCGTCATGCCTTGCATCTGACTGAAATAAATCAGAAAAAGGAGCAAGGTAATATGAAAACCTTAAAGGAACTTAAAAATTTTATAATTCTCTGGCTCACTCAGTCGTTTTCGGCGCTGGGAAGCTCTATGACAAGCTTTGCGCTTGTGATATGGCTTTACAGCGACAGCGGTTCGGCGCTGACCACCTCGCTGCTGACGGTATGCTCATATGCGCCGTATGTTTTGATGAGCATTTTTGCAGGTGCGGTAAGCGACAAATGGAACAAGAAAGCGATCATGCTTATCTGCGACAGCTTTGCTGCGGTCTGCACTGTCATAATTCTTATACTGCTGAAAACGGGCAGCCTTGCCGTATGGCACCTGTACATTCTCAACGCCCTGAACGGCTTGATGAATTCGATCCAATCACCTGCTTCGGACGTGGCTGTCACGCTGCTCACACCCGAAAAGCATTATCAGAAAACAAGCGGTATGCGCTCATTTTCAAACTCGCTTGTGTCCATTCTTACGCCTGTTCTGGCAGCTGCTGTGATGTCGTTTGCAGGCATTGAAGCTGTCATCGCCTTTGACCTTACCACCTTTGCCGCAGCATTTCTTGTCCTGATGTTTTTTATCAGAATACCGCAGGTCGCCCGGGACTCCGACAGCAAGGAAACGATTTTGCAGTCGGCAAAAAGCGGACTTTCCTATTTGAAAGGAAATCAGGGTATCCTCTGGCTTATCCTGTTTTTATCGGCGATTAACCTGATAGCATCAATGTACAGTGCGGCACTTCCTGCGCTTATTATTTCAAAAGCAGGCGAGACGGCATACGGTATCGTAAACAGCTGTGTCGGCGTGGCAACACTTCTCGGAAGCGTTGCGGCAACCGTATTTCCAAAGCCAAAGAGCAGGATCAATGTTATCTGCAACTGCCTGCTCATCTCCATGAGCACGGAAAATTTCCTGCTTGCTTTCGGAGATAACACCGTCATATGGTGTATCGGTGCATTTCTCGGCTGGGGCATTATCCCGCTGATGAGCGCAAATTATGACGTTATTTTCAGAAGCAATGTGCCTAAGCAAATGCAGGGGCGGGTCTATTCTGTCAGAAATACTCTGCAGTTTTTCACCATTCCCGTCGGTTATTTCCTTGGCGGCTTTCTGGTGGATAATGTCTTTGAGCCGCTTATGGAAAATACGCAAAGCGGCTTGCTCAAAGGCATTTTCGGCAGTGGAAAGGGCTCGGGTGCGGCAATGCTGTTTTTCTTTATGGCTGTATCGGGTGTTATTGTTTGCCTGATTTTCCGCAGGATAAAGGCACTGAGGGAGCTTGAATAAGATTATTTACATATACCCCGCCACAAAAAGCACAAAAAGTCGGGCATAACAATCCCTCATGATGTATAATATCATCAGAGGGTAAGGAGGAGACATCATGAACATATGGAAAGGGATACAGAATGCCATAAGGTACATCGAGGACAACCTCACCGAGGAGCTTGACATTGCCGATATCGCAGCAAAGGCGCACATATCTGCATTTCACTTTCAGCGGATATTTTCCGTGCTGTGCGGCTTTACGGTGGGGGAGTATATCCGCAGCCGCAGGCTCAGTATGGAAGGCTCCTACAGTGAGATACCGAAGTTCTGGCAGGAGCATATGTCGGACAGCGGCTTTGTCATCGGTGACCCCCGGCAGGAAGTCCCCGAGGGATACGAGACAAAGCAGATACCCGCAGGCACATGGGCAGTTTTCCCTGCCACGGTGCGATGCCCAAGGCACTCCGGGACGTGAACACAAGGATATGGAACGAATGGCTCCCCAACTGCACCGAGTACAGGCTGGGCGGCAATTACGACATTGAAATGTACACCGCTCCCACGGAAGACCCTGCCAAGACCTACAGCGAAATATGGATACCTGTTGTTAAGGCATAAGAATACCCCCTGTTTCTCTTTTGAAGCAGGGGGTATTTATTTTAGGGATAATTCATTCTGCGCACTGCACTGTCAAACAAATTATTTTCTTACCGCACCGACTATTGCCTTTCTGATAAGGTCAACGGGGATAATGGAAACCGCCATCACAAGCACTACTATCCACTCGGTAAGGTTAAGCCCATAGCAATCCAGCACCGCTCCGCCAAGGTATGTCATAAGCACCTGCACCACGGTGATGATGCCAAGAATTTTAAGGAAGCCCTTGTTTCTGCCGATGTTATCCATAAGGTTCATTTTCTCCGTTCTTGCGTTGAAAGCGTTGAACACCGCCGCAAAGATAAAGAAGCAGAAATAGCCTGTGAGGAGATATTTTGTGCTGTCCTCAGCATCTCCCGCTGTGTATTCACGGAAGAGGTTTGCCATAAATCCGTCTGTTCTGAATGTGTCATTTGAGGGGTCAATGCCGGTTATGAGCATCACAAGGCTCAGGGCGAATATCCACAGCGCACCAGTGATTATCTCAGACCACATATACTTGTTTACGATAGGTTCCTTTCGGGACTTGGGCTTTTCAGCCATATAACGGTGAAGTGCAGGCTCGCCTCCGAATGCCAGAGCTGCCAATGTATCCATTACAAGGTTTATCCAGAGTATCTGAGTGATCGAAAGGGGATTTTCCATGCCGAGCAGGGGACAGATAAAGGAAATAACCACCGCTGCAACGTTGATGGTCAGCTGGAAGATGATAAACTTTCTTATTGAGTTGAAGATAGTTCTGCCGTAAAGGATAGCCTTGTCAATGGAGTTGAAATTGTCGTCCAGGATAACAATGTCGGAGGCTTCCTTTGCGACCTCGGTGCCGCCGCCCATTGCAAAGCCAACGTCAGCCTTTTTAAGTGCAGGGGAGTCGTTAACGCCGTCGCCTGTCATACCTGCAACAAGGTCAAGCTCCTGAGCTATGCGCACAAGCCTTGACTTATCAGAGGGCAGTGCTCTTGCAATTACACGGATATTTTTCAGCTTGTCCTTGACCTCATCATCGGTGAGCTTTGCCAGTTCGTCGGAGGTAAGCACAATGTCTGTCTTTTCATTGGTAAGCAGTCCTGCGTCCTTGGCAATAGCCACCGCAGTATCCTTTCTGTCGCCTGTTATCATGACAACCTGAACGCCTGCGCCCTGAACTTCCTTGATGGCTGTAACGGACTCGGGACGTACCTCGTCTCTTATGCCCAGTATTCCCACCAGAGTCCAGCTGCCCTCGGGGAGCCTGTCGCTGTCAGGCTCGATGCTGTCATCGGATATTGCCAGCGCCAGCACACGTATAGCACGGGAAGCCAGCTCGTTTATAGCCTCCTCCACGGCAGTGCTGCCTGCAAGCTCTATCCTGCTTCCGTCGGGAGCAAGGTAGTATGTGCATTTTGCAAGGAGCTTTTCAGGTGCGCCCTTTATAAGAGTGCCCTTGAAATCATCGCTCTCAACAGTTGCGGCGGAGTATTTATTGTCGCTGTTAAAGGGGATAGAAGCATACTTTGTCATTCCGCAGGAGGGTGCTCCCGCAGCAAATGCCAGCACAGCTCTTTCGGTGGCGTTTCCGCCGATGACCCTTGCGTCGCTGCCTGTGCCGTTTATCATGGCTGTAGTATTTTCGGTAATGCAGGCTGTAAGCATCTGACCCAGCTTGTCGGGGACTTCTGCGCAGGTCTTGTATCTTCTGCCCTTGCCGTCAACGAACACAACAGCTTCCAGCTGACCTTTTGTAATAGTACCGGTCTTGTCGCTGAAAAGAATGTTAAGGCTTCCTGCTGTTTCAATTCCCGCTATCTTGCGGACAAGCACGTTATCTTTGAGCATCTTGCCCATGTTAAGAGCGGAAACAATGGCTATCATAAGGGGCAGACCCTCGGGAACTGCCATTACGATGATTATTACCGCAAGAATAAGTGCGTCCAGCAGGTCGGTGATGATGCTTGCGGCACCTGTTGCAAAATATGCGCCGAAGCTGCCTGCAAGGACTATTCTGTGGATAAGGAGTGCAACGGCAATGGCAATGCCGCCAATATATCCGAACTTGGAAATGCCGTTTGCCAGGTCGCCCAGCTTTACTTTAAGGGGCGACTCTCTGTCGTCCTCCTGCTGAAGCTCGCCTGCGATCTTTCCGTAAACGGTCTTATCGCCGACGGTGGTGGCTTTCATTACGGCGTTGCCAGAACATACAACAGTTCCCCTGAACACCTTGTATTCGTTGAGAAAGTCCAGCGCCTCGCCCTCAGGCTCGGTGTAATCCTCGGGCTGGGTTATTTTCTTAGCTTCCGCAGCCTCGCCGTTGATAACGGACTGATCTACCTTGATATCGCCGTCGGCAAGGATACCGTCAGCAGGTATCTTGTCGCCTGACTGAAGCATGATAAGGTCGCCCGCAACGATATCGTCAATGGGTATCTCTTCCACGCTGCCGTTTCTGTAAACCTTGCAAAGTATCTTTGAAGCCTCTTCCTGAAGCTTCTGGAAAGCGTTCTCGTTTCTGTACTCGGAGAATGTGGATACCAGCGTTGCAATGACTATCGCCGTCGCAATGCCGATAGGCTCGTACCATTCCACCTCAGCATCAACCACGCCCATTTTTCCGAGAATGAAAATAATGACGTTGATGCCAAGTGCCACACAGAGAATTTTTATCATGGGGTCGCCGAAATTTGCCTTGAGCTTGTCCCAGAAGGTCTCAGTCTCCACTTCCGAAAGGCGGTTGCTGCCGTTCAGCTTTCTGGATTCCTCGACTTCCTTGTCGGTAAGTCCGTTGAATTTCATAACATATCTCCTTGTTTTAGATGTTATTATATTATATAAGTAAACAGGAACCTCCGAAATGAAGATCCCTGTAATTTTCTGTGCTGAATGTGGTAATTATACCATTTTATGATTTTTATGTCAATAACTTTTCCCTTTTTCTAACCTTATTTTAACCTTTGAATGGCAAAAAAATACGGACGGCTTTTACACCGTCCGTTTGCTGTTTTTTATCAGAATACAAATGTATCCGCAACGGTCATATCATCAAGATCAACGGAAACCATTCGTCCGCTGCCGATGATATAAAGCACTCCGTCAGTAACAACAGCTCTTTCAAAAGTGTAGCTGTCATCAATGTCGTTGTACTCGAAAACGCCCTTCTGAGTGAAGCCGTTCTCATCGTATCCGAACACGAAGTACTGGTTCTTCACGCCGAACTCGTTGACGCTGGAAACGGGGATACCGACTATTTTGTTGTCGGTGTCGATAAGCATTGCCTTCTTGTCGCTTAGGGCAGGGGACTGCACCTTGGGGAACCGGGCAAACACTGTTTCGCTTATCTTCTCGCCGCTGTCTGCGCTGTAAAGCTCCAGTCTGAGACCGTTATATCCGCCGTTTTCGTCCTCACAGGCGGTTATGCCTGCCATAAGTCCGTCGGAAAGCTTGCTGACATAGGGTGCGATGAAGCACTTTGTCTCAGCATTTTCCACAGGAGCACTCTGGTCAAGGTCAACCACGAGAGAAGCATCTGTGCGGTTATTTTCAATAAGACTTGCATAATTGCCGTCAAACTTGACGGAGCCGATTATCACACCGGGAAGAAGTCCCTCTGCCTTGGAGATCACTGCAAGTGAGCTGTCAAGCGTGTAGATATCGGTAACTGCCATTCCGTTTTCGTCAAAGCTGCGGCAGGCGATCCTGAAACCACCCTCGCTCTCTGCCATGCTGTACCTGCTGATAAGCTCGCCCTCAACAGTTCCCGAAGCTTTGTAGGAAAGACCGCTTTCAGAAATTGCAAAGGAGGTAACAGCTGTGTAGGACTTGCCGTCCTTAGTGCCCGAAAATGCCACATAAAGGGTATCATCGGAGCAGAAAGCATTTGCATTGCTGCCCAGAACAGCCTTTACGGAAATGTTCACAGGCTCGCTGCACTTGACGGAGGAAATGATAGTGTAATCGGTATTGTTCGCTCCCTGGGGAACTGTGATATCCTCGGCGGCAACGTAGTGCTTTTCGCCATCGATATAGTAGCCGGGAACGTAATTATCAAGGTCAGCATTCTCGTCAAGGGGCGCTCCTCTGTAGTTGGAGTATCCCGTTACGAGGTACAGAACGCCGTTATCATCTATCCTTGCGGAGTTGTATTCGCCGTTCTGCTTATATGTTTTGATATGAGTAAGCGAGTCGGAGGAAATTGTGTATATATCTATGACCACATTTGTATGGTCTCTGCCGTCCTCAGACTTGTCACCGGAAGCTTTTTCTTCGCTTACAAGCACAAGAGAATTACCTCTTACATACATCTCAAAGGGAGGATTTTCGGTGGTTATCTCCTGTTTTACCGCCATATTGTCCTTTGAAACAACGTAGAGAGTTCCGCCGCAGATATAGTAGATAGAGCTGTCATCGCTCTTCACGATATCGGCATCTGAAAAATCAGAGCACACGGCATCAATATTCTTGCGTGGGGTATCCTCAGCGGGCGCTTCCGTAATAGCGGGATTTGTTTCGGTGGCAGCGGGCACATCGGTGATTGCAGTGTCATCGGTGATAATTTCCACACCGTCGCCATTCTCGGCAGCGGCAGTTTCGCTGTTGGCTTCCGAATTAAGGTAAATTCCCGTGTAAATGCTGTACAGTTCATCATAAGACTGTACCTGAACAGCCTCGTAGTTGATCTCGCTTTCGATATCAACAGGCTTTGCGGTCTGCTGGCGAACAGCGGCAAATCCGCCTGCCAGAGCTATGCACGCAGCAGCTGCGGCGATAGTACGCATAATAATAGTACGGTTCGTTTTCTTTGCCGTGATCTTTTCGGAACGGTCAATGTCTGCGCTTGTATTTTTCTGTGCGCTGCGGTCTGCGTTCCTGAGCATTGCTTCAATATTCACGGGCAGCAGTTCCTCGGGAATATCAATGCTTTCAACGGCTTTTCTGAGATCCTTTTCAAAGCTCATGCTTCCGGCCTCCTTTCTTCAAAAAATCTAAGTCAGCAGCTGTTTCAGTCTGGCTTTCGCCCTTGCTACCTTTGAACGAACGGTGTTTGCATTTGTTCCGAACATTCTGGCAATCTCTTCGCTTTTATAGCCTGAAACAACACTGAGTGACAGCACCATACGTTCCTCTTCGCTGAGCTGCTTAAAGCCATCCATTACCTCTATGCTGCCGAAATCTATTTCTTTACTTACAGCAGCCTCTTCGGCATCGCTGAGATCGTCCACATCTTCCCGGAAATTGTTTATCTCTTTATATTCCTTGCGCTTGTTTTTTATCTTTACCGTAAGGATCTTTATTATCCAGGCTTTGAATGCTTTTTCGTCCCTCAGCTTTGATATGGAGGTGTAAGCTTCCAGCACCGTGTCGCTAACCACATCGGAAGCATCGTGTTGATTGTTCAGGTTCAGCAGAGCGATCCGGTACAGATCCTTGTAAACAAGGGAATAAAGTTCGGCAAACGCTCCGGCATCTCCCGCCTGTGCACGTCTTACAGAGGCGGTAAAGTCCAAGCTCATTGTATTGAATCACCTCGCACCCGCTTTTGCAGCAAAGCGGATTGATATGATCTCGTACCGAGTTTATATATATGCTCGCTCTTCTGAGCCCTGTCATATATATAGTGCAGATCTGCGTGCGTTTTGTTGCAGAGAATTTTTATGTTTGGATATTCTCACAATCCACCACTGCATCAGATTTGATTTTTACTACACTTTGCACAATTTCGGCAGAGATCCGACAGAATTTTGCTTATTGGAAATATATCTTAGGCAAATAATGATCTTCATTTATGATCTGCGGCAATGCTATAAAAGCCGCAGAATCCGACCCGTTATACTTGGGCAATATATAGTTTATTTTACCCCAGATACGCTGTTATGTCAATATATATGATGTAAATTATTTGGAAGATGATGGAAATAGGGAGCATTAACGGATTTTGCCGAAAATGGTATAATTATTTTGCTGCCTTACTCCTATCCGCTTAACCGCTGAGATGAGGTGATAGCGGTGGACATATTCACTTTTACTATTTCGTTTCTTATTTCCGTTGAAGCAGGTGTTGTCGGCAATTATTTGTATGACAGCATCGGCAATTGGCTGGACGGAAATAAGAAGTAAAACAAAAAGGCAGTCAGCACAAAAGAACGCCCTCGGAGGTCGCAACTCCGAGGGCGTTCTTTTGTGATCCGAATGGAACACTCATTTCTTTTCGTGATAATTATACCACGTACATATATTTTTTTCAAGCAATAAAAAATTATTCCGCAGGCAAAGCAAGCAAAAAAAGAAAACCGTTTCAACTATTGTCGAAACGGTTGTTGGTTGCGGAGGCAGGATTTGAACCTACGACCTTCGGGTTATGAGCCCGACGAGCTACCGAGCTGCTCCACTCCGCGATATTTTAAGCACTTTACCTGAGTGCTTAATTATTATAGCACAATAATGCTCACTTGTCAATACCTTTTTGAAAAAAATTTTTCAACGCAAAAAATACCATATACTATATAAATATGCGCCCTGTTTGACTTTGCTCCTCAGCCGCCGTAGCAGATATGTTCGCTGCGGTCTATCCTGTGTTCTATGCTCATTTCTCCGAAGCCGAAAAGGGCATAAAAGGGCTTGATGTTGTCGCCGCCGCTTACGATGCCGTTTTCCACGCCCAGGTCGGATATCCATGTGCAGTCCACATAATACCACTGACCGTCCAGCGCAACAGCGTTCCATGTGTGATTTGCGGGAGCTTCCGCCAGCTGCGCCCTGCTGTAGCCCTCGCTGGAGGAGCCGCCTTTAAGGTAAAGGCAATATATCCCCTGGCTGTGGCACAGCGCCGAATAAAAATTGGCAAAGCCGCCGCAGGTGGTTTTCATTCCGTTGTTCAGTATGGCCTCAAGAGATATTATGCTCAGATCTGCGGAATTATGTGCCGCATCATGATCATATGCGATATTCTGCCCCGTCCACATTGCAAGGGCATATGCCTTGCTGTAATCATCGGTGCAGCCGTCGCATACGGAATCGGATATGGCTTTTATCTGCATCATTATCTCAGCCGCAGTTTCATCATCGCCGCTTTCGGTGATATAGAGCCTGCAAAGCTCGGGGTCGGGGACTGTAGGGTTAAGGGTAAGGTACTCGTTTATGTCGATAACGCTCTCGATAAGTTCAAAAGTGCCGTAGGGAGTGGTATATTCGCTTTTGTCGTTTATGACCTGAGCAGGAGCATATGCCGCAAAGCACTTTTCCTTTGCCCTTGTCTGCTTTGCCTCATAGACCGCTTCACGGTCGGAAGGATACACCTCGGGGGTTCTGTTTACATAAACAATGGCAGCAGAAATGGCTGCGGCTGTGAGAAGCAGCGCAATAACAGCAATTATTAAGTTAAGATCGCTTTTTTTGATCTGCTTCATTTTTCAGCCTTTCTGCATAATTTCATTTGCTATACTAAGAATCTGTCATAAGTTGCAATAATTTTTGATAAATACCTATGATTATTCTACACGGCAAATATTATTTCAATATGAATATGCTGAGTAGTTTTTGGAAAATTAAGCTTAACAAGCCTATTTCCTGCGCTGTTGCACAAAATATCATCTTTCGGGAACAAATAAGCTATTGTACATATATGCTTTTTAAGTTATAATTATAGCAATGTAAATTTTCTTCCGCACCCCTTGACTTAAAGTCGGCTTTAAGTATTACAATGTTATACAAGGGCATGATATATCGTGCTGTACTATAACAATGTAATTTAAACAGGAGGAAAATTTATGCTGCTTGAAAAGATCAACAAACCTTCGGATATCAAAACCTTTACCGCTGACGAGCTTAACACCCTTGCGGGCGAGATGAGAGATGCACTTCTCTTCAAACTCAGCAGGCACGGCGGTCACTGCGGCCCCAATCTGGGCATGGTGGAAGCTGTAATTGCTCTGCACTATGTTTTCGACTCACCTGTTGATAAAATGGTGTTCGATGTGTCTCACCAGAGCTATTGCCACAAGATGCTCACAGGAAGAAAGGACGCTTTCCTTTACGCTGACCATCTGGACGATGTTTCGGGATATACCGAGCCTTCCGAGAGCGAGCACGACTTCTTTACTATCGGTCACACCTCCACTTCTATAAGCCTGGCAAGCGGTCTTGCAAAAGCCCGTGACCTTAAAGGTGAAAAGGGCAATGTTATCGCAGTTATCGGCGACGGCTCACTCAGCGGCGGAGAGGCTATGGAAGGTCTCGACTTTGCAGGCGAGATGAAGGGCAATTTCATCATCGTTGTAAATGACAATGATATGTCCATTGCCGAAAATCACGGCGGTATCTACCAAAACCTCAGGCTGCTGAGAGAAACCAAGGGAAAGAGCGAATGCAATCTTTTCCGTGCAATGGGTCTTGACTATGTTTTCGTTGAGAACGGCAATGACATTCCCTCGCTTATTGATGCGTTCAGATGCGTTAAGGACAGCACAATTCCTGTTGTAGTCCACATCGTTACCGAAAAGGGCAGAGGATACGCTCCCGCTGTGGCAAACAAGGAGCAGTGGCACTGGTGTATGCCCTTTGACCCCGAGACAGGCAAGCCCCTTTTCACCGCTGACGGTGAGGATTACGGCACAATAACCGCTGACTTCCTTATGAAGAAGATGAAAGCGGACAAGTCCGTATGCGCCATAACCTCGGGCACTCCCATGGTAATGGGCTTTGATGCCCAAAAGCGCAAAGAGGCAGGCAGCCAGTTCATCGACGTGGGCATTGCCGAGGAGCACGCCGTTGCTCTTGCATCGGGAATTGCCGCAAACGGCGGAAAGCCCTTCTACGGCGTTTACAGCTCATTCGTTCAGCGCACCTATGACCAGATGTCCCAGGACCTCTGCATCAACAACAATCCCGCTGCTATTGCAGTGTTTGCTGCTTCCGTTTACGGAATGAGCGATGTAACTCACCTTGGAATTTTTGATATTCCAATGCTGTCAAATATCCCGAACCTTGTATATCTTGCTCCCGTTACCAAGGAAGATTATCTTGCCATGATAGACTGGGCTGTTGAACAGAACGAACACCCCGTTGCAGTCCGTGTTCCCGCAAGCGTTATCTCCGACGGAAAGCCTGTAGCAAAGAATTTCAGCAAGCTCAACAAGTATGAAGTCACCGAGCAGGGCAGCAGTGTGGCAATAATCGCACTGGGCAGCTTCTACGGTCTCGGTCAGCAGGCAGCAAAGGCTATTGAGAGCAGAACAGGCAAAAAGCCCACTCTCATAAATCCCTATTTTATCACAGGCACAGACGATGAACTGCTGGAAAAGCTGGAAGCAGACCACTCCGTTGTTATCACTCTGGAGGACGGTATCCTGAACGGCGGCTTCGGCGAGAAGATCGCGCGCTTCTACGGCAATTCCGATATGAAGGTGCTGTGCTACGGTCTCAGGAAAGAATTTCTCGACAGATATGACGCAGGTGAGGTAATGAAAGCAAACCGCCTCACTCCCGATCAGATCGCCGAGGATGTTATAAATACACTTTAAAATTCAGTATGGCGGAGTAACCGTCCTGCTGACGAAAGGACGGTTTCTTATGTCAAATCCATACCTTCCCAAGTGGGAATATATCCCCGACGGCGAGCCGAGAGTTTTCGGCGACCGCATATACGTTTACGGCTCCCACGACAACGCAGGCTCGGACAGCTTCTGCGACTATGTGCTCAAATGCTGGAGCGCTCCCCTTAACGATCTGTCAAAATGGACATGCCACGGCGAGATATTCCGCACAAAAGCCGAGAAAGACCGTCCTGCCAATACCGACTGGACAGGGGAGAACAATCAGCTTTTTGCTCCCGATGTTGTGGAAAAGGACGGCAAGTACTATTTATATGCCTATATCATCAACGCCACAGGCTGCGTAGGCGTAAGCGACCGTCCCGAGGGTCCTTTCAAGCTCCTGAGCAAATATAAATACACCGTTCCCGATGAGATATGCTGTAACGGCTGGTTCATCGACCCGGGCGTGCTTGTTGACGACGACGGCAGAGTATATATCTACTGCGGCTTTGAACGCTCCTTTATGGCGGAAGTTTCCCAGAATATGTACGAGATAAGCGGCGATACCGTTATCGAGCACATTATCCCCATAGTTCCCGACAAGGAGCATGGCTTTGCGGAAGAGGAAAGCCTGTTCTTTGAGGCCTGCTCGCCGAGAAAAATAAACGGCACATATTATCTCATCTATTCACCAAAGCAGGGAAGCCGCCTTGCATATGCCACCTCCGATAAACCCACAGGCCCGTTCACATACCGTGGCTATATCGTGGATAACGGCGTTGACTACCCGGGCGGAAACGACCACGGCTCCGTTGCCTGCATAAACGGTCAGTGGTACATATTCTACCACAGAATGACCAACGGCACTATAATGTCAAGGCGTGGCTGCGTGGAAAGAATCGAAATTCTCCCCGACGGCACTATCCCGCCCGTGGAAATGACCTCTCTCGGATTTGAAGAGACACTCAATCCTTATGAGATAACTCCCGCTGATATTGCCTGCGTACTTAAAGGCGGCGCAACCATCATCGAAAAGAATGTGTTTGAGAGGGTCATAATCAATATCACAGACGGCTGCGAAATAGGCTACAAATATTATGATTTCGGCGATGACTTTACGGAAAAAAATATGGAATTTTCAGCTGATATCATCGGCTGCGGCTGTGACTGCACCGTTCACATCTTTGCGGACGACGAGGAGATAGGCTCCTTTGATGTGGGCAGAAACGGCGGAATCATCACCTGCCCCGTAAAATGCGTAACGGGAAGGCACGCTGTATATTTAAAGGTATCATCTCCCTACAGCGGCTGGACAGGGGAGTATTTCAAGGCAAGAGATCTGTTCAATCTCCGCTCATTTGTGTTCATGAAATAAAAGCTCAGCAGACTATTAAAAGAGCCGGCACAAATAAACACAAAGGTAAAAAGTTTAGTCCACCTTTTCAAAGGTGGCAGGGGTCAAGGGGTGTTGAAGTCACTCTACGAAGCCACTGCTTATGAATTGCAGCTATCGTAGTCGAATGCACCTATTCCATTGAAATAAATTTCAATGGTCTGATGTCTTTTGTTATTCCCATCGTATATTGGTTTATGCACCATCACTTTGTCGATGAACTCCGACATGATCTCAGGAGTAATGGAATCAATGTTTGTGTATTTATCTACAATAGCAATGAATCTGTCAGCATTAAGCTGTTTGCTGTCTGTGATTTCGATTTCTTTCGATATTGCAGACAGCTTATTTTTTATTTCTGCTTGCTCGCTTTCATATCCGGCGGCTAAAGTTGCTAAACGTTCCTTGCTCAGAGTACCAAGAACAGACTGCTCAAAAATTTTCTTGATAAGAATATCAAGTTCCTGTATTCTTTGCTCACAAAGTTGTTTGTCTTTGCGGAGCTTTTTCACATCGTAAGACGTTCTGTTCGCATAGCTCTGAATGGCAACATTCAAGAATCTTTCTCTATCATTTTTGACGATAGAAAAAACTTTTTGAAGCTCATTCAGTATTAGCTGATTGATAACACATTCTCTTATGTAGTGTGATGAGCAAAGTTCTGATGAACGTTTATATCTGCCGCAATGATAGCAATTCTTTTTCGGAAAAACAGTGCTTCTTGTAATGTACATTCTGCTGCCGCAGTCAGCACAAAAGATATAGCCGCCTAAAGGATCAGGCTCTCTGACTATCGGCACTTTTTTTCTGCTCTCCATTATTTTTTGGACACGTTCGTATGTGTCACGGTCAATAATCGGTTCTTGCGTATCAGGAAAAATAACATATTCACTTTTATCCAAATATATTTTTTTCTTGCTCTTATACGATACTTTTTTTGTTTTGAAATTGACCGTATCTCCTACATACTCTTGACGTTTGAGCATTTCCCTAATGGTTTTGCTGTCCCAAAGGCAAGGATCGGCAGGAGTTGCCCTTGCAGAGATTTTTCCATGTTCCCTTGCGTAAACAGACGGAACAAGAATTTTCTCGGAATGAAGATACTTTGCTATCTGAGAAGTTCCCTTTCCGTTCAGAAACATTTGGAAGATTGTCCTGACGTTCTGAGCAGCTTCTTCATCAACGATCCATTCCTTTGGATTATCGGGATTATGTTTGTATCCATAAATAACATTGTTGCAAATTCTCTCTCCCGACATTCCTTTATTATGAATGACAGACTTTACTTTTTTGCTCGTGTCCTTGACGTACCATTCATTCATAATATTTCTGAATGGTGTGAATTCGTTGTCACCCTTTACCGAATCGACATCATCATTTATAGCAATGAAGTGAATATTATTTTCAGGAAAATAAATTTCAGTATAATAACCGACCATAAGATAGTTACGACCTAAACGTGACATATCTTTAACGATTATTGTGCTGATTTTTTTTGATTCACATTCAGCGATCATTGCCTTAAAATCAGGTCTGTTAAAATTCGTTCCGGTGAAACCGTCATCAACAAAAAATTTTGTATTGACTATCCCTCTGCTGTGTGCATAGTTCAGCAACAATTTCTTTTGATTTGCAATGCTGTTGCTTTCACCATCGGGTTCATCACGAGAGAAGCGAGTGTACAGTGCTGCGTAAGTCGAATGGTTGTTTGACTGATACATGATAAAATTCCTCCTATGCAGTCAAACAAAAGAAAATTGTACAAACAAATTATAACATATACTTTCTTTTGTTGGCTGCGGACAAAAGTTAAATTTTTATTGCAATAGTATCAATTTCCGCTTTAATAAGCTTTTCTATCTTCTCTGCAACTTCTTTTGGTTTGTCGGAGGAAAAGATTGACTTAACATAAAATGTACTGTCATCAATCTCATACTTACTGCTGACACATTCATTGTTATTGTTTTCTTTCATAACCAAACTCCTAACGTAAGATTTGAACAATACAGAGAAACAGCTCGTCATGCTGCTATCATAAGTCAATGCAAATGCAATGCTTCTTCCCATGCTTGTGGGTGAGCCGCACAATGCGGTGAGGCGTTCAATGCGGAAGTATCATTATACAAATCTTTCGGCTGCCGTTCCGATTCATTGACGTGAATCGTAAGCAAAGCGTGGCTGTCGCTCATTCCTTAATTTCACCGTAATGGTTCATCATGGTTTGTTGCGTTTCCCAACGGAACAGGAGATCTTGGCGGACACCGAAATGATTTTATGTACTCTGTAAATGTTCGATATTAAATTTTCAAGATACTGTATGTATTAAAGAGGATAAATTTTCTCTCCTCTATAATAAATAGTGAAATTTTCAAGCGACTGTAATTGAAATTATGCCTATTTAACAGAAAGTTAATAAAGATTTGGTATAGTGCATAATTTTACGCTTTATCCATTGTTGACTATGTAGTCCTTTAATTTGGATAAAGCGAAATCAATTTCAGAATGGATTTTAGTGTGGCTTACTCCGTATTTGATTGCCAAGGTTCTCAGGGAGTAATCATTGAAAAAGTAATCCATTATCAAACCCTGTTCCCTTACGGTCAGAGTTTTGATAGCATGACGGAGCATTGCAATTTCATGTTCTTTCTCGACCGTCTCCTCTGTGTTATCCTCAGCAGCTATATCATATGCACTGTTATCGTCAAGCGATATTTTTTCATATTCAGCCTGCCTGCGTTTGAGATAACGTTCCTTATTTCGTTTACTCGCATACGCTTTGTAAACTGTCTCGGTACTCGTTACGGGAGTACCATCTTCAAGACGGAATTCTTTTTTGCTTTTGCTCATAGCGAAAGACCTCCAAAAATAAATTTACGGTTCAAACCGCAAAAAGTATGGAAGATCTTTCTATATTCATTATACCTTAAAGCAAATGTTATGTAAATACTTCAAAATATATTTTTTTGTTTTAACAAAATGTTTCCTATTTACAAACACCATCATTTTTCACTATAATATATATAGGGATTCGTCCCCTGCCTATATTGGGCGTATGGGGGTAAAAGTATGGGGGTGCATACAGTGGGGTAAAGCTATAGCATTGCAAGAGGGGGACGAAGTTGGTTTCTAAAATAGCAAGCAACGCAAGTGGGTGTCCACTCGCCGATTTTCGATAAAATCGAAAATATTTTTGGGAGGTTTCCCAAGCCCTCTGAGATGACAGGAAAGGAAAAAATAATGAGCGAAAAAAATGATAAAAAGGAAAGTCAGAGAACCCGAAAGAAAAGAATATTTTTCAGAGTAGATGATGAAGAACTGAAATTTATTCAGGCACGAATGAACTTGCTCCATATTAAAAACCGTGAAGCGTATTTGCGGAAAATGGCGATTGACGGACAGTGTATAAGGTATGATTATTCGGATTTGGAAAACGAGATCCGAAAGAACAATTACCTTATGAGTAATGCTGCCAAGAACATAAATCAGATTGCCAAGCGTATCAATTCAACAAGCGATTTTTACGAAGCAGACCTGCTTGATCTACAGGAAAAAGTTGAAGCTATGATGAAACAGCAAGTTGAAATCATGAAGCTTTTCATGAACGTGACGGAGGAGAAAACGAATGGCGTACACGAAAATTCACCCGATAAAAAGCACGGTTGAAAAAGCAATTGCTTATATTACAAATCCTGAAAAGACAGATGAAAAAATTCTTGTTTCATCTTTTGCTTGCTCTGAGCAGACTGCTTTTTTAGAGTTTGAAAAGACAAGAAACAAACATCATTATTCCGGAAAGAATCTTGCTTATCACTGCATACAATCATTTAAGCCTGACGAGGTTACACCCGAACAGGCGCATAGAATCGGAATACAAACAGCGGACGAATTGCTTAAAGGAAAGTATGAATATGTTATCTCCACCCACATAGATCGTGGGCATATCCACAACCATTTGATAATATGCGGAGTGAATTTCGAGAACGGCTTATCTTTTGGAACGGAGCATGACAGAAAGAATAATCCGGCATGGAAACAGTTAAGAAAAATAAGTGACGATATTTGCATAGAGAATAAATTATCCGTCATTGAAATGCCTGAAAAGGGTTATGGAAAATGCTACTATGAATGGCTTCAGGATATGAAGAAAAATTCATATAAGAGCAAGCTGAAAAATGCTATTGACAGTTGCATTATGACTTCCGACAGCTTTGATGATTTTCTGAACAGAATGCAGAACGAGATGAATTATGAATATAAAATCAGGGGACATTCTTTATCGTTCAGAGCTGAGGAACAGGAACGGTTCACAAGGTGCAGCCGTAAAAGTTTAGGTTGGTACTACGACCCCGAACAGTTAAAAAAACGTATTGACCGTCAGGTAAAAAAACGTACTGCGACCATTTCAAAAGATACAGGATTTTATAAGATAAATGATGATAAAGCTGTAGGTCTGAACAGGTGGGCAGCTTTAAAAAATATGCAGGAAGCTTCAAGGCTTTTGAACTTTCTGTCCGATTACGGAGTTGGTTCTGTCGAACAGCTCGATGAAAAAATATCGGATATGTATGACCAAAGATTTGATGTTGTTCAGGAACTTAATGATTATGAATCATCAATCATTGAACAAAGAGAACTTCTGAAAATGCTCAATACCTATTGGGAAATGAAAGCGGTTCACGATGAATTTCTGAAATCATCTTCAAAAGAAAAATTCATGCGTGAACACAGTAAAGATCTTTCAATCTTTAATTCCTCCAAGGAATGGCTGAGGGAAAAATATACAGGTACTACCCTCCCCAACAGAGCTGTTCTCGAAATGAAAATTACGGAAGAAGAAACTCAGAGAGAAGCGTTGCTTGAGAACTATCATGATATAAAAAATTCACTTAACTCATTGGAAACTGCCAAAGGAAAAATCGAAAGATATTTTGAACTTGAACGAGACGAACGCAAAAAATCCAAGGGCGAACTTGAGTAAGTGTATTTAGTTAAATATTAAAAATATATGTACATACTATTGCTATTTTATTAGGCTTATGCTATAATATGTACATAGGGAGAGGGGGTATAATTAAATCCGAGAGGAGCGGTAAATTTCAGCTACAACTTTTAAAGACAGAACGTAAAAGGGGGCATTACTTGAAATTAAAAAAGTCAAGCAGTTTAAGAAGTATTCGCTTTATACTTCCCCGTCCTCAAAAGCAGAAAGGTGAATATCTTGAATACTAAAATAGGAATAAAAGAACAGGTTCTGAATGAAATTATTTTTTCTATCACGTCAGGAGAAAAGAAAGCCGGTGACTGTCTCAGGTCAAAAGATTATAATGCAGGACGGCAGATGAGTGCGATTTACAAATGTCTGATTGATGCAGACATTGTAAAAATCAATTCTGCTAATTTTTATGTGCTTACCGATAACTGTTCTGAAAAGGCTCAGGCACTATACTTTGATAAGATACTTGACTTGATTTCTCTAATCAGAACACTTGCCGAAGCCGCAAATTTATCGCCGGAGTGTTTGACAGACTTATTCAAAAGCGAGGTGAATAAGCTGAAATAAAATTTTTTAATCAAATACTTTACATAATAGGGAGGACTTAAAATGGGTAATAAGGACGCAGCCGTTTTTAGACATTTACGTCAGATCATGGTTGACTATGAAGAAGACTATGAGAATAAACAAGAGAATATGTGGAAGAAAGAATTCTTCAAATACTGTAAGTGTATTGATGAAACCACAAATGAATTAACGGCTCAAATAAATGAATATGCTTACTCAGCTCAGAACCTTGGTTTTGTTCAGGGAATGAACTTTGCACTTGATATTATGAGAATTTCGGGCAAAGATGAAAATCGTGAAGTTCTTGAAAAAATCATCGAGAGCATTGAAAAAATAGGTTCAAAAGAACGGGGGAAATGATTATGTCAAAGATAATTTCGGTATGCTCAGAAAAGGGCGGCGTAGGAAAAACAACCACAACAGTAAATGTAGCAGGAGGTCTTGTGCAGCTTGGCAAAAAGGTTCTTGTCATTGACCTTGACCAACAGCAGAACGCAAGCCGGACCCTCGGCTACATTAAGGACGGTAAGCTTACAGTTGCCGAACTGATTTACAATGCTGTTGCTGATATTGATACAAATCTTTCGGACGTAATTCGTCATAATGAAAGCGGTATCGACTACATACCGTCCTCGCCTATGCTCACCAACATCACAAGCACTATGGCAAATGATGAGGACAGCAATTACATTCTCAGGCGTATTCTGAGCAATGACGTATTCGCAGAATATGATTACATACTGCTTGATTGCAGAACGCTTCTCGACTTGCTTGCAAGCAATGCAATGAACGCAAGCAATTATGTAATTATCCCTGTTGAAAGCGGAATTTATGCTTATGAGGGTCTTGACAAAATGCTGAACAAGGTTGCTTCCGTCAACAACAGCACAAACAGAGATCTGCGTGTTCTCGGAATACTTTTAAATAAAATGCAGCGTACAAACGTAAGTGTTTCACTTGCCGATTCAATCCGTGATGAATATGACCGTATCACATTCAGAACTGCAATTCCATATTGTCCGGCACAGACAGAAAAGGCAATCATGAATCAGAAAAGCAGTGTATTTGATAAGAGCAGCTCCCTCGGACAGGCATTCAGACAGCTGGCGGAAGAAGTTTTGATGAAATGATAAACGGGAGATAAAAATGGCAATAGTATTATTAATATTGATATGTCTTGCATTGTTTGCAGGAGTGATTTTTCTTGCATATAAATTGGGAGATACTGTACTTGAGATGTTTTCACAGTTAGCAGGAATATCTAAGGGAGAGTTGGGAATGTTGCTGTTTGGAGTGATATTTGCAGTAATTAGTGCTGTGATCTGTGTAAAGTTAATAAAGCATATAAAACGATTTGATTAGACAAAAAAACAGAGCAGACCGCCAAGCTCCTACACTCACGGTTCTGCTCTGTAACACGAACGAAAAGTCCGATACGACTATTATATCGTATCGTTCACCTTTCGTCAAGAGGAAAGATGAATTATGGATATAATTATATGTTTTTTATATTGTACCGCAATTATTTACGGATTGTATAGATTTCACAATCATAATAAAAGGTCTGAAGAAAACGGTGATATAGATTTTCAGCACATTTCGGAACAAATTGAATATCTAAGTGAACTTCGTGAAAAGCTTTCCACTATTGAAGAAATGATAACAGATGTTTCGATCTGCTCCCCCGATGAGCATGAAAAGATAATATCGTGTGAGTGGATAAATGGTGTTGGTGACAAATTCAGATATGATTTATGGGTTGACGGAAACAACAGCACGTCCGAGGAATTACTCAAAATTGCATATTCCGAACGCTGCCGACTGAGGTCTGCCCTGAATTCGGAAATTCAAAAAATGTCGGAACGGTGTAACGAAAACTGTAACGAAAGCTATCCCGTTCCGAGAAGAGGGGAGACCAATTATGAATGATATAAAATATTGTGTTATGTGCGGTGCAATGATTTCCAATGTGAATAATGCGGACTGGTACAGTCATATCAGTGTGAAATACTGCCCTGACTGCCGAAAGGAATCTGACCGTCAGAAAACAGCTCTTAGGGTTTATAATCTTCGGCAGCGGAAGAAGCAGAAAGATAAATTTCGTGATGAACAGCTTGAACTGCTCAAAGTTGAAAATGAACTTCTGCGAAAAAAGGTTCTTATGCTCCGTGAAGAAGCAGGACATATCCGATAACCATTTGTATATTTTTCATGTGTCACGGTGACACACTCAGGGAGGAAAGAATAATGGATAATAATAAATGCGTACACGATGAATTAGCCAACGAAGGACTTGTGAACAAACTCAGAAAGTTCAAGGAGTATCTTCTTAACGATGATGTTCCAGAGTGGCAGCAGCTCATAGCAACTGCCGGATTTGTAATGGACGTTGTAAATGAGCTTAAATGGAAAGAACACGCTGAATATCACGGCACAAGCGAAAGATGTGTTATGGAGGCTGATGATGTTTTCGATGAGATAATGGCAGCGGTCAACTATGAGCTTGAAAAGCCATACTATAAAAAGCTCGATAGTATGTGGGATGATTGGAACAACAACAAAACAGGCAAATACGCAAAAATCAATACTATGCAGAAAATGCTTGATATTATCTGTGACTGCCTTGAAATCGAATATCCCGGTCTTATAGAACTTGAAAAGAAATATTTCGGACTTAGTCTGAAAAGCGATGAAAACGAGGATGAATCACAATGATATTCAAAGACTTAAAAGGGAAAGGAAGAAGCAGAAAGATAAATTTCGTGATGAACAGCTTGAACTGCTCAAAGTTGAAAATGAACTTCTGCGAAAAAGAGTTATTATGCTCCGTGAAGAAGCTGAACATATTCGATAACTATTTGTAAATATGAGAGCTTTATCTGTAGAAATTTTAATTTTATGATTGAGGTATAAAATGTTTAAAGTTGATTCTATATTAACCATATTGGGCGTTTTCTTTATTTCTTGGGCGTTTTTTCGTTATGAGGTTTCTTTTTTCTTTTCTATGATTAAATACCACTACCATACTTTTTTGTCTATAGCTTGTTTGGTTCTTTGTACCTTTATCTATTTATGTTCTCTTGGAATTATAATTTATGGGGTATAATTTGTATTTGAATTTTTTCACAAAGTTACAAAAGTCATGCGGACGAAAATTATTTTGATTCAACTAAGCTGATGATAACAGGAGGTAAATGCAATGGGTAAGATAGACTTTACAGCAATGAAAAACAGCCGTAAGGCTATTGAAGATAAGGTTGAGGATAGTATCCCGACCGAACTGGAGGAAAGCTATTCTGATGTATGGGGCGGCAAAGAGAAAATCACGGTCATTGAACTTTCTCGCTTGAAGCCGTATATGGATAAGAACGGCGGTCAGCCGTACAAGATCAATCCCAAAAAGGTTGAACAGATAGCGGCAAGTGCAATGGATATCGGCATTATTACCCCTTTGCGTGTCAGACCAAAGGGCGATTTATACGAAGTGATTTGCGGTCATCATAGATATGAAGCGGCTAAATCTCTCAATCAGATCTCAGTGCCATGCATTGTTAAGGACTATTCGGACGATGAAGTTTTCAGGATTCTTACCGAAAGCAACATTCAGAGAGACAAAACGCTGCCAAGCGAATATGGCAAAATCTTTGCAAGATATATGCAGCTTAGAAACGATGATGAGACTACAGCAGGAGAAATAGCAGTCAAGTTTGATGTATCCCGAAAAACAATGTACCGCTATCTCGATGTGAACCGCCTTATTCCCGAATTGCAGGATATGACTGACACAGGTATTATCAATATCGGTGCGGTTGACTATATCGCCAAGCTTGATACAGACGTTCAGCTCGCCCTATATCAAGCTCTGAGCGAAGCAAAGGTAAGATTGTCTGTCGGTCTTGCAAAGCGTATCAGAAGCCTTACAGAGAGCAACAGCGGACTGGTAGAAGCAGAAGATATTCTTTCTATTCTCACAGCTAAGGAAGATAAGAAGCCAACAGTTGATATGTACGCAAAGTTACGCAAAAAGTATAACATTTCTCTGTCCGACAGTGAACTTGATGAGCTGTCCTCACGTCTGTTAAATGAATATTTTGAGAGTGTGTCACGGTGACACACTCTGAAAGGAAAATAGAATGAAAGAAGAAACTAAACCGAATTTAGTTAAATGCCCATATTGTAACGGAACTCCTGTAATGGGTACACTTGTCACTTCATACAGCTATGTATCTGAGCATTGTTTGCGTGAAAATGGAATTGATATTGAAGATAAAGGTGATCGGATCGGGGCAATGTTAGGTGACATGAGCATTGAGCCAACGATGAGAATCACAAAGTACAAATGCCTTTCCTGTCAAAAAGAATGGGGAACTTACAGCAAAAAGGAATACATATTTGTCGGTGACGAAAATGGATTATGTTACTTTGAAAAGAGGGAGAAAACATGACAATCATTAAAATAGTATCTTTTCCCTTTCGGCTTGTCTTATTTGTGATTATCGCACTGCTCACTTCTGTCATATGGGGATTTAATCATACAGTAGTAACCTTTTTTCAGGTCGGCAGTGCAATAATATCGGTCATTGGAAGTGTATTCTCCGCATTGGCGTTGGGCGGTGTTATTATCCAAGTTGTTTTGGAACTTATAAATAACGGAAAAATTGATTCAATTAAAAATACCGTTCTTTTACTGTTGCTTTTAGTAGGCTTAGAAGTCTTGTTCCGGTTCCTCCCTGTTATTTTTCAGGCACTATCTATTGCTTTTGCCTTTGCAACCACATGGCTATGGGCATTTTCCAAGATGATTTTGTTCTGCAATGCTGATTATGTGTAGGCATATGCATAGATAAAAAGGTTTTAATTTTCTGTCATATTTTATATACTAGTGGAGTTTTGATAGAGAGGCATTGGTATCTATGATCATGTGATTTAGAATAAAATTTTATAACAGTAATGATATAAAATAGGTACAATCACTGTCCTTTGCAAAGAAAATTACAGAACATTAATCGTTACAATGTAAGGAGCAAAAAACATCTTCTTGATTCTTTCATTGCTTTGACTTTTATACTAGCAAAATTAAAGTTATCGATTAGAAAAAACAAACTCTATTCCAAATTTTAGTAAAATTTTTTGATAAAACGAATTGCTTTTTTCATCAAAATATGTTACAATTAAAAATGTAAAATGTCGTTTTTCGCCTATCAGGCTGGCACTGAATGTCGACTCCGATAGAATTTGAAACGTTCAACAGATTTCATAACCTCTAGAAGAAAACGGATATTCAAAAAAGTGATATTTTTATTGGAATGCGATGGTAGTAATTTTTCAAGATGTAATATTCTTATCAACAAAGGAGATCCTATTATGAGCGGATTAAGTATTACCGTATGTAGTTTTTACTTAAGCAAAAGAAATGTCAAAAAAAACAAGATTATTTATGCCTTAAATGAAAATATAAAATATACTGATAACAATGAAAACGAATTAGAAACTACTATATATGATATATTGCAAGATTTTTCAAAGCTTTACTTTGATTCCGTTAAAGAAGAAAAAAAGAAGAAAACTTTTTCTTGTAAATTTATTGAAACAAAAGATACAGATAATTTCACGCTATATACATTTCAAATAGTTTCAGGATATTATGGAAGTGCATCAACAATTGTAGATGCAGAGACAAGGGAAAAGAAATATGATATGAAGCCATCGGATGTAGCTGAAAAGAATTTTTATGTATATATAATTATTCCAAAAGACAACAGAAAAGTAACTGTTAACAAAGGAATGATGATTTTCCAAAACATTGGAATATTTGGCGTTAAAACAATAACTTGTGATTATTTGGTTAAATATCTTGCAGAAAATTATAATATAACTTTAAAATGTGCAACAGTATCTCCTGAACTATTTATTAAAAAAGTACTGATTAAAGAAAATCTCAAAAAAATGATTTTGATAAAAAATTATAAATCAACAGATCCGACTGATCAATACTATACAGGTTATGGTAGTGAGTGCAGAATATTGTCAAATTTCCGTTTTGATGATACGAAATGGAATAAAATTATAAGTGAAATAAATAATATTGTTAAAGGAAAAACTACTGTTTTTGAATTAGAGGATATTCCATATGACAACCTTAAAGTAGAAGTATCTATTGGCGAGAGAAAAAGAACAATTAATCTTCAAAGTATAGAAAATCTAAGTATTATAGAGCCAATTCCAGACTCCATCATGAATAATAAAGGGTATGCTGATTTATCCAAGTTAAGTGACTATATTATTCAAACTGCAAATGAATATTTGAAAGAAATGGTGCTACATATTAAATAATGGAGGATGATATTTATGCCAACCTCTTCTATAATTCTATTTGCGATATCTATAATATTACTACTTATATACTTATTAAGAACTGGTAATAATGTTTTAGATATACGAAATATTATATCACAGCATTTTGATATAATTAAAATTGATAAATTTACTCTATTTGTTTTCACTATTGTCCCTATAACACTTTCTATAGGATGTGTACTTGTAAAAACTATAGATGATAATATCCTAGATACAATAAATATAGCTCTTCCAATTTACATTGGACTACAGTTTTCAGTAATTGGTGTGATATGTAGTTTAAATAAGGGAAGCGATGCCTATGAGAGTATAAAAGAGCAGACATTTAATGAAATCATGTTTGAAAGTGTCATATCTATCATCACACTCATAATTTCAATAGTATTAACTTGCATAGATATAACAAAATTGGATGAAATAATATGCTATCTTATTAGTTTTTGTGTTTATTGCTTACTATTTAATGTCATCCTAAACACTTTTATCGTTTTTAAAAGACTTAAGTTTTTGTTTGACGAAAGATAAAACAAGTGAACCCGAAGCTAAGAACGTACAAACAATTATATACTTAAATACAGCTTCAGTATTTACAAAATAAAAGAATATTGTTCCAAAAAAATAAATTCGAGCATAGAATAGAACGGTTAATAAAAAATTGTTATGTTATCACAAGCTTTCAAGCGATGAGATAAGTAAAAGAACGGCTTAAAAATATGAAGTTAAGTAATAATACAGTTTCATAAAAATAGCTTAGAACCAAAAGAACTAAATACCTATAACCCCTGATCATTTGCAATCAGGGGTTATCTTTTATATTAGAATATTGACATCATTTTAAAAATATTAGACTTATATTGAGAATATTTGTCTATTCATACAAACTGTAAATAATTGTCAAAAAAGCATTGACATACTGCTAACAGTATGCTATAATATAAGTACAGTAAAAACACAAACATCGACAGGTAGAAAGACAAGAGGTACTAATTATGAAAAAGTTTAGAGTTGAATTAAATCCCACAAACGATTTCACAGATGGAGAATTTTACACAATTGACGAGTTTGAGGAAATCGAAGCCGAAACAGCTCAGGAAGCTATCGGATTTGCTATCGATTGGGTACACGAACATGGACTACTTTCAGATGACCCCGAAACAGAAATTCCTGAAAGTTACGCATGGAAAGCTGCTGAAATACTTACAGGTGACTGGGGAGAAACATATACAGAAAATTGGGAGGACTGGGAAAACGATATAGAAGAACCGATAATAGTCGATTTTCAAGGCGGAGAAAGCCGAACTGGTAATACGGATTGCAACTATATGTTAGCAGTATTTACTAACCAAGACGGAGAAGAAGATGAACTCTATTCAGAAATTCTATTAACAGAATTCACAGAAAACACGGAAGAGGGAACTTTTAATTTGTGTGAATGGGACGATTATTCTTATCCATTGTTAAAAGAAGATATTATTGACCAAGCAAAAGAAAAGAATATTGACATAAGACGACTTAGATTTCCCCTATGGAGAAGATGATGAACTCTACTCAAAAACATAACTAAAGATTAACCGCCGTTCAGTTTCGTTCCGAACGGCGGTATTTTTGTTATAGGCAAATTGTCATATAAGGCGGTATGCAGATTATATCATCTTTGAAACTGAGTTTTCGTGGGTGGATCACATAACATTCGCCTATCCTTGCCTTGTATTTCTCCTTGAAGCGTTTGAGTGATTCAATTGAATACTTCCTGCCCGACTTGACCTCTATCGGGAACATCTTGTATTTCAGCTTGCTGTTGTTGGATATCAGAAAATCTATCTCGATATCGTTGCGGTGCTTCTCGCTGTTGTACTGTGTATAGAAGTACAGCTTATGTCCGTTTGCCGTCAGCATCTGAGCGATGACATTCTCGTAGAGCATACCCTCGTTCATATTCAGCTTGTCTCCAAGTATCTGCTTATAGACCTCATCTTCAAGCAGTTCGTTCTCATCAAAAGCATGGCTGACGAGCAGCCCTGTGTCACCAAGGTAACACTTTACATAAGCTCTATTCTCATTTATCGAAAGTCCGACATTAGGGTCATTACATAGGAAACACTCATTTGAGATCATTGAATCGGAAAGCCAAAAGAAAGTTTCTTCATACTGGTCAGCCTTACTTCCTGCCGAAACATCATTGAATACCACACGTTTTTCGTGCTGAGAAAGCAAACTGGGTATCTGATCGAATATGGTGAGGACTTTGCTCCTGTATCTTGTATCTATTTTCATAATGTCACTGCGATAAAGAGCGAGGATATCACGCTTTTCTGTATCTGCTTTGTCAAAGTCCTTTCTGCTTTCAAGAAAAGCGATAACACTTTGCGGCATACCGCCCACAAGCATATATTGCTTGAACAGAAGCATTGCTTTATAGTGCAGTTCGGTTTCAAGGGGAACTCTGTCGGCAAAGCAGTTTCTGATATAGCCGATGATCTGCTCCTCGCCCAGAGCATGGCAGAACTCCTCAAAATCGAGGGGGTACATACTGAGGTGACGTTCCTCCGACGGGATAACGATATCCTTGACATTCTCTTTTATTGAGATGAGAGAACCTGTTTCAATATAATCGTATCTTCCGTCAGCAACAAGGTATTTGATACACTCTCTTGCTTTCGGATACATCTGTACTTCATCAAAAATGATAAGTGAATCACGTTCGTACAGCTTGATACCGTAGTATGTGGAAAGCAGCATGAAGAACGTATCAAGATCATTCATGTGCTTCACGAAATAATCTTTTACATCGTCGGGACATTTGGCGAAGTCGATAAGGATATAGCTTTTATACTCATTTCTGCCGAACTCCTCACATATCGTTGACTTGCCGATACGCCTTGCACCCTCGATAAGAAAGGCTTTTTTGCCGTTCAGCTCTTTTTTCAGTGTCAGCAGCTTATCGTACATTTTACGTTTCAGTATCATGATAACGCTCCATTTCCATAATACGCAGTTTTGGGATTGCTTAAAATCTCCTTAATACTCAGGTTTATAATCTGCTCTAAATCCCATTATGCGCAAGTTTATAACAATTATACTACATGACAGCGAAAAAGTCAATCGTTATATTCCATATTCCGTAATTCACAACACATGGCTTGTGAATTACACAGACTGCATTTAAAGATTAGCTTAGAGCAAAGAAAAAGATCGAGTTCTTAAAACCTCTGATTACTGTAATCAAAAGTAACTTTTTATTTGGCTATTGGCATTATTTTGAAAATATAAAGCTTATGTTGACAATATTTGTATATTCATACAAACTGTAAATAATTATCAGAAAAGTATTGACATACTGCTAACAGTATGCTATAATATAAGTACAGTAAAGAACAACACAAACGCCGACAGGCAGAAAGACAAGAGGTAATAATCATGAAAAAGTTTTACGTTGAAATGACAGAAGAAGAAAACGGATATTGCTACACAGGCGAATGGGCTTGCACATTCCCACAGGGATACGTTGAAGCAAAAAGTGAAGAAGAAGCTATCGAATTTGCTAAATCCTATGTATCCGAACACGGAGCTGACGAGAACGCTTATATCTACAGAGCAAAAAAGTATTGGAACTAATAAGCCAAGCGGAGCGTTTTCGCTCCGCTTAAATCTATTTATTTAAAACAGGAGGACTATTTTATGAGTAAACCAACTTCCGCAGTAAAAGACAGGTGGAACAAAGCAAATTACGATCAGCTTAATATCCGGCTTCCAAAAGGGAAAAAGGCAGAATTGCAAAAAGCTGCCGAAGCGGCAGGAATGTCGTTGAACCAATATTGCGCAAGCAAATTATTGAAAGATATTATTTTATGCGATATTTCAAGTAAAGAATCACAGTAATAAACAAAGCGTGCAGAATCGTTAGTCTGCACGCCTTGTTTTGTTTAATCATTTTCGGGATATGGATAATAGCCTATAGTGACCGTAAATTTATCTACTTCCTTTTCGCCTGAAACATCATATAATGGTACATCAACGCATTTTTTATAAAAATCCACTGTTGTAACATCGTCATATTGCTCGCTATACTGTTCCCGTGCCGCTTCAAGCTCGTCATCGGTAAGTTCTACGGTATATGCGTCATATTCATCGAGGTGTTCTCCTAAAAGATCTTCCTTGCGCATATATCCATCTATATGATTTTTTCCCATAGCAGGAATCAAGTCGGGAATTTGTTCATATGAAGTGGTTTCTGCATAACCATAAGTTTGTCCGTTAGAATTTGTTTGGTACAAGGAATCATTTTCATTTCGTTCACTATCATTACGGTTAGCATGAGAGCATAAAACGATTATTGCACCTACAAATATCACCAAAACTATCCCAATTATGTAAAGCAGTTTGGTTTTTTTGAGCTTTTGCATAGGTATTATCCTCCTAAAAATAACTTTTTAGCTTATACTTGATGTATTGACAGATAACAGGTTGCTCCAACTGTAATAAGATGAGAGCCTCTTTTCAGCCAGTCCGGTTGTGTAGTAAGATGATACCTCGTCATACTGGTCAATCCAGCTTGTAGTGGCATATATGCGTGTTGTATTGGAGTCAATTGTTGTATATCCAACACTAAGCAGAGTATACTTGCCAGTTCTTTTGGATTTGCCGTAAAGCTGAGTCTGTACTTTTACATTGCCAGTCGGTACTTTTCTTTGTACAACCTCATGAAGATACGTTTTAGAGTTTGCTTGGGTTTTCCCACCACTTGTAGTTGTTTCAACCTCTGAACGTATCTGAAAGCCGTAGTTTACTCCGCCAACTGTAAAAGATTCATACGAACCGTTAGGTTCAAGCATAGTTGAAGAGAAGCCTGCCGAAGCACTCATGCCCACCATAGAAGAAGCAGCCATTACAGCACAAGCTACCATAGTAGCAATTCTTTTTGTCATTTTCATAGTAATTTCCTCACTTTCTGATTGTGAGGAGAAAACCGTTCTGTCTATCCTGATGTATTTTTATAGTGCGTTTGAAGTCTGCGTTAAAAATTTTATCTCTTATTATATTTGGATTTCTCCATGATTCATTCAATATACCAAATTGTTGAGAAATCAAATATATATTCTCCAAATATTGGCTTGGTGTAACTTTTATTGGATTTCAAAAATTTATGACTTTGAGTATCAACAATTTGATATATGTTTTCATTTAAATATGCCGAGCTTATAAAAAAGGTTGTATTACCTTTTACAGCCATTTTTCTATTTGTCAAATATGGCGTTATGGAATAAGTTCCATCTTGGTTATCAGATATTTTAAAAAATTGATTTTTGCTATCCGTAAAGTCAGATAAAGTGTATGTTCCATTTAAGTATGTTAAAGCTTTTCCATATTTATTTTTTATAACATAATATTCTGCTGTGGTAACATTATTTGTATGTTCTATTTCAATTTCAAATAATAAATCATCACATGAAACCGTGTCCATTGCAGCAACATAAATAGGTTCGCTTTTTATATGAAGAATTGAATAAAAATCACTTGAAAGATCCACTCCATAAAACTTATCATAACCGTTGAACAGCAGATAGCTCTTATTATTAACACTTCCACAAATAAAATTATTATCGGAGTAACTTATACATTCTTTGCCATCACTGTCAACTAACCAATCTGCACAAAACAATGGAATATCCTGATAGCAATCACCGAGCCAATCGGGAAGAATAAAATATTCAATGCCAATATTATCAATATCGGAAAGATTCATATATCTTATTATACCAACAAGTTTATTGTTGTTATATACTTTTGAAAACTTAGCCTTGCATTTAATATCATCTGTTATAACAAACTTGTCCGTTGGAATATTGTAATAAGGTAATGAATATGGTGAGCTTATGCAGTATGTATCGCTTTTTTTTGAAAACGTATATGAAGTTTTGCTTAATCGTTCAGATATTTCTTGCATTACCTTAGTTTTAAAATCATCTGTTTTGATGTATTCGCTGAATGTTATCGGCGAAGTTGCATAGCAAATGTTATTGCTACACAATTGAACGATGAATAAGGTTGCAATAAATACAATCATTTTTGAAAAACAATTTATACGATTATACTGCATAAAAGCTCCTCTTTTCTTATTCTATTTTTATTGTTTGATACCAATCATATGTTGTATTTTGGTAATTTGTAAATGAAAATGCCGTGTCGCTTGTATCTGAATCATAATAAAAAGCTTCACTGCCATCCTGTGGATTCATTAAGACCAATCCAGTATAGTCCCCCGTTTTGTATGATCCAAAATCTCTCCAACAAGTAGCATATCCACTGACCACAACATCGTGAGCTGCTCCTGTTGCACTATTTTTGGCAATCAAAATAAAAGGCATATCCTTGTCTATTAACTTTTTTATCTCTGCATAACTTAAAGGTCTTTTGGTTAAAGAAGCCTTTAATGCGGAACTGTTTTTTTTGAAAATCCTGTTAAGCAGAGCTACCGTATTATCCTGATTTAATCCACCATTAGACGAAGGAGTTATTGTAGGTGATTCTTTCATAATAGTACGAATATCGTCCGCAGAATAGGTTGTTCCGAGCTTGTAATTCACAATGGAGCGAATACACTCAAGCCAACAAGTATTACCAGTTTGCTTATATCTGGGAATATTAAAAACCGTATGAAGTTCTGATATTAATCCTACAGGAGCAGTATCAGATAAAGTGCTGATTTCCTCATATGGTATGTTATTTGTTGGTGTAATCGCCGAAGCACCCATGCCCACCATAGAAGAAGCAGCCATTACAGCACAAGCTACCATAGTAGCAATTCTTTTTGTCATTTTCATAGTAATTTCCTCACTTTCTGATTGTGAGGAGAAAACCGTTCTGTCTAACCTGATGTATTTTTATAGTGCGTTTGAAGTCTGCGTTAAAAAATTTATCTCTTATTGTATTTGGATTTCTCCAAAATTTTTGCGTTTGTTTGAGATTCAAGAGCCTGAACTAAGCCTATACAATCAATATAACCATCGCCTTTCTGATACAATGTGTCACCGTGACACATTTTAATCTATCCACACACTGTTAGAGGTATTCGGTACACTTTGAGAAGAACCGAACAGACCGCTCTCTTTAGCGTAGTGAGTTAGGGAAACACGATAATAGTAGCCGCCCTTTACCGACACGGAATAGTTATTAAGATAATAACTGCTGCCCGATTTCAGCAAATCATCAACAGATTTTTCCTTTTTCCAGTTGACCTTATCTGAGCTGTACTCTATAGAAATATCTTTGTAGCCGATTGATTTCATGCTTTCAATGGCTTTTATATCAGCCGCAATGTAGATCTGGTTTCTGCCTGATGAAATACTGAGGGAACAACTGCTTATCAATCCTGCTGTTCTGCTGTCCGATACGCTTGTAGGGGCATTAGAAGCCGCTTTAACAGGCATTGTGGGTACAGAGTAGGTCAGAACGCTTGCAACACTTAATGCTAATGCTTTTTTATTCACTTTTATTTTCCTCCTGTCATTTTATTGACGCTACTATTTTATCGCACTCATCATATGGAACGTCAACTGTAAACATTACAAAGTTGGTTTTGCCCTTTTGATAAGTTATAGTGTATTGGTTATCTTCCTTTGAAATTATCGCTGTCGAGCCGTTCACTTCTGTCTCTGAAAGGTTATACTCATCACTCGGAATAACTATATCAGGGATTTCTTTCAGATATTTATCATATGACAATATAAATTTCTGCTTGCCATTTTTATAATGGAATGATACTGAACTTGAGAAATTTTCATTAACATTGGTATCAACATCTGTAAGTACAAATCCCTCCGGAATATAGTGCGGAGTTTCAAATTCTATGTCATATTCCGCAAGCTTGGCAATAAGTCCATAGGGATCGTCCTCTGATGTAGGGAGAACGATTTTTTCAGGCTGATTGCCGAAGTCAACGGAAAATCCGCCCTGTGTGAACTTGATAACAGCCGATATAATATTCATATCGTATGCCAGTACAGTTATGCAGTTGGCTGCCAAAACAAGAACCATACAGCAAAGTACGGGAGCAAACCTTTTCATGACACTAAAAGGCTTTTTGGACGTTTTTTCGTAGTTTCTTATTCTCTTATACAGCTCACTTGTATCAGGCTGTTCCGAATCGCTGTTATCACCCGTCAGCTCATTCAGTTGAGCGGTGAGCTGCTCGATACGGTCAAAGTCACGCTTGCGAAGCGGCTTAGCCGTTTCCTTATCCAGTTCGCTTCTGATGTAGTTATACGCTTCCATTGTAAACTCCCTGTCGGCGTTTATTTTCTCTGCAAGGTTTTTCATTGGCTCTCTGCTCCTTTGCTTAATAAATGTTTGAAAAAGCCTTATTTCTTTCAAAGCAATTTGAGTTTGTTGTATTTTCACAATTTCACTTATTGATTTTGTTCATTCTAACGGCACTGTCCAAAAGCTTTTTCTTGATCCTGTGTATGCGGATATATAATCCGTTCATTGAAATATTGTTCTTTCTTGCGGCTGCTGTCTTATCTCCGTCATAGTATTCGGTGATAAGTGCAAGTTCTTCGGGTGACAGAAAATCAAATGCGCTGTCAGTAATTTCGGGTATTTCCGAAACGGCGGCAAGCTCTGCAAGCTCATCAATCGGCTGAAAAGACGGATTCTTTCTTATGTATGCCTTTATCTGATTGTCTGCGGCTCGATACAGCCACAGTTTTATATTATCGCCCATTTTAAGATGATTTCTTTTTTTGTACAGAACAAAAAACACTTCCTGCGTTATATCCTCAGCAGCCGTTTTGTTCCCATTCAGTTTATATTTGCAATAATTCAGAATTACATTGTAATATCTGCTTACAATTTCATCGTACATAAAATTGCTCCTTTGTTCAAGAGATATAAATATACACCATTTAATATAAATGTTTTAAAAACGGCATTTTCTTTCATTATACACTATTTTTTCTGATTTTTGTAGATATGCACAAAAAATGTTATATATAAACAGAAAAATCCCGAACAAGCTGACTTGCTTGTTCGGGATAAAATCAATGCTCCGGCAGAGAAAGGCTGTCGGAATTTTTGCCTGATGTTGGCTTGAAATCATCACTCATGATTTTTTCACGGGAAAATAACGCTGTATTGCTCCGGTCCGTATCTTTCTCAGCAGTCTTTACCTTTTCGGCAAAGGTTCTGATGTGCATAGCCATTTTACTGCTGAATGCAAGATTTAAAGGCTTGACACATTTGTTTATGTCAGCAGGATAATTTTTTTGCTCATTTTCGCTGATCCTTGAAACTGTCAGTTCATCAACGGAGCAATGACCTACTTCCTTTCCGTCAGAAAATGACGTGATCTTGTTTTCGGCAGAGCTGTCATAGGATATTCGCAGCTCTTTGTCGTTCTGTCTCCATTTGATGTTCAGCGTTTTCGGCTTTTCGGACTGCTCAGGCTGTTCCTCAGAAGCCGCAGCTTGAATGCTGTGAGATGTGCTTTCAGGCTGTTCAGGTAGGATTTCTCCATTTACCTTATCCGCATTTATCTCATCGGTAAGCCGTTCAAGCTCCTGCTTTTTTTCCTCAAGCTCTGATTCATACTCAAACGGCTGATTTATCTCTTTTTTGCTGTCGGCAAGCTCGACCTTGAGCCGTTCCAGTTCATTGCAAACCTTGTCTATACGCTTGGGAACAGAAGCAATGGTGTTGTCAATTCTTGTGATATTACCGCTTTCACTGCTGCCGAATTCAATAGGATAGCTGTTTGCACCGTTCAGATTGCCATAATATCTCTTACAGAATCCATCATACGATACATCAATCTTAAATCCTTTGTACTCGGCGATTTCTGTCATTCCTTTAGGATTACCCATTACTGCTATTTTCATAGTTTTGTCAAGGGCTTCCGCAGCTTCTTTTTTGTCGGTATAAACCGTATCACCAATTTTCATTTCAAAAACTTCCTTACCGTCAATATCCTTTTTCGGTTGGAAGTTGTTTATTGTTTTCGTATCGTCAGAAATGTTTTTGATGATTTTTTCTATGTTGGCGATTTTATCGGGCAGTTTGTTTATATTGTCCTCAATTTCGTATTTGTTCTCCAAATATGTATTTTTGAGCATATTCAGACTGCGGATATCCTCACGAAGCTCCATTTGCCGCCTGATACGTTCATCACCGATAGCTGCCATTTTGACCTGCATGAAATCCACAGCCATATCGTCAATATCATCACAGGTTCGGGCAATAGCCTTTGAAGTGAAAATCTGTGCGATACTTTCCTGCTTCTTCTCGACCATTTGATAAAGATAAGCGTCAAATGTGCCTTTGGTAACATATCTGAAATTATCAACCTTTTTATTTTCATTGCCCTGCCGGACCATACGTCCCAAACGCTGTGTAAGGTCAGCCGGTCTCCACGGACAATCAAGGTCATGAAGTGCAATAAGCTTGTCCTGCACGTTAGTTCCTGCGCCCATTTTCTGAGTTGAACCGATAAGTACACGGACATCTCCGTTACGAACTTTTGAAAACAGCTTTGCCTTTTCCACCTCACTTGCAGCGTCATGAATGAATGCAATCTCCTTTTCGGGAATACCTTTTTCGATCAGCTTTGAACGTATATCGTTGTAAACGTCAAAACGTTCTCCGTTTTTCTTTAAATCTTCCTTTGACTGAGGAACACCAAGATCGCAGAAAACGAGCTGAGTTGATTTCTTTTCGGCAGTTTTCTCCCATATATCGAAAACGTTCTGAACGCAGGAATTGAGCTTTGTCTGAGGTTCGTCCGCAAAGTTGATATCAAAGAGACGTTGGTCAAGACCGAGTTTTCTTCCGTCTCCTGTTACCACAAGCATATTATCCTCACTTCGGGAGACAGCACCTTGATTTATTCTTTCGGCACGTTTCGCAAGATCTTCAACGACTGCTTTCTGTACTTTTGTTGGTTCGACTGAAACGATATGCTTCTCACAGTCGGGAACATCAAGATTGAGCTGATCTGCCATCTTTATATCCGCACATTCCTTGAACATAGTTACAAGTTCAGGAACGTTCGTGAATTTCAATCGGGTTTTCATTCTCCAGTCGCTTCCGCTTGGTGATATTTCAGCTTCTGTAGATTTTCTTGTGAAATTTCCTGCCCATGCGTCAAAGCTGTTCAGTCCTGTTTCTTTCAGCAAATCGGACTGCAAATACTTCATAGTGGTGTACATTTCGGAGAGGGCATTCGTCACGGGCGTTCCTGTACTGAAAACCACTCCCTTGCTGTTCGTTTTTTCATCAAGGTACTGACATTTCATGTACAGATCCTGAGTTTTCTGAACATCGGCATTGGTTGAAAGACCTGATACATTCTCCATTTTTGTGGAAACATAAAGATTTTTAAACTCATGAGCTTCATCAACAAAAAGCTTATCTACTCCAAGTTCCTCAAAGGTTACTGCATTATCCTTAACTGTACCGTTAGTGAGTTTTTCAAGTCGGTCTCGGAGTTTGGCTTTTATCGCTTCAAGCTGTTTTACGGTATAACTTTTGCTGTCTGTCTCATTGGCTGCGTCAAGAGCTGCCATTACTTCATTTATCTGATTACGGATAAATTCTTCTTCACGTTTCGATGAAAGCGGTATTTTTATAAGCTGAGAATGACCGATAATTACAGCATCGAAATTGCCCGTAGCTATTCTTGCGCACATTTGTCTGCGCTTCTGTGGCGAAAAATCGTCTGCCTTTGCCACAAGAATATTTGCATTGGGGTAAAGCTTCATGAAGTCAGAACCTATCTGTTCCGTCAGATGATTTGGTACGACAAACATAGACTTATTGTGCAGTCCGAGACGTTTTCCCTCCATTGCCGTAGCGATCATTTCAAATGTTTTTCCGGCACCAACCTGATGTGCAAACAGTGTATTTCCTCCGAAAAGTGCGTGTGCTACGGCATTTTTCTGATGTGGTTTTAAGGTGATTTCGGGATTTGACCCAAAGAAATTGAGGTAACTTCCGTCATATTCACGGGGACGAATGCCGTTGAACTTTTCATTATAAGTTTTTACAAGTTCATTACGTCTTTCGGGGTCTGCAAAAATCCACTTTTTGAATGCCGCATTGATTTGCTTTACCTTATCTTCCGCAGCCTTTGTTTCCTTTTCAAGAATCATGGTCTTTTTGCTGCCTGTAACCGGATCGCTGACTGTTTCTGTAACGGCTACCGATTTAGCATTGAGGATTTTTTCAAGCAGCTCATATGCGTTATAATCCTTTGTGCCGAAATTCTTAGTCGATTTCAAGGAGTTGTCAAGACGGGCATTCTTTATTTTCCATGAGCCTTTTCCCGAACCCGAATAATTGACTGTGATTGCATTTGGATTTTCCTGTGCAACATTGCTGTCATATTCTTTAAAGCGAGTAGGTGTTTCAAAAAGTTCATACATGAATTGCTGAATGACTTTTGTATCAATCCATGTCATTCCAAGCTGCATATCTATTTCCGTTGCTTTCAGCGGTTTTGGTATAACTTCCGTAAGAGCCGCAATGTTATCCGCATATTCGGGATTTTCGGATATTTTAGCTTCTGCCTGAGCAATTTTCTTATAAATATTGCCTGACAGATATTCATCACTGGTCTGATAAACGGTATTGTTTTCCGTGGAAAGTTCGGGAACGGGGAAAATATCGCCGTGCAGATCATCAACTATCTTGTTTCGCTCAAAGCCTGTGAGCTGCTCCATATAGTCAAAATCAATCCTGCCCTTTTCGGACATGGATAATATCAATGCTTCATGGGACGTTTCAACGTGTTCCGCAACTTTGTGGGGACGAATGGTTCTTTCGGTGAATATTTCGGTTTTTCCTATAAATTGTCCGTCTTTCAATTTTTCGAGGGACTGTAAAAGAGGAAGTCTTACATCATTTTTGAAAGCATTGCTGTTCTGAGCTTTCCTTGAAATTCCGCTCGCATTTTTGGAATTGGGAGTTTCTATCGGATTTATTCGACCGAATTTCTTTACAAACTTATCATACTTCAATGTCAGCTCAGCTTGCAGAGATTTTATTTCACTGTCCGGTCTGTCCTCAACCTGTGCCTGTAGCAGCTCACGGACGGTTTTGCCCATACCGCACATAGCTTTGCGGCGTTCAGCAACTACTCCGTGCTGTTCACTCTCTTTCAGCGGTATCAGATTATCGTCCACACGGTAATACAGCTTATCATCAACTACTGTATAGGTCAGATTTTCAATGTCAGGAGTTGCGGTAAGATATAGATCCGTTTGCTTTTCATCAAGCTCCTGCTGAAATTCAAGGGGAATATATTCGCCCTTGATGTGCTTCATGGCATTGTGAAGCTGTTCTTTAAGGTCTGCACCCTGAATAGGAGTACATACAATGCTGCCGAATCTTCCGTTGTCGGAGAGATTTCCCAAAACCATGTCAGGATTATCCGCAAAATAGCTATTGATTTTTAAACCGTCAGCATTTTCCTTTGTATGAACCCAATCGCAGGATTTGTCCATAGGCATATCGCTTATATTAAGCGGCTTTTCACGCTTTTTCAGGAAGATAATATCCGTTGATGTCTGAGTTCCTGCATTCTTCTGAAAAGCATTATTGGGCAAGCGTACTGCGCCCATAAGCTCGGCTTTCTGTGCAAGCATTTGACGGACTTTTATATCTTCCTTGTCGAGCGTTCCCGTTGACGTGATAAACGCAACCACACCGCCCGAACGAACGCTGTCAAGAGACTTTGCAAAAAAATAGTCATGTATCAGCATACCGCTGTAGGCTTTGGTCTTGTCATTTACACCGTGATTTCCAAACGGAACATTGCCGACAGCCAAGTCAAACGAGCCTTTGGCAAGTTTTATTTTCTCAAAGCCATTTATAGCAATGTCAGCTTCAGGATAAAGCTTTTGGGCAATACGTCCTGATATGCTGTCTATTTCAATTCCTGCGAGATTGCTGTTTTCACGCATTTTATCGGGCATAGTTCCGAAGAAATTACCCACACCCATTGACGGTTCAAGGATTTCTCCGCCTTTAAATCCTATATTTGAAAGTCCCTCATAAATTGCCTGTGTAATGATCGGCGAGGTATAAAAAGCATCGTTTACGGTTGAACGGGCAGCTTCATATTCTTCTTCCGTAAGGAGTGATTTAAGCTCATTGAACTCTTTTCTCCACGAAGCTTCACGTTCGTCAAAGGCTTCCTGCAAGCCGCCCCAACCAACGTATTTTGAAAGAATTTCCTGTTCCTCCGGAGTTGCACGTCTGTCCTCGCTTTCAATCTGCTTTAAGGTCTGAATTGCAAGCAAATTGTTTTTGAACTTGGTTTTTGCGCCGCCCTCTCCGAGGGTATAGTCGGTTATGGTGAATTTCTGCGGCTTTTCAGGTGCTTTTATCTCAGATTCGGAGTGAAGCGGTTCATCAGACTTTGCCTGAATGACCGATAAAATCTCATCATCGGAAAGTGATACAAGGTCACTGAAATCAAGTACCGACAGAGCATTTTTGTTCATTTCCGCAAGGGAGTTATACTGCTCATTACGAACAACGTTGCCGTCATACTCATAAATGAGCCTGAACTGTTCCAAATTCGCATAAACCTGTATCGGGAGATCATGCTCTTCATCAGTAGTATAAGCAAGAGAAATCTTTGAAATATCAGAAAAGTCAGACGGTTCACCAAATTCACTGTCAAGATAGTCCGTAATAAGCTGCTTGGCAACATCAAGGTCAGTATGCTTATTGTTCTGTGCTTTTTCTGTAAGATAGGCTTCCGCTGTTGGCAAATAAGTTTCAAGTGTGCCTGTTTCATCAGCTTTTATCGGATTGATATCAATCGTATAGCCCGAAAGTTTGAATTCTTCATCATGAATGATATTGAAAAGCGCATCTTCCTTTAGATCGGAATCCACCTCAATAACCACATCAATGTCAGAATCCGCATTTTCAAGCCCACGGGAGCGTGAACCTGTAACGGCTGCACCGTGAATATCAGCATTTACTCCATTCTCCTCAAAGACTTTCTGTACAAAGTCTTTGACCATATTTTCAATTTCAAGAGGTTTGAAGTTGTAGAACTTGAAATTTTCCTCAGTCTTTGCTCTGAAATCAGTAATTGCAGACGGTTCGGGAATGCTTGATACAATGCTTTCTTCCTCAATGAAATCGGGGAAATCCTCAATATCCGAAATATCATCGAATAAGGACATCTGACGTGACATATTTTTTTCTTCATCAACAATCTCTGTGCTGATAGTGGTCTTATTTTCATGCTCAAACGTCTTTTCGGGTTCATTCGTCTCAATTTCCGAGACATTGAACTTATCATTTTTAATGGAAAGATACATACTTTCAGGCGAGATCTCACCGTATGAAACAAGAATGCAATCTTTGATTTTTTCAGTATCACCTTTCAGTACAAATCCTTTATCATAATCGTTTTTTTCATCATCGAATTCATTGTACTCGATACGGAGGTCTCTGATTTTACTGTTCTGAACATTCTGAGCTATAAAAGTTTCTGCTGTTTCGTCCGCAATCGTGAGGTGAATTATATCATGATTCTCCAAAGCTTCATATATTGCTTTGTTTTGTTCATGGTCAGCATTGCGCAGTTCTTCAACGTTGCCTATATATTCAAAGTCATATTCCTTGGCGAATATATTCTTATCACAGCTAATTCCGCCTTTTTTCATGCAAAAAGCAGTATCATTCAGGTCATATGTGCCAACTTCCAAACGATACTCTGAGCTTAGTTCAACAACGCCGTATCTTTCTGAAAGTTCGTGATTTTCCCTGTCGGGAGCGATTTTTATAACATCTCCGACATTCAGCGTAATTTCGGGTTCAGCCTTTGAAATTATTTCAAAGCCTTTTTCATTCATTTCTTCCTGCCAACCGTCATACGCATATACATCACTTGTGCCGAGCAGAATTCCCCCGTAATCGGGAGCGTCCAAATCCTTTAAACTGATACGCATTTCATCTATCTGCTCAACTTCTCTGCGTTTGCCGTCATAAAGAATAACATCTCCCACAGACAGATCATCAACAGTAGGTCTTGATTTATCAGCGTTTATCAGATCGTGCATTTTTTCATAATCTTCGGGAGACATACTGCCGTCAGCGACATAAGGATTAAATTCCTCATCTGCGCCCTTGCTGTAGTTCTCCGAAAAGGGAAGTCCCTGTTCCTTGGCAAACTGACGTGTTTTTTCAATCTGCTGTTCTCTTTCTGTGAGAGTTATATCCACATTTTCGGCTACGACAGCCTGAATATGTTCTTTTATGCTGCTGTCATTCTGAAAGCTTTCCCAAAGCTGTGACATTTCAGAGACGGAATATCCAATGTCACGGCTATTTGAAATAGCCTCTGCCCAAATCCTGTCTATACCGCTGTTGACTTCAAGGCGGTAATTCTGTTCATCGGAGTTTCTGTGAGCATTGAAAATCTTATTATCTTCAGATAAAATATTTGAAGCGATTTCTATAAATTCGCTTTGAGAGAGTGTAACATCATTGTCGGGAGAGGAAACACTTGCAATAATACTGTCAAGAGCTTCTTTTTGCGGCTTGCTTACGGTAATTGTTGCCGTATCTCCCTTTATAACGCCCGAAAACTTCACACCTTGCTTTTCAAGCTGATCTGCGACTTCGGCAGCTATATCCTTGCTGATTTTGGTGTAGGTCTTTTCGGGAATATATCTGAATGTAGTATTGCCGAGAATGATATCTCCGTTTTTGGAGCGTTTGGAATTTTCAAAGCCGTCAGAATGTTCCTTTGGCTGCTCATCGGGAATATCAGCCGATAAATCAGAAACGGCAGAAACCTTTTCAGGCTCTGCCGCTTCATCTTTTATATTGCGTAAACTGTTACCGGAAGTATCTCTTCCTCCGCTTCTTTCCTGTATCTCTCCGACAACTGGAGTATCTGAAGATATTTGCCCGAGAGAAGTGCCGCCTTGTACTCGTCCGACTGTTTCTTCTTCTCTATGATATTCTCCATCAGCTCCAAGACTTTCTCGTTCATTTCCTCGCAGTGTTGCGTTATATCCCCGTTCAGCATTATCGCTTCTATCAGACACGGTGTCTGCCATATGAACTTCAATCTCAGAATGCCGTACTTGCCCATCTCGGCTGTCGGTCTCGGTTCGTGTATCTCTATCAGCGGTTCGTATGTCAGATTCTCCTCGTTGAGTTTGCTCCACTCGTTCAGTTCCTCGTCGTACTCGTACTTCATTGCGTGTTCCCGATAATCCGCTACCCAGATCCACTCCACGCCGTTCTCGTCCGTAAAGTTCTGCCCGATCTTCTCTTGATTTACTGTTACCATTTTGTTCCTGTTCATTCAGATCATTCCTTTCAATTATAGCTGATAATTCCTGACCGCACCTGTTAAGCACGATTCCAATATTGGCGATTTCTCTTACAGAAAGGTTTTCTATGCCCGAAAATCTTTCTGTATTCTCGGAAATGTCAAGTTGATACTGTTTGCAAAATTTGTATTCGGCAGTCTCCCTGAAAAGTCTTTTCTGCTCATCGGAAAATGAAACGTTATCGGATAATCTGTCAATCACGGAGTTAAGTTCGGATTTAAAATTGTCCTTATGTGCGTCAGGTATTGCAACACGTTCAGGCTCTTTGGGGAAAGCAGTCTGACTTGTATCAAAGAGGTATGTTACAGATTGCTTTCCGCTTTTATCTCGTGAAAGCACAGGTATTCCTTTTTCATAGCGATTAACGTGATTTCCGTCATTTGTTTTCCACTCGTCGAATTGTCTGCAATCTGTAGCCTTTGAATTACGGGCGTGTATAATCAACTTTGACGAAAATTCAAATTCGCTTTGATTTTTATTAACCATTACTTTCGCCGAAAAGTCAAGAAAATCTCTCCATGTATCGGCTGATTCCTGCACTTTTCGTATTTCGGAAACATATATTGCCTGCGCTTCGCTAAGCTTATCATTTGGCATTTCTATTCCTCCATTCTATTGTAGCACATTAAAGCGATAAAGTCAAGGCTTTTTTGCCTTGACTTTATATTTTGGCATTTTATACAAAGTATATTAAATGCTTAAATCATGCTTTTTGTTATTGCTCTTTTCAATATCTTCGTTCGATTTTTCGGATAAAGGCTTAAAATCATTGCTCATTATCCTGCTTCGTGATAAGAGAGGTTCATCGTGTGAATCCTCACGTTCCTGTTTGACAGGCTTTTCGGGAGGAAGATTGTTAAGCATACCGTCAAAGTAGTTATCGTTTTCTTCAAGCAAATCCTCCAGTTCACGCAAAGGGTTCTCTTTCTCCTTATTCTCCTGCGGCTTTATTTCAGGCTCGGCAGGCTTAATTATTTCGGGCGGCTCAATATCCGCAATTTCGCATATTCTTTCGGTGAGCTGTTCAGCGGCAATATTGCCGTTATTCTGTTGAAATTCAGAAATAATATCCGATTTTATATCCACAGGAAGTCTGTTAAGCTCAGACAAGGCAATGCCCGTAACGGCTGCCACCGCAGTAATTATTTTCTGCTCGGTATCTTCCGTCACATTCGGCTCTTGTTCTTCGGGTAAGCGTTCCCGTTCCATAACAGGATCTATCTTTTCCTCACGGTCAACAGTCTTTTCTTCCATTACTTCCGTTATGGCTTCATTTCCTGCTTCTACGGAAACGGCAACAAAGTTGTTGATTATGCCTTTTTCATCCTGATTATTGGCATTTACAAGCTGTTCGTTTATTTTATCGGCAGTCTTGGCAACTGATGTTTCCACTTCCGATTCTGTAAATCTGCCGTTTTTCATATCGTCCAAACTGCCGTTAAGCTTGTTTAATCCCTCAATTTTGGAAGATAATATGTCAGCCTTTTTCCTGAGAGAATGTATTGTTTGTCTGATATTAAGCCTTTCGCTATGGGGAATTTCGGGAGAACTGTATTTAGCCGAGAGCATATCAATTCGGGTATTGGTCTTGTGCAGCTTATTTTCGAGACTTTCACGGCGGACAGCAGAAAGGTTTTCAAGTCCTGTTATAAAGCCGGTATGCCTTTCGACTTTATCCTTACTGCTTAGAGCCGAAAAAAAATCCTGCACCTTGTCAATCGTATCAATTTTTCTGTTGACCTTTCCGAGTTTTGAGGTGACTTTATCTTTTTTGGCGTTCTGAGCTTCTATTTTAGCTTCATGCTTTGGAATCTTTTCAGTTTGTATCTGCTCAATTTTAGCCTGCTGTTTGGAGATTCTTCTATCAATAAGCTTGCCGATCGGTGTATTGCCAAAGGCAAGCTTGAAAGCAGCCGATGTTTTCAGAGACAGCTCAATATCCGATATTTTATCATTCAGCTTTTCAATGCGCTGCTGTCTGTCCGCAATTTTACTGTCAATGCGGTCAATCTTGTCAAGTAAATCGGCTCTCTTATGTTCCTGTCTGTTTTTTGCAGATGAAAGCAGAAAATTCACTTTCTGCTCTTGGCTCATTTCTGATAAAGCCTTGTCGCTAACAGCTTCCTGATTTTCTTTCCGAGACTCAGGATTTGAGACTGTCTGCTCAGACTTTACTTCTTTCGGGATATCGGGTACGGAAAGCTCCTGTTCTTCTCTCTTTCTGAGTAAGGCTGTTTCTTCACGGATCATTGCATTTACTTTATCGACATTATCCTTTGAAGCGGCTATGACCAAACCGTCTTTTGCAAATTTTCCCGAAAACTGAATGTTTTCATGCTGTAAGCGGTCAAAAAGATTTACGGCGATTGACGGTTCAATGTTGGTAATATGCTCCTTATCGGGGATTTTGCTGTATCCTGTATTTCCAAAAATAACAGATGATTGAATTTCTGACGATTCTTTTTTCTCTGATGGTGGAATTTCAGGCTTCACTGGATTGGCTATTTCAGGCTTCACCGAGTTTGGAATCTCAGGTTTATCTGAGATTCCTATTTCGGGTTTCTCAGATTTTGGAGTTTCAGGCTTTTCTGAGTTCTCAATTTCGGGTTTCTCTGTACTTGTGATTTCCGGCATAATATCATTCCTTTTATTTTCAGTAGCAGCTGTCTTGGTTTCAATATTCACATCATTTTGTTTCTGTACAACTGTTTCGGGCGGTCTGACCGTTATGGGCGGCTCCTTGTAAAATTTGGGATCGTTATTGAATTTTACAAGCTCATCATTATAGTCATGAGCAAGAGTAGCTCTCATATCATTTACCTCATAACCTTTTTCACGGAACTTTTTCATAATGTTCTCCATGCCGCTTTTTCCTGCATCATCATCATCAAAGCATATATTTATGGTTTTAACATCATGTGTTTTACAGAACTGTTCTAAGGCATTATCAATACCTGCGCCGCCTGTTGATATGTAGGTCTTTTCCTTATATGCTCCGCTGCCGTTGAATTTATCCTCCAACGCAGCAAGGCTAAGTGCGTCTATGGCAGCTTCCGCAACATAAACGGTATCGGTACTTTTGCCCTCCAATTTAAAAGCAAACTTTTTATCGCTGCCCGAACAGTCTCGCTTGAACGGTTCTTTTCCGTCAGGAGTAAACGTTCCACGCCTTGCGGCATATTTGGCTTGCTTATTATCGTCATATCCGACAAATACAGCATTTTTTCTTTCGTCCTGATAAATCGTGCCATTTTTAAGACAGTCATTTACGATATTTGCAGGAATGCCCCTTGTTTTCGTAAGATAAGCATATACATTCTTTGAAGTATCGGATTTTTCGGGCAAATTAAGCTCTTTGGAAACATTGCTTATAGGTTCTGATATATGCTGATGAAATTTTGGCTTTTCGGCTCTTTCGCCATGCGGACTTTCACCAAGTATGAGCTGCATGGAGGATTGAAAATCAAGGTCTCTTATCTCTTTGCACCAGTCGAGAGCTGAAAGCGGCTTTTTACCAGTCTCAGAGTTATAGAAAATTCGGTTTAAATTTGTATCAACTGTAAGTGAGGACGGCTGTCCTGTTTGCTCTGGATTTTGGCACTTTAAATATCTTCCATGCTGCTGAAAAACGTATCCCTCAGTTTTTTCAAGAAACGTGCGGACATCAACATTTTTTGCACGTTCTACCTGTTCGTCAGTAAATTTTGGCATATTAACTCCTTTCGCTGTGTGTCATCATGGCACACGAAATACATAAGCTGTCAGTTAAATGTATGGTCATTCAGACATTTCCACCGAAAACGTCTGTCGTTTGGAATGATTATATTCAAATCTTCAAGCTGAAAACGCTTGTCAAAGTCATGAACGGTATGATCGGGTTTAAAAGTAATTGGCGAGTCCTTATCCCATTGCATAAGAAGTTTCCAAAGGTCAGGATAGCTGTGTCTCAGCAGCCGAAGCTGTTCAACACTTTGGTTATGGCAAAACCAACACCCACCACGGGTTGATGATTCATATATCGGTGAAAGCAGATCATTCTTTTTACACCAGTCATAACACATTTTTTCCGTCCATTTTGCGGCAACAAGCGGAGATAATTTTTTCGCCGATAAAACTTTAAATCTTTTGGGTTCATCATAGGCTATTCCAATATAGGAAACAGCATTTTTATCAATTTTATTTAAAGCTGCAACTTTAAGCTTGCTGTTGCACCAAGCACCTTTTATCATTGGAAAGCCGTTTATATGCCCTGAATTTATGCTTTTTCCTTTGTTTTTTACATAATGATAAAAGATTTCCTCATATGTAATTCCTGCTGAAACGTGTTCAACGGTTATTCCGTATCGTTTTTTTATGATTTTATCGGCTTTATCCTTAAATTCCACCATTGGCGGCAAATCGGCAGGAATAGTTTCAGTTGCCCATATTTCAGCGTGAATTATACGGTCAAGCTGCCACCCCAACTCAGCAATAGCTACCAAACAGGCAAGACTGTCCTTGCCATAGCTCAAAGAAAGAATATATTCCATTTTTTCAGTCCTTTCATTTTATTTCGGAATAAAACCGAGAATATGCGCTATAACGTCCACAGTCCACCCGTTTCCGATACACTTGTATCTCTGAGTATTGGACACTCCCTCCGTGTAATTATCGGGGAGAGTTTGCAGACGTTCCGCTTCTATCGGGTAAAGCTTGCGTATGATATAATCGCCGTCAGGCAAGTCAATTTTGTATAATCCTGTTTTTGCTCCGCCGCCTCCGCCATTAGCTTTCATTGAAACAGATTTTCCATAAACAGAATAAATTCGTTCGCCCAAACCGCCTTTCCCAATATGTCCTATCCTTACAGGCACGGCAACCAAATTGTTATATACAAAACTGTCACTTGCAGTAAAAGTAGGGCATTTTCCTTGTTTTATACCACCTTTGTTGTATCCGTGTCCCCTCTGTAATACGACTGGTTCGGCAATCATAGTATGCCTATGGCGTTTAAGTGTGTCCTTAAACGTTGCGCACTGACACCTTGTTGTATAAGCGTAGGACTTATCCTGCCACGGAATACCGCTTACCAAAATATCTTTTAGATAAATTTCCTTATCCTGCGGCTGTGTGATATTGGGAATGTTTGTCCAATAACATCTTTTTCGTTGCTGCGCAGATACCAAGGCAGAGTTTATCATTATCGGCTCAACTCCCAAGAATTTGGATATTTCATCTTTAATATTCTTGTGTATGCTGTTATTATTTTCATACAGAAAATATTTTGAATTACTTTCTTCCAATGCCCGAACATACTGCGTGAACAATCTGAATCCCTCTCCGTCAGCAGTTGTTTCTCTTCCTTTTTTGGCTACGCTCCAGTATGTACACGGTGAACCGCCGATAAGCAGATCGCAGTTCTTGTATTTTCTGAAATTTCCGTAAAAAACATCACCGTGATAATCAATTTCGGGATAATTTCTTTTTGAAATTGCTGTGGCGTATTTGTCAATTTCATATGCGTGATACTTTTCGACAAGTATTCCCGAACGTTCAAGTGCAACCATTCCGCAGGAAATACCGTCGAATAAGCTTAAAACGTGCATAGGTCATCTCCTTTGTACAAACGAAAAGGGAGCATACATATGCATACTCCCTTAACGTCATTTAAAATTTTATTGCAGAAATCAGTAGTAGATCGGTGACTGTCTGAGTTCGTTGTCGGTAGTAAGAACCGTCACACCTTTTCCGAATGATTTTTCGGATATATCGGTGATATTCTCATTGATAATTACGATATTTGCTCCGACAGTTTTGGCAATGTTATAGCCATTGATCGCAGTAACAGGCTTTCCGTTTATGTGTGACGGAAGTCTGAGCGTTCCGTTGAACACAAAGCTGCCGAGAACATTTGACGTAGGATAATCCTTTATCTTTTCTGAATGCATGGGGGAGCAGCCTGTTATCGTAAGTTCACCATTGTCATTTTCCGACCACATGATTACGACAAATTCAAGTGAGAAAGAATTCTCGTATGTAGCAGAATAATTTTCCCTCTCAAAAACTGTTCTTTCTGCTGCCGAGCAATTCATTGCAGGAATAGCGGATATTCCCATTGCTGCCGAAAGTGTGAATGCGAGTGCCTTTTTTGTGATTTTCATGATTTTTTCTCCTTTGTTTTTATATTCTATAACCCCTAAAGGGTCATATTCTGAAAAGAATGTGTGTCACGGTGACACAGGAGGTTATTTCTGCCCTATGATTTCCAAAGTGATTGAAAGGACAAGATAAGCGAATCCTCCGTATTTCAGAAATGCCGAGAAAAATTTTGAAATGCGTATTTTCTGCTCACATTTCATTTTCTCTGTTGGAGACATGGTTTTGCTGTTAGCTTCAATAGCTTTTATCTGAGAATTTTTCGTTTCATTAAGTATCATTGAAGAAATCTGACAGATCAGAAAAAGAATTACTGTGCTTGTCATAATTTTTCATAGCTCCTTTCTGTGTCACCGTGACACATTTTATGTTGCCGATTTGGTTTTCCATTGAAAATATATTTTCCCCTGATAGTTATTTTCAATGATCTCAGGTACAACAACAGTCTTTTTTCCGCCTGCGGTATAAGAAATCTCTTTTCCGCTAAGAAGATTTTTTAGTTGATTTTCTGTCAGCTCCTTGCCGTAAACCTTGCCAACATTCATTCCGCACTTGTTTTTGCAGTGGAAACCATATTGACCGCCGATAATATCTCCGCCGCATTTCGGACACTTGCCCAAAGCTGTGCTTTCACTTTGTGCAAAGACAAGATTGACGTATTTGCCCGTATCTTCAAGGCTGAAATCTGCTGTATATTCCTTACCGTTTTTGGAAACGGCTTTAAGTGTTGTTTTTCCGAGGGATAGAAGCTCCTCCATTTGCTTTGCCGAAACTGTAGTATTCGGATATTTCTGATTTTTCCATACAGAAAAACCGCAGCCGTCCTTACCGCTTTCGCAATAGTAGTTCAGCTTTCCCTCTATAATATTCTTTCCGCATCGGGGACACTTGCCCAAAGATGACCTGACGAAACCGCTGCCCTCTGCACTTTCGGAATAGTTCTCCGTAAGCTTTCTGACGAAGCTCTCAATTTCATTCATAAAGCTGTCCGGAGAAGCCTGTCCTTTTTCCATATGTTGAAGCATTGTTTCCCAAACAGCAGTAAGTTTTGGTGACTTGACTTCATCGGGAACAACTTCAATGAGCTTAATTCCTTTTGCTGTCGCATTGATTTTCTTCCCGTCACGGACAATATATTCTCTTTTTTCGAGATTTTCGATTATATCCGCTCTTGTAGCCGGAGTTCCCAAGCCTTTTTTCTCTACATCGGAATTTTCATCATAGTCGGTATTTCCGGCTGTTTCCATTGCTTTGAGCAATGTATCTTCTGTGAAAGCTTTGGGCGGTGAGGTAAGGTGTTCCGCTGTTTTGGTGCTGACATTTTCAAAGCACTGACCCTCTGCTATTTCAGGAAGCATTACTTCTTTCTCCTCAACTTTTTTCTTGGTCAGGACTTCTTTCACATGGCTCTCGATCATCTTGAAATCATAAGCTGAGAGAATTTTCTTTCCTGTTGCGTAAAATTCTGAGCTTGTAGCACTTTCAGATGTTACCGAAACCTTTACCGATTCATACCTGTGCGGTTCTGATGTTGCGATAAGAAGCTTTGCGGAAATGAGCAAAAGAATATTTTTCTCACCTGTCGGAAGTGCGGCAAGGTCAGCTTTTTTTATTTCCGCTGTCGGAATTATAGCCGTGTGGTCGGATACCTTTGAATTGTTTAAACACCTTTTAACTCCTGAATGGTCAGTGTTTTCAAAGCTTATTCCGCAAGATAACTGAGGGAATGTATTTCTGATACAATTAAGCATATCCAAAGCAGTCTGTTCCATATCCTCGGTCAGATATTGACTGTCGGTTCGTGGATATGTAGCCAATTTTGCATCATAAAGAGACTGCAAATAGTTCAAGGTCTGCTTTGCCGTATATCCGAAAAGTTTATTTGCTTCTCTCTGTAATGTGGTCAGGTCATAGAGCTTTGGCGGATTTACGGTCTTTGTTTCTTTGGTAACTGCTGTAACTACAGCACTTTTTCCGTTACATATTTCCGCAAGATTTCTTGCGAAGCTTTCATCATCAATTCTTGCTGTTGCAGCGATAAAATCTCCGCAGTCCATTTCGACCGTGTAATACTTCTGCTTTACAAAATGTGCTATATCATAATCACGCTGAACCACCATTGCAAGCACGGGTGTCTGAACACGTCCCACGTTCAGAGATGTTCTGTAACGGTTTGAAAACAGACGTGAACCGTTCATGCCTACAAGCCAGTCTGCCTTAGCTCTGCACAATCCTGCGGAAAAAAGATTATCAAATTTGCTGTACGGCTGTAAATTGTTCATTCCCTCACGGATAGCGGAATCTTCCATTGATGATATCCATAAACGCTTTACAGGTTTGCGGCAGCCGAAGAAATTGTACACATATCTGAAAATACATTCACCCTCACGTCCTGCGTCCGTTGCACAGATAATTTCATCGACAGAACTGTTAAAAATAAGTTCTTTCAGAATCTTAAGCTGTTTTATTTTGGCGGTGTCCGTTTCAAAGATCCATTTCTGCGGAATTATCGGAAGATTATCAAATGTCCAAAATTGTTTATACTGTTCACCATAACTGTCGGGAAGAGCAAGCCCTACAAGGTGTCCCTGACACCATGAGATCATGTAATCATCGCTCTCCAAATAGCCATTCCTTGTTGTTTTTACGCCAAGGACTTTAGCTATTGTCTCTCCGACACTCTTCTTTTCTGCGATTATGAGCTTCATTCGTTATCTACCTCCAAATTTTTTGATAAGAAAAGTCCGCCCCACAATAAAACAGGGCGGACTGATGTGTCACGGTGACACACTTTATATCCACAATTCACGATTGAGAGAAAAAGCAGTCTCCAAATTGTCCATATCATAGCTACAGCTTTTCTTGCTGTATGACTGTATTTCATCACTGGTTATTGATTTAATGCTGTCCGATGAATATTCGACCACATTGCCGTAAATGTTTTTCGCAGTGATTCCGTGGTATTCAGACAGATGTTCTGAGAAGCTTTTGAAGTCTGTAACTTCTTCATCTCCCAAGGTATCGGAAATTGCTTTGATAACGGCATTCACTTGGCGGTGCTTTCTGTAGTAACAGCATAAAACAGCTCCGGCAAATGCGCCCAAAGCGGTAATTATCTGCACTTTCAAGGAATTATTCTTCTTCATAGGATTCCTCCGTCTCATCATTTTCATAGATTTCGGGTTCTTCCTCTGTGTAATCATCGGAAGTGTTTTCCGAATCATCATCGTCAAACTTTTTCTTGCCGCCCGATACTTTCTTCTTTGCGATAAATATAAATATGATAACACCAACACCGCCGACTATGTAAAGAACCATATTGCTGTTTTTCTTTTTCGTATTTCCATCATTCGCTTTTTCAGTATCGTCTTTTTCGGCTTTGGAAGCTTCCGTTTCGGTTGTCTTATTGTCCGATTCTAATTTAAGTGCCGTTGTTGTGCTGCTGCCCTCAAGAAGATATTTCAGGTCTGCCGTATCAACTGTATTGAGGAAGTAAACATTCTGATTATCATTTTCATAGTCAATGACAATATAGAAAACGTGTCCGTCCCGTGTTGTGACTGTAATAAAATCACGTTCTTCGGGGGTCTTTTCAGCCTTTTCAACGAGATAACCGTTAGGTTCTGTATTTGGAGCAGCAGTGGTCACGGTTGTTGTAGTCGTTGTGGTCTGAGTGGGAGCTGTCGTTGCCTGCTGAGGAGTGATGCCCGAACTCGAAGATGATGAAGCATTGCTTGCTTTAGGCTGTGCCTGAAGCGTATTTATAAGGCTGTACAGATCGTTGAGAGACATCTGCAAACCGTCAATTTCTCCGTTCAGATTCTCAACATTGCCGTTCAAGCCGTCAATGTTGTAACCGTTGTCCTCAAAAAGCTGTCTGATCTCATCAATCTGAGCCTGCATATCCTCATTGTTTCTGAGAAACTCCTCCAGAGAGACAGTTGCGTCCTCAGAAGTATCTTCAATAACTTCCTCGGAAGTTATTTTCGCCTGCTGTTCTTCCTGCCCTGTTGCCCAAGCGGTTGTCGGCAGAACATTTACAAGGGACAGAGCTATGAAAAATGATAAGATTTTGGTTTTCATATTATTTTTTCTTCTCCTTTCAGGTCACTCATTGGCTGTGACTTTGCCATATCTGACGGCGATTTCTTTACAGAAGTCAAGTCCGAGATCATTTCCTGAATATCTTCTACAGATAGATCAGCATTACGGATAATAGAAATTATCTCCGTGTTCTCGGCTTCAAGTTTGGCTTCTTTCAGAGAAGCCAACTTCTCTTTCTTTTCCGCAATCTGAGCTTCAAGCTGCTGTATTTCAGCAGAAAGCTTATCGACCTTTTTCCTTGTTGGTGAAGTGCTTTTCATATAAAATTTCCTTTCAAATCAATTTGAGAATACAAATAATGGGTTGATATAGTTTCCGTCTTTGTCAATAACGGTAATCTTTAGGGTATTGCCTGTTGCCGTGGAAATCGGTGTTCCCTTTACTCCTTTAGATACATTCGGGACGGTTGCACCCTCATAGTACAGAGTTCCGTATTTTTTGTTATAAATCGAAAATCCGTTTTCGGTAGCGGTTATTTCTCCGTCCATGCCGCATATAATTTGCTGCCCCGGAGAAGAATAAAGCACTATACCGTTTTCAAGGGACATATCGCCGTAAATATCATTGTTATACCCCGGATATCGTGCTATCTCTGCTTCTGCGTATGGTGTTTTAAGCTCTTGGTGTCCCATGTTATACTCAAAATATCCGTCAAACAACTCCTGTTCATCTTCATTCATAGCCAATACACGGTTATAAATCAACTTGTCAAAATTATTGTCTAACCAACGCAGATCTGTATCCGTCCAATAACTGTCAGGCACGTCCATTGCATTTTCCTTTATGGCGTATTCAAGAATATAGTAGTCATATTCAAAATAATCCTGCTGCTGTTCGGTATATACCCAGTATTCCTGATATTCACCGTCAATGTAGTCAAATACAAGAGTTATCTGCCAAAAGTTTTGGAAAGTTATAGTCTGCATATCGTCATACTCTGTAGTTTGCCCATTCTCATCGGTATAAACGCCGACACAATCAAGTGTGTTTTCGATATATCCGTTAATTATAGGCAGTTCAATATGGGTGTATGTGTTTGCATAGTGCGTATATAATTCCGATTTCAGAGGGTTTGGAATATCTGCACCCTCCGGACGTTCCAAATTATATTCTGACGAGCCAAGAGCGGAATAATAAGTATTTTCATTTCTGTAAGTTACTGTTGTAACATTTTTCCGTATCTCATGTACTTCGTTTGTATAAAATTCATACTGTGAATTGAAAACGTCCTCAATATATGGTTTTGCCTGTTCAAAATTCCATTCGTCCTCACCGCTGTCGCTCAGTGCTTTTACGGCAACATAGGGCAAAAGCTTTTCGGGAGAATGAGAAATTTCGTTTATTTCCGTAAGGCAGACATACTTATTGTAATCGACATAATAGCTGTCGATATTCTGATGCATATCAATCATATTTCTTGCAAGTTCCGTATAATAGAGGTCACATTGTCCGAGATCTACAGTACTGCAAGGACTGATAAGCATACTTGCTGCCGTTCCCATTCCCGATTCGATCGGAGTTCCGCCGCCGCACATTGTAAGACTGAAAACAGGAATCAGTATCGTGAGTGCTATAATAGCGAGTATCACACCTATTCCTTTTGCACGTCTCGCACCAAATCTTTTTATGTCATCGAAAACCTCAGAAACGGCATTTTTCTTCTTTTTATAGACTTTTTTCTGATGATTCTTTTTTATTTGCTTCTTTTGCTGTTGTTTGCTGTCAGACTTGGTGCTTTTCTTTTCGGGCGGTTTGGTATCGGGAGATTTTTCATAAGGCTTTACGCTTTCAACCGCATTATCAACGCTTTTTTTATTTTCAAGCGTATGGAGCTTTTTTTCATAATGCTGTTCTGTCAGTTCCTTTTCCTTATTGTCAATGGCTTTGACAATATGTGTCGCTGACTGTGCAGCCGTTATTGCAAAATTTGCGGCTTCAACACCTGAATTATCTCCGCCGTCTCTCATTGCCTTACGGCGCATACTCATACCGACATCACGAACAGCCAGTCCCTCAAGACCTTTTCTTGTTTCCCATGCCGTCATAGGGGTAGGCTCAGTAACGTCCACCCTTGTAAGCATAACTTTGGAAACGACCTTGCCCTTTTGGGGAATGAACACCTTTTGCCGCTTGAAACGGTATTTGTGATTCTGAACGGATTTCAGCTTGCGTTTGGTTTTCTCGATATCCTTTTCAGTTTTGTTCAGCTTTGGCTTTTCATAAACGATTTCGTCCGTCTGAACCTCAGAAACAGGTATCCCTTTGCTCCTTTGGTAACTTTCAAGCCGTGCTTTTGCCGCTTCATACTCTTTTCTTGCATTGTATGCAGAATAATCGGCAGCCTTTTTTTCTTCATTAAGGCTGTCCCTTTTTTGCTGATATTTGCTTTCTTCTTTTCCTGCAAGGTAGCGTGAAACGTTCGTATCGGTAATGTCATTTCCGGCTTTATCTCTCCTGACAGCCTTTTTATATTTTGTATGCTCATTGAGAACCTTGTAAACGTCTATGGCTCTGACACCAATAACGTAGGCTGCCTGAGTGCTCTCATTTTCGGAGATACCTTTGTGAATTTCCTCATACAGTTTTTCCTTGGCAATTTCAATAGTAAATTTATTTACGCTTTTTGCCGTATTGACAGCGAGAGTTTCCATTCCTTTTGCCACCGAAACAGTTCCCGAAGCAACTGTTTTCAAAGGTTTAGGAACATTAACTCCCTCAATTTTGATTTTATCGCCCAAATCGGAAATCGAATGGATAACGCCGCCCTTATCGGAAATATCCTTAACGATTTTTGCAGGAATCACTATCGGAGCGGATACAATTTTGGCTGCGTCCGCAATACCTCTGCCAACAGAGCTTTCGGAGACTTTTTTTGCAAATTCTTCTGTCTTGTCCACAAGCTTTGCGGCTGCCTGAATCGGAACGATTATTGGCTTTCCGACTGTATTAAGGAATGGATTGTTTACTTCCGTGCTGAGTTCAAGTTTCCGATAGCCGAACAGATTGAATGCAATGTATTTTTTTCTGCTGCTCGGCTTTTTTAAATCTTTTGCCGAATTTACCGAAACCGTCTGATTGCCGTTATCGGTAAATCCGACTTTATATCTGACTTTGCCCGTTTCGGAATCAAACTGTCGATTTACTGTCAGAATTCTGCGCTCTTTAGGCTTAGCTTCACGGCTGAAAGAGTATGAAACACGTCCGTTTACATCAACCTCACGACTGAAATCCGCACCTGTCTGTTCCTTATATCCTATCGCTTTTTCGGCAAGCTTCTGTTCAAAGGCTTCATCAACTGACTTGATTTTCCTGTCAATGTCATCTACAGACATTTTGGCAGTTTTAAGCTTACTTTCGGCACTTTTAACGGCAGCTTCCAGTGCTTCCAACTGTTCATCACGGCTGCTCAAATCACTCACCTCAAATCATACTTTCCTGCGGTTTGGTGGACATAAGTCTGTACAACTTTGTATCTGTCGGGAATTGGTTATTAAATGGCAGAATACTTCCGCCATAGTAGATCAGACCGCTGCCCCTCGGCACAGTGCTTTCTATGTACTTCTGCTGTGAGGGGGATATTTCCAACTTTTGAGCCAATACATCTATATCTCCGCTTGCCTGTTTAAGCATTATAACGAATGATGAATTGTCAAAGATTGATTCAACCTCTTTTGATGACAGAAAGTCATTAACGTTCTGCGTAAGTCCTGTAGGAATGCCGCCCCATTTTCTGAAACGTTTCCACATTTCTACCGAATACTTTGCTGTCTGTTCCTCTTTAAGCAGAAGATGAAACTCGTCCATATAGTACCAAGTGGATTTCTTTCCTCTGTTCATAGACACTCTGTTCCATACCTGATCCTGAACTATCAGCATACCGAGCTTTCTGAGCGTATTTTTCAGCTTTTTGATGTTGTAACAGATAATTCGGTTGTTCAAGTCAACATTTGTGCGGTGATTAAAAATATTGAGTGATCCGCTGACATATATTTCAAGGGAATTTGCCACACGTTTTGCGTATTCCTCACCCGTATCATAAAGTGCTTTCTGCAAATCACCCAAAATCGGCATATTTGCCTTGAACTCTTCCTCAGACGAGTTCTCTGTTTCGGAGAAAAAGTTAAGATACAGATTTCTTACGCAGCGGTCAATAATTGAAATTTCCTGTGGATCAAGTCCGTTTCTTCCTCCTGCAACAAGTTCGCAAAGAGAGATTATAAATTCCGATTTTACACCGATAATATCGTCCTCACCGCTGTTTCGGTCAATATCCATGGGATTAATGTAATCAGAACTGTCAGATGAGATCTCAATAACCTGTCCATGAAATTCCCTTACAAGAGGGTGATATTCATCTTCAGGGTCGCATATCATGATATCATCATTTGTAAACAGAAATACGGGTGTTATTTCGCATTTTACTTCAAACGACTTACCTCCGCCCGGAGTTCCCAAAACAATACCGTTTGGATTATCGAGTTGTCTTCTGTCTGCCATAATCATATTATTTGAAATCTGATTGATTCCATAGTACACGGATTCGCCGTCCATGAAAATCTCTTTTGTGGCAAACGGCAGGAAAATAGCCGCTGAACTTGTGGTCAGGCGGCGCTCTATTTCAATCCTATTTTCGGCGAGCGGAAGAATTGAAGCCAGTCCAAGATCCTGTCTGTAGTCAAGGGGAATGAGCTGTGAATTGGCTTGCAATACTATTCGGTTCAGTCTGTCATTGCAGACACCGAGCATTTTGCTGTTTTTGGCGAAATTGGTCACAAGAATAGTGACAATGAACATTCTCTCATTTTTATTTTCAAGATCATCAAGCATGATTTCAAGCTCTTTAATGTATGTTTTCATGTCGGGAGGAAGAATATCCATGTCATAGCCTTGCTGAGCTGCCTTTTTCTGCTCATCAACTTTCATCTTTTCAACGTTGGACAATTTCAATTTGACGAATTTCTTTGCTTCAAGATTATCTACAGCAGTAAAGTGCATATTGAATGCAATCGGATTTTCGGTGTCCATAAGGTCTGAAAGGAATCTGTCTGACATTTCCGAAGCAAGCAGATTGATTGAAAACGTAGAACCGCAGAACTTTCCGCACCTGAATTCATCTTTCTTTGAAAAGTTGAATGAGGACGGAGCAATATAATCTTTGGACATAAGTCCTGCTTCTGCCATAGTGTCAAAATTGCAAAGGAACGGTTCATTGGAATACTGATGAAGCATTTTGTACATTGCAAACAGTCTTTCTTCTCCGTTCAAAGGTACAGCCGCAACACCAAATGATTTAAATGTACGGATAACATCTCTTTCAATACCTGTAAGCTGCTGACGTGCTTTATTTATACTCTTTTCTCTTATGGAAAAAGTAATATAATTTACACGAATGAACCCGTTATTTCCTTTGGCAAGCTTATCACGGAGCATATCGCAGTATTCCTTGCGAATATCGTTGTACTCATCATTACGTTCCGGCAAGCTGATAACGTCCTCAAAATCATCATCATTGGTTACATTCACAACAGATATCTGAAATTTCACGTTACTGTCAAAGCAGTTCAGAAGATTGCAGTATTTGGCGAAAATGTTCTTCTGCTTTGAAATTTCCGCTATTTCATAATCTGCGTCATAAAACTGAACTGTTTTGCTGTAACGTGTTTCCGTTGGCTTCTTTTTGCCAAACAGATAATTTAAGAGCGAAAAACGTTCAGGTTCGCTTGCAATAGCAATACCGTCCTTGGTCATATAGTCAAACGGTATGGACTGCTGTGCTGTCTGTGGCAGCTTGACAGCCTGTTTCCTTTTGTTTTTTTCCGAAACCTGCCGTTTTACAGTTTCATATTCGGATTTTGAAAGGGGAACGGTATTTTTACTTTTTGCTTTTGACTTTTTTTCTGCCTGTTTCAAGCATTTCAACCTCCTCTATATATTCAATCTCTTCCGCAATACTACGATAAATATTCTCGGTTTTATACGTTCGTATCTGCGGACAAAGTTTATAACGAATAAAGTTCAATAGTATCTTCTCAAGCGTAAAGCCGTTTTTTTCATACATTCCCATAATGAAAAAAGGGCTGCCCAAGCAGAAAAGCAGCAGTGCCGAAGTGCTTGTCCCAAGCGTTTTATATGTCAGCCAAAATACAGTAAACCCTAATGCCAAGCCAATAGCATTGAATATGAGCTGACGTTTTGTCATTTTAAACATTACCGTGTCCTTTATGCCGTTCATATCCTTTGGGATTTTCATATATAAAGCCATTTTTCAACCTCCTTAATGTGTGCCGCAGATTGCCTTTGATATACTGCCCGATTTCAGAAGCATAAAACAGCAGACAACGCCATAGCATATCCACTTTATCAATGCTCCCGATAATGAACTCAGGTCTTGCAGTGCATTCACTACTTCTGTAGTGAACAGAATCACAAAAATTGCAAGAATAATTACTATGAAAAACGCTTGTAAAGCAAGTGCAAGCATGGTTTTCAAAAAAGAAAATCCGACATGACTCCATTCTTTGTTTGTCATTGTGGCAAACGGCAGCGGAGCAGCACAGAAATGTATCAGTATTTCTATCATTCTTCCTGCTGTTACTATCATTACTATAACGATTATTGCCAAAGAGACTGTATATACCAATAATGATAAAAACAATGAGCACATCAGATCTCCTATGCTGTAGTCATTATACCAATGGAATATATTTACTCCGTCACTGGGGTTAAATAACTGGGTCATCTGCTGCTGTAAGTTAAATGATTCGGTGTACAGTTGATCTATAGCTTTTTGTGCTATCTCTGCGCCAATCTTTATAATAGCGGTAAAAATCGTAAATACGTTGTTCATGAAATATATTGCTACCCACGCTTTTACGATAAACCGAAAGAAAATTGACGTGTCAAATTCTCTGAAACTGTTTTTATCCAAACAAGCTGTAATCAGTTCATAGCATAGAATAATTGACATTATACCTATTGCTATGGGCATGATAGCCGCATTGGAAATGTTTTGGAGAGCTGTGTATAATGAGCTGTTCCATGTATCGGGTGTCTGAGTAACATTATCCTCTACAATAGTTACAACTCCGTCAATATTTTCAGCAGCACTCATCAGACTTTTTTCTACTACCGTGCCGAGTATTTCCTGTAGAAAATCCTGAATCCAATCGCCGATCTTATCGGTTACACTTTCTCCTCCGAATAAGCCCAAAAAAACACCTCCTAAATATTATGCCGCCACGATAATTAAATCGTGACGGCTGAATTTAAAGTGTGTCACGGTGACACAGTTGATATTTTATCAGGACGTTGACATAAGGTCATTAAGCTTAGGAATAAGGATCTGAGCAAGAAGAATAATTCCGCCGCCGCCCATGAGCTGCTTCATACCCTGAGACTTTCCGCCTGCGTTATCTGAACCATATGCTTCAAGGAGATTTACAATTCCCCAACCGCCTAATCCGGCACCGATAAGTGTAAGTACAATTCTTAATACGTCAACTGCATCTGTAAAAAAACTCATTTTTTAAATTCCTCCATAAAATTGTCTTTGTGACGATTAGTAAACCATTCGGGATACGATCTCTATTTCGTCTGTTTTTTTGACTTTAAGCTTTGATTTGACATATCCCGTTATGTCAAATGTGTTTTTCGGATTAAAATCCGACAGTTCTTTGTAACGGTCGTGTTTGGTAATATCGTACTTATCAGACAAAAAGGCACGAGTACCTCTGATCTGCATGATACACTTACCGCCGTCCATTACTGCAAGTTCGTCCTGTGACATCAACTCCCTTCCTGTTCTGTTATAGTTAGTCCCCGATGACTGCGACTGTCCTCTTGTTTCCGAAGTGGTAAAAAGATCAATGGTCTGCTTTCCTAAAATCTCAGACAGCTCCTTAAGCGTTGACTTTTCCTTACCACCAAGGAAAATCTCGGTGTCACAGTTGCCGATAATTGTATCGGCATTATCTTTGTAAATCGCTTTTAACTGCGATTTGGACTGCAAAATTATACTTGCCGATATTTCACGGCTTCGTATGGTAGCAATAAGTTTATCAAATTTCGGTATCTGACCGATATTTGCAAACTCATCGAGAATGCAGCGGACGTGCGTAGGCAGTCTGCCGCCGTATTTATCGTCTGCAACGGTACAGAGCAGATTGAAAAGCTGAGTGTACATCATTGCAACAATGAAATTGAATGTATCATCTGTATCTGAAACTATTACAAAGAGAGCGGTTTTCTGATTTGCGTCTCCAAGCGTGTCAAGTTCCATTTCATCATAAGCCATCATTTTTCTGACTTTTTCTATATCAAACGGCGCAAGTCTTGCACCACATGAAATCAGTATTGATTTAGCGGTTTTTCCAGAGACGAAAAGTCAAGGACTTTTTCATCAAATTCAAAAAGAAGTCACATTTTGCGGACTTCCTCACGGAGCAGACGCTTGATTTTGTCCTCCATCGTCTCTTTTGCGGTCTGGCTGAAATGCACACGGACGATATAGGTGGTCTTGCCGATCTGCTTTCTGACAGTCGGGCAAGTGGCGGTGTTGGTTGCGGTATTGTTCATTC
>OLNX01000205.1_pt1 | contig 61868 bp, 67 predicted proteins | sample 1672611 | NCBI WGS metagenome assembly OLNX01 (sample SAMEA3136705, study PRJEB25190) | human gut metagenome | reverse complement strand
CAGGAGGAGCTTGTAAAGGCTCTGATTGCAAAAGAAGCAATGGCTTTGCAGGAAGCAGATGTTGCCTGATTGACTTTACGCACAGCTATGCGCTTTGGAGATTTTTCAAAAAATATCTCAAAACCACTTGACAGAAGGGTGAGCTTCTCCGGGATACCGGCCATTTGCTGGAGGAGAAGGGCTATGAGATCAAGGTTCTTGACCTTATTGATATGGAGAAAAGCCATTGCTACAACCCATTCGTGTATATCAGCAGCGATGATGATATTCATCGGCTTACCACAAACCTCTTTAAGAATACAACACCCAAAGGATCTCAGACACAGGACCCGTTCTGGGATCAGACGGCAGCCATGCTGCTCAAGGCCCTTGTCTGCTATCTCCATTATGAGGCTCCGCCCGATGAGCAGAACTTCTCCATGGTTATGGAGATGATCAGAGCCGGCGATGTAAAGGAGGACAACGAGGAGTATCAGTCGGTTCTCGATGAGCTTTTTGAGAGATTGGAGGAAAGAAACCCGGAGCATATCGCCCTCAAGTATTATCGGGCGTATCACTCCGGCAGTGCTAAGACGTTGAAATCCATCCAGATTTCCCTTGTCTCCCGTTTGGAAAAGTTCAATCTGGATTCGCTGGCCGGCATTACCCAATGCGATGAAATGGATTTGGGGCAAATCGGCGAAAAGAAAACGGCGGTATTCGCCGTAATTCCCGATAACGACAGTTCCTTCAATTTCATCGTGGGTATGCTTTATACCCAGCTGTTTCAGCAGCTCTACTATCAGGCCGACTCCGTTCACGGCGGCAGATTGCCCGTGCATGTGCATTTTGTCATGGACGAGTTTGCCAATGGAACACAGTTATATAGATGACTATAACGAATAAGGGAGCCAAGGAAGGATGTAAGAATGCAAAATGTGTCGTTGCGGATTTACGATTCGGCAATTGAATTTGCAAGTGGAAAAAGTCATAAAGTCGTGGTATAATATTTTCTAACAAGGACGACAAATCAAAATTTTTTATAATATATGGGAGATAAAAATGGGTTTTGACTTAGGCCACACGATAAGTTCATTAGCAAAGTTAGCATTAAGAACAAAGCAAAATATAGATAAGCAATCCAATGAAGGCAAAAAAATAAAGCTATATCAATTATGGACTGATCGTACGTATCGAGCGTTTGAAACTAAAGAAAAGACTGGCTACAAAGCATTTATGTTTAGAGGTCAGCCAATAGAAAATTGGGAAAGTGTCGAATTGCATCCAAGTAGCCATAACACAGAAACAGGCAAGGAAATTGGAGATGTATATTCTATTGATGTAAGTTCTGTTGTTGTAAACGAAAAATGTTTTAATGTGATCAGCTCACACCTTCAGGGGAATGTTCAAATTTTACCGGCACAAAGCGAATCTCAACGCCTTTATGTACTTAATGTAACGACAATAATTGATTGCTTGGATCGAGAAAACTCGAAGTTAAAACTGTTCCAAAGTTCTGGCAGAATTATGCGGGTTGAAGAGTATGCTTTTCATAGAGAACTTCTTGATAATGTGTTTATTTTCAAGATCCCGGAAGAATTACATACACACCCCTATGTCACAGAGGATTTTAAGAAGCTAATCGAGCAAAACAACATCAAAGGATTCAAGTTTGTCCCAGTTTGGGAAGAAAAATGAAAAGGGAGTAAAAGACTTTGAATTGACGCATGACAAGTAATGTTTTTAGAGAAAATGATGGTATGCATTTTACAAATCCATCTGTCGGCGATGTAATACCCTTTACTCATCCGATCACCAGAACAGAACATAAACTAACCGTACAGGATTTCGAGTTACAAGAACTTTCCGACAGAGGCAGTTGAGTGGATGATGTTGTTCAGAGAAAAGCTGATGAAAGACATAGAAATTTAGTTATTAATATGATAGTTGAATCATTGGGGGTAAGTCGTCAGGCTGTTTCTAAATGGGAAAGCGGTGCCTCTGATTTGAGCACGACGCACTTAATCGTGTTATCGAAATTGTTTGGTGCAAGTACCGAGGAATTATTGAAAAGAGCGCAATAACTTCCTGTTTGCAGAATTCAACAATTTCTTTTGTGCGTTCACACATTCGCACATATCCCTCCTATCGGGTACAATGTATCTGACAGGAGGGATTTTTTATGGAACTGGAAAAGCACATCACAGACGAGCGGACAGGGATCAGCTATACGCTCTGCGGGGACTACTACCTCCCCGACCTGAAGCTGCCCGAAGAAAAGTTTTATGACTTGGGACGGTTCGGCAGAGCGAAGTTCCGCTATTTGCAGAAATGCCACAGGGTACTGTTGACGAGCCTGCGGACAAGCGGAACGCTGAATGAGTACCTGCACAGCGTGGACGAGGAGTGCGAGGCGATGTTCTTCCGGCTGGTCAGGCAGTACGCCGAGCGTGAGGGCGTGACCGAGCAGCTCAAAGCCGAGGATATGATGCAGTGGGTCGGACGGATGAACAGCATCCGCAGCCGTGTGGAGGAGGTCGTGATGAGGGAGTATGTCTATGAAGAAGATTAAAATCAAGGTAGATGATTTTGAGCTGCGGCTTCTCGTCCGTGCGCTGGTGGAATGGCGCAACGCTCTGCTGGCAGAGGATAAACCCACAGAGGACTTGGACGAGCTGCTCCTGCGCCTGTGCAAGTAGCGACAACTGAATAACATAGCAGACTGCACCTGTTTTCAGCAATGGAAATGGGTGCTTTTTTTGCGCCCGAAAACAGGCGCTTTCCCCGAAACCGGCAAGGCGGTATCTGCATACCACCCTGCTTTGGAAAACGCCGCACAGCAAAGAAAATGGGCAAAAATCGCCCCGAAACAATGCCAAAACGAACGCCTGACGGAAACGCCGGGCGTTTCGCTTTTCAAAGCAGAAATACATACCCACGCCCTGCGGCTTGGGTCAAAAATGAAAGGAGGCGGCAAATGTGCCACGAATGAGCAAGAAGCGGAAACAGGAATGGGCGCTGTTTCTGAACGAACGAAACCGAATCACCTACAATGAGCTATGGCGGAAGTGTCAGCACTTATGCAAGCAGAGTTTCCGAGTATTGGTGATCGATTGCCCGCATTTTTTGAGAAAGGAGAGAAAACGAAAATGAAGCTGGAGCTTATCAAGGCAAGTGATGTGGAGATCAAGGAGGTGGAGTGGCTGTGGTATCCGTATATCCCCTATGGCAAGGTAACAGTCTTGCAGGGCGATTCCGGCGACGGGAAAAGCACCTTTGTGCTGAATCTCGCCGCAATGCTCAGCCGGGGCGAGCCGATGCCGTTCACGGATGGCAGCGGTCAGGAGCCGGTCAATATCATCTACCAGTCCTCTGAGGACGATGCAGACGATACCATCGTGCCCCGCTTTGTCAAGGCAGGAGGCGACCCGAACAGACTGATCTTCATCTGCGAGAAGGAAAAATACCTGAGCTTTTCCGACGAGCGTCTGCTGGAGGCTGTCCGCAAAACGAACGCCAAGCTCATCGTCCTTGATCCTCTGTCGGCATATATCGGAGAGGAAACGAGGATCAACACGGCAAACGAGATACGGCGGCAGTTCCGTCCGCTCATTGAGCTTGCCAAGGAGCAGCGGTGCGCCATCCTCATCGTTCACCATATGAACAAGGCCATCGGTCAGAAAGCCATCAACCGCAGCGTCGGCTCGGTGGACATCATTGCCGCCGCAAGAAGCGCCCTGCTCATCGGGCGTACCGACAAGGACAGGCCCGACGAGCGGATACTGGCGCAGGTCAAGAGCAACCTTGCGCCGACGGGAAATGCCATTGTCTTTTCGGTGAGTAATGGCAAGGTCGAATGGCTGGAGGAAACCGCCAAGACTGCCGATGAAGTCCTCGGCAATGTGTTTGCCGCTGTCGGCAGACCCGACACGCAAATGCAGCAGGCAAAGGACATTCTGTCTCAGCTTCTCGCTGACGGGCCGAAAGCACAGCGGGAGATCATCGACCGGATGCTGCTTGCCGGTGTCAGCGAGAGTACGGCAAAGAAAGCCAAGGCGCTCCTTGCGATACAGTCGGTGAAGCAGGGAGCGCAGTGGTTTTGGTCTTTGCCGTGCGGCGGGGATGGTGCGAAAAGGGGCTGTGCCGGAGAGTAGGCACAGTCCTTTTTCACGCCGAAGCGCCGCTTTAGGGGGTCAAGGGGGAACGCCTTGCCCACCACCTTGTATGCAAGGTGTAGTGGGTTACACAACAAGCTCGCCGGAAGGAAAAATCAGAGATTTTTCCGGTGCGTCGGCAGTTGTGCTGCGAGCCGCATGAAAGCGAGCAGCACACACTGGCGGCGGATGGCGGTTTGGTTTGTGAGCGAGGCAGCGAACAAAGCAAAACGGCATCTTCACAAGGCAGCTTGCTGTGTACTGACGCACCTCCGTCCCCCGCCAATCCCCGATAGAAGAACCATCCGAAGAAGGAATGCCGGGATGCCGCAACGATACATTGTGCATTCTTACATCCTTCCTTGGAAACAGAAGAAAGGAGATTTTCACCGTGGCAAATTATGCGATTATGCGCATCGAAAAGCGCAAGCTCGGCTCGGTTGGCAGAATAGGCAATCACCACGAGCGACTGAAAGCCGAGTACAAAAGCAACCCCGACATAGACCCGTCGAGGACACATCAGAACTATCACATCGTTGAGCCGCCGTCAAAATACCGCAAGGCAGTCTTGGACAGGATCGAGGCTGTCGGAGCAAAGTGCCGGAAGGACAGCGTGGTTATGCAGGACTGCTTTGTGGGCGGCACACCGGACTGGCTGAAAGGAAAAACCGTTGAGGAGCAGAGGGAATATTTCAATTATGCCTACCGCTTCTTTGAGGACAGCTTCGGAAAAGAGAATATCATTTCGGCTGTGGTGCATTTGGATGAGGCAACTCCCCATATGCACCTTTGCTTTGTCCCCATCACGAAAAAAGGCAGACTGTCCTCCAAGGAGATCATCGGCGGGCCGAAGGGACTGGTGAATTGGCAGGACAAATTCTATGCGTATATGCACGAAAAGTACCCCGACATCACCAGAGGAACCCCGGCAAGGCTCACGCACCGAAAGCATATCCCGCCCTTTATGTTCAAGGTCGCCGGTGAGCTTTACGACCATTACGGCGAGATCTGCGGTGCGATCAACGACATCGGGCTGCTGAACAACGCCAAGAAGAAGGATGCTGCCATTGCCCTTATCGGCAGGTATGCGCCGGAAATGGCGCAGCTCAAGGTGCAGCTTCAAAGCACCGATAAGCACATCGCCTATTTGGAGCGTGAGCTGGACAGCGAGCGTGACATTGTTTCCGGCTACCGCAGTAGGAACTACGCACAGGAGCAGGAGCTGAAGGAGGCCAACCGCAAAATATATGAGCTGAATCAAAAGCAGCGGGAGCTTGAACGGGTGATCTCGAAGATACCTCCCGAAGTGTTGCAGCAGTTGGCGCAGCAGGAAAAGGAAGCGAGAAAACGAAAAGCGAAAGGATGGGAAAGATAATGGATATGACAACGATTCGGCTCTCTGACTGCATTCCCTTTGCGGATAACCCTTTTCGGGTGCAGGACGATACCGCAATGGAAATGCTGACCGAGAGCATAAAGGAAAGCGGCATTCTGATACCGATCGCCGTCCGCCCGATGGGAGAGAAATATGAGATCCTGTCGGGACACAGACGGGTCTATGCTGCTCACAAGGCGGGGCTTGAAGCCATCCCTGCCATCGTTCGTGAGCTGACACGGGAGGAAGCGGTCATTTTTATGGTAGACGCCAACCTCCAGCGAGAGGGACTTCTGCCCTCCGAAAAGGGCTTTGCCTACAGGATGAAGCTGGAAGCAATGAAGCACCAAGGGAAAACTTCTGCCCAACTTGGGCAGAAGCAGACCTCCGTGCAGCAGGTAGCCGATTCCGCTTCTGACAGCCGCACACAGGTGCAGCGATATATCCGCCTAACCTATTTGGAAAAGCCGCTTTTGGATATGGTGGATGAGCGGCGCATTGCCTTAACTCCGGCTGTGGAGCTTTCCTATTTACTGCCCGAAGAACAGCGGGAGCTGCTGGAAACCATTGAAAGCGAGGACTGTACCCCGTCTCTTTCTCAGGCAGTCAGGCTTCGGAAGCTGAGCGGTGACGGCTTGCTGACGATGGACAGGATATTTGAAATTATGACCGAAGTCAAGGGCAATCAGGTGGAGATGTTGAAGATACCGACGGACAGAGTGCGGCGGTACTTCAAGCCGGAAACCACCTACCGGCAGATGGAAGAATATATCGTCAAGGCATTGGAGCATTACGCTCTGTACCTGAAACGACAGAGAAACAGGGACAGCCGATGACGGCTGTTTTTTTACGCAAAGGAGGCGCAGATAATGAGAAAAAGCAACCGACCGCTGATCGATATTCAGCGTATCCCCATAGGGGAAAAGCCGTTGGAGGAGCTTGCGGCAGAGGTTTACGGCTGGATCTTTGATAACAGGAGCAGAGCGAAGTCATCTGCCGACACATTCGTAAATCCCGCAAACCCGCATTACAATGACGGTATCAAGATGATTTCAGGAGGAAAGAAGGATGACACAGCAGCTTAAAACAACAGCCCTGTATTGCAGGCTGTCAAAGGATGATGAGCGGCAGGGCGAGAGCCTTTCCATCGAAACGCAAAAGTCGATGCTCGTTCGCTACGCACAGGAAAACGGGCTTTTGCCCTATGAAATTTATGTGGATGACGGGTATTCGGGGCTGAACTTTGAACGGCCGAGCTTTCAGCGGATGATCGATGATGTGGCTGTCGGCAAGATCGGCGTGGTCGTGGTCAAAGACCTGAGCCGTTTCGGGCGTGACCATATCGTTGTCGGGCAGTATCAGGAGATCTACTTCCCGTCCAAGAAGGTGCGGTTTATTGCTCTGAACGATGGCATTGATACCGTCAACAGCCACACGACCGATTATGCGGCGCTGAAAAATGTCATCAATGAGTTTTACAGCCGAGATACTTCAAGGAAGATCAAGGCAGCCTTTCGTGCGAGGGCAAAGGATGGCAAGTATCACGCCAAAGCCGCACCGTTCGGGTATCTCAAAGACCCGAATGACCACAATCACCTGATCCCCGACCCCGAAACCGCACCGATCGTGGCGAAGATCTATGACCTTGTACTCAAAGGCTGGGGCAATCACCGCATTCGGGATTATCTGCGGGAAACCAAGGTGCCGGTGCCGTCGTGGTATCAGCACATCCGAGGGGTCGAGGACAAGTCCCATATGTTCCCCGATGAGGATTCCAAGTATATCTGGCGACCGGATACGCTTCGGCTGCTGATCCGCAACCGTGTGTACTGCGGGGACTGTGTTCTCTGCAAGTCGGACACGATCTTCAAGACCAAGCAGCACTTCAAAACGGATGAAAAGGAGTGGATCACGGTGGAAAACACGCACGAGGCCATCGTTTCCAGAGAGATTTGGGAACGGGCAAACGAGCTGATCGCCGTCAAGCGCAGAGAATACCGAAAGACGCTGACCGGCGATTTGAATATCTTTTCGGGACTGCTCAAATGCGCAGACTGCGGCAAGGCACTCAGCCGCAGAAAATACGGCTCAAACAGCGGGCATATGATCTATGTCTGCGGAACTTATGCCACCTATGGCAGCCACAAATGCACCCAGCACAAGATTTTCGAGGAAGATCTGACGGCGGCAATGCTGGCAGATATTCAGGAGCTGTTTTCTGCCGTGACTAAGAATAAAGCCCGTCTTATCGACCTGCTGATAAAGGGCAAGGCAAAGAGCGAGGGCAAAACGCTGACCACCAAGGAAACGCAATACAAGCGGGTCTGCAAGCGGCTGGAGGATGTAAACCGGCTGATAGACAAGCTCTATGAGGACAGCATCTCCGGCAAGGTCAACGAAACCAACTTTGTCCGTCTGCTGGGCAAATATCAGCAGGAGCAGGAAAGCATCCTTGCCGAAAAGGAAAAGCTGCAAGGCGAGACCGCCGCCGTGCGGGAAATCCGTTCGGATGCAGAGCATTTCGCAGACCTTTTGGAGCGGTACGGCGATATATCCGAGCTGACGCCGGAGATCCTCAATATGCTGGTGGAGAAGATCGTGGTCTATGAGCCGAGAGCCGTGGATGGTGTAATGCGCCAGCAGCTTGATGTGTACTACCGCTATATCGGGGTGATCAAGCTGGTGGACTACGGCTCGACCACCTATTACAAGCACGGGGAGGTGATGAACGCCGCAAAGAAGCGGGAAAAAGTCAAAATGGAAAAGCGGATCGCCGCCGTCAAGGAGGAGGTGCAGAATGACGAGCCTGTGTCCGCTTAATCCCTTTTCAGCCGGTAAAGTGCTGCTCTCATCGGGCGGCACTTTTCTTTTGCCCCGATGTCATCTTTGTGGGGGTGTCACTAATGTCGCTCTGCCGGATGAGTTTGATAAACTCCTGTCCACCATGCGAAGCCGTGAGATTTCCGTTTCCATCATCATTCAAAACCTTGCGCAGTTGAAGGCTCTGTTTGAAAAGCAATGGGAAAGTATTGTGGGCAACTGCGATGAGTTTCTGTACCTGGGCGGTAACGAACAAAGTACCCACGAGTATGTTTCCAAGCTGCTGGGCAAGGAGACCATCGATACGAATACCTACGGACGGTCTCGCGGCAGAAACGGAAGCTATTCCACCAACTATCAGCTTGCCGGTCGAGAGCTGATGACACCTGACGAAGTGCGTATGCTGGATAACCGGTACGCACTTCTTTTTATACGCGGGGAGCGCCCCATCCGGGATCTCAAGTATGATATCCTTCATCATCCCAATGTGGCGCTTACGACGGACGGTTCCGCACCGGCCTATACCCACGGTGAGGATACCAGAAGCATCGCTTCCATGGCGTTCAGCTTCGACAAGAAGGCTGTCAAAAACGCTGAAAAGCTGGAGGCAGAAAAACATGAATTCTTGCTCTATTCGGAAGAGGAGCTGGAAGAACTACTTGATGAAAAGGAGAAAAAAGACAATGAAGAAGCTTAATGCAAAGAAGAACACCAACAAGCCGGAGATTCCCGGCAAGGTCAAGAAGGGCTACCGCATTTATGTGATGGCTGTCCTCGCCCTTACGCTTACCATGAGCATGGGCGTGACCGCCTTTGCCGCAGGCGACCCCATTACCGTCGTCAACAACCTCAGCGACTTTATCTTCGGCCTCATCCGTGCGGTCGGCCTGATTCTGCTTGGCTGGGGCATTGTGCAGGTCGGTCTCAGCTTCCAGTCCCACGATCCCAGCCAGCGTTCCAATGGATTCCTGACGCTTGCCGGCGGTGTCGTCATTACCTTTGCAAAGGAAATCCTCAACCTCATCGTCGGTTGATCCGGTTTCCGAAAAAGGGGCGGTCGCAAAGACCGCCCCGAAGGGAGGTGTAATGAATGTCGGATAACTGGGTTGTTCAAAACCTCGAAAATGCGTTGGAAGTATGGAACGATAAGCTGTCTGAGATTTGGCAGCTGATCACGCAGTCACCGCAGACATTCAAAGGTGGCTCGATTTGGTCGATTATTTGCAGCATCCACGGAGCGCTGCAGGCCATCGGCTATGCTCTGCTGGTTCTGTTCTTTGTGGTGGGAGTCGTAAAGACCTGCGGCTCCTTTGCAGAGCTGAAAAAGCCGGAGCACGCGGTGAAGTTGTTCGTCCGTTTTGCGATTGCTAAAGGCCTGATTACCTACGGCATGGAGCTGATGTTGGCAATTTTGGAGATTATCCAGGGCGTGGTCAGTACGATCATGAATTCTGCCGGCTTTGGAAGCCCGCAGGCAACGGTGCTGCCGCAGGAGATCATCACAGCGGTGGAGGACTGCGGATTCTTTGAGTCTATACCCTTGTGGGCGGTGACGCTGATCGGCGGGCTATTCATTTGGGTGCTGTCCTTCGTGATGATCATGAGCGTCTATGGCCGCTTTTTCAAAATGTATATGTACACCGCACTTGCGCCGGTTCCTCTTTCGGCCTTTGCCGGAGAGCCTACGCAGAACATCGGAAAGAGCTTCCTAAAAAGCTATGCGTCGGTGTGCCTGGAGGGTGCAATCATCGTTCTGGCCTGCATCATCTTCTCTGTGTTTGCGTCCAGCCCGCCTGTTGTTGATCCGAATGCAGCTCCGGCTTCTATGGTGTGGAGCTACATCGGCGAGCTGATTTTCAATATGCTCATTTTGGTCGGCGCAGTGAAGATGGCAGACAGGCTTGTGAAGGAGATGATGGGCATCTGAGATGGCAAAGCGTGTACTGAATCAATGGCGCGGATATACCGCGGCTGATTGCGATTGCAAATATTGTCTCTATTACGGCGGCAGAAAGAAAGGCGAAGTAAATTGTCTTGCAGAGGAATGTGTCTGCAAGGAGGAACTTCAGGAGGCTCTGCGCCGGGAAAGGAATGAAAATGGAGGTCAAAATCAATAGAGAGATTCGGAACTATACCGAGTCCATGTTTTTCGGACTGTCCCTCAGACAGTTTGTTTTTTCTTTACTGGCTGTTGGCGTTGCGGTGCTTTTGTACTTTGTTTTGAAGCCCTATGTGGGAACCGAGACAGTTTCGTGGATGTGCATCCTTGGTGCTGCACCCTTTGCGGCAATGGGCTTTGTGAACTACAACGGTATGACCGCAGAGCAATTTGTGTGGGCTTGGCTCCGCAGCGAAATGCTGGAGCCCAAGCAGATCAAGTTCGAGCCGGTGAATATCTACTACGAGGCGTTGAAGGACGCTATCGATGAACGCGAAAAGGAGGTTTCCAAGCACAATGATTAAGAGCATCAAAGCGATCCTTGCACAGGACAAGGAGAAGTTTAAGGTTCCGAGAAAAGTGCAGGACCTTATTCCGATCAAGAACATCTGGCCGGATGGCATTTTCAAGGTTGGGAATAAGTTCTCTAAGTCCTTCCGATTCTCGGACATCAACTATCTGGTGGCAAGCCGTGAGGATAAAGAGAGCATGTTTCTGACATACTCGGAGCTTCTGAACAGCTTGGACAGCGGAGCTACCACGAAGATCACTATCAACAATCACAGGCTGAACAGGTCTGATTTTGAGGAATCCATCCTGATGCCCATGAAGCAGGACGGGCTGGATGAGTACCGCAAGGAGTATAATGACATGCTCTTGGACAAGGCGACGGGAGCAAACGGCATTACGCAGGAAAAGTATATTACCATCACCGTGGCCAAGAAGGACATCGAGGAAGCACGGGCATATTTTGCGAGAATTGGAGCGGATTTGACCGCCCATTTCGCAAACCTGGGTTCCAAGTGTGTGCCCCTGAACGCCGTTGAGCGGCTACGCATTCTCCACGACTTTTATCGCCCCGGTGATGAGGCGGCATTCTCGTTTGATATGAACCGGAAGGCGCGTCTGGGGCATGATTTCCGTGACTACATCTGCCCGGACAGCATAGAGCGTACTGCGGATCATATCAAGCTGGGCGAGAAATATGCCAGAGTGCTTTTCCTCAAGGACTACGCCAGCTATATCAAGGACAGCATGTTCTCGGAGTTGACCGAGCTGAACCGCAATCTTATGCTGTCCATTGATGTGATCCCCATTCCTACCGATGAAGCCGTCCGTGAGGTGGAGCGCCTCTTGCTGGGCGTGGAAACGAACATCACCGGCTGGCAGAGAAGGCAGAATCAGAACAACAATTTCTCCGCTGTGGTTCCCTACGACATGGAGCTTCAGCGCAAGGAATCCAAGGAGTTTTTGGACGACTTGACCACCCGTGACCAGCGCATGATGTTTGCGGTGGTCACAATGGTGATTACCGCAGACACCAAGGAGCAGCTGGATCTGGATACGGAAACGGTGCTGTCTACGGCGAGAAAGCACATGTGCCAGATGGCAACGCTGAAGTATCAGCAGACGGATGGGCTGAATACGGTGCTCCCCATCGGGACGAGGAAAATCAACGCATTCCGAACCCTCACCACGGAAAGCCTTGCGGTATTGATGCCTTTCAAGGTGCAGGAGATCATGGATAAGGGCGGCATTTACTTCGGTGAAAATGCCATTTCCCACAATCTCATCATGTGCAACAAGGCAAATCTCCTGAACCAGTCCGCATTTCTGCTGGGCGTTCCCGGTTCCGGTAAATCGTTCTCGGCAAAGGAGCTGATCACCTTCCTCATTCTGAACACCAACGATGATATTTTGATCTGTGACCCCGAGGGAGAATACGCGCCGCTTATTGAAGCTATGGGCGATCTCGGCTCGGTGATCCGTGTGTCTGCCGGCGGCAGAGACAGACTGAATGCCATGTATATGGTAGACGGGTACGGTGAAAACAACCCCATTGTCGTAAAGTCTGAGTTCATTATGTCTCTGATCGAGCAGATCGACAAGAAGGGCGTCGGCCCGCAGCACAAGTCTATCATCGACCGCTGTATCACCAATGTGTACCGCAATGCGGCGGACACCGGGACGATTCCTACTCTCTGCACCCTCCGCGATATGCTGCTGGAGCAGCCTGAGCCCGAAGCGAAGCAGATCGCGCTGTCCCTTGAGCTCTATACCACCGGTTCTCTGGACATCTTCGGCAAGCAGTCCAATGTGGACCTCGACAAGCGTGTCGTGGTGTTCGACATTCACGGTCTCGGTTCCCAGCTCAAGCCCACCGGCCTGCTGGTGATTACGGACACCATGCTCAACCGCGTGACGCTGAACTGGAAGAAGGGCAAGCGCACCCATGTCTTTATTGACGAGTTCCATGTGGTGTTCGAGAACGAGTTCTCGGCGCAGTTCTTCAACTCCGCATGGCGACAGTTCCGTAAGCGCAACGCATACCCCACGGCAATCACGCAGAATGTGGAGTATCTGCTGGATTCTGTTCAGGCCAGCACCATGCTTTCCAACTCGGAATTTGTGGTTATGCTGAATCAGGCTGCCTCCGACAGAGGCCAGCTTGCCAAGCTCCTGAACATCTCCAATGAGCAGATGAGCTATATCACCAATGCCGACGCCGGCTGCGGACTGATTAAATACGGCTCTGCGCTGGTACCCTTCATCAATCGGTTCCCGCAGAATACCAAACTCTATCAGCTTATGACTACACGCCCCGGTGAGGGCAAATTTGCAAGAGGACGAGATTAACCCCGTCCTCCATTCTTTTGGGAGGAATACAAAATGAAAAAGAAAACCCTTGGAATCATCATCGTTTCCGTACTCGGCGCGGCAGCGATCTTTTGCAGCGCCATGTTTACGCATCAGTATCTGGATGCCAAGAACAGCAAGGCGGCATTTGACGATCTGACAAATCTGATTACGGAAATCGACGAGCCGCAGAAGTACGCCGAAGCGGAGGAAGCCGATCTGAGCGCAGAAGAACTGGCGGCGGCAGAGGCGGCGCTGGCCCGTGAAAAGTATGCGGCGCTGTTTGCGCAGAACAACGACTTTATCGGATGGATCAAGATTGAGGGTACGAATGTCAATTACCCCGTCATGCAGACCCCGAACAAGCCGGACTTCTATCTGAAGCACAGCTTTGATAAATCGTACAGCGACTACGGCGTTCCCTATATTGACGAGGCCTGTATGACCGGGATCAGCAACAACCTTGTGATTTACGGCCATCACATGAACGACGGCTCTATGTTTGCCGACCTCTGCAAATACGCTGATGCTGACTTCTGCAGGGAGCATCCGACGATTGCCTTTGACACGCTTTCCAGCTTCGGCAAATATGAGGTCGTTGCTGTCTTCAAATTCAATACGAACCGCGAAACCTTCAAGTACAACGAATACACGCTGATGGATGAGGCTCAGTTTGCCGAGTTCATGGAGAATATCCATGCAAGACAGCTCTATGATACGGGGGTTACTGCTGAATACGGAGACCAGCTTTTGACCCTTTCCACCTGCGAATATACCTATCCCAACGGTCGCTTCGTTGTCGTAGCGAAGAAGGTGTGACTTGTCTGCTCTGAAGGGAGGCGATGGTTTTGGGCAGGATAAAAACGAGAGAGAGCGTTAAGGATATCAAGATTCTTGATAAAGCGGCGGTTGTCTCCGAGCGTATGAAGACGGCCCTTGTCCGCTCCAAGGATCAGGCGGAAAACCTGATGGACGACGGGCAAATTTCCCCCTCCGAGTACGCGGAGGACAAAATCCGTTATGCCGCTGAGGATGTGACCGATCAGGTTTGGCACAAGGTCTCCGGCCAAACGAAAAAAGCCATTGAAAAAGGCAAGGAGGCGCACCGGGAGCACCGCAATGAAAAGCGCATCCACAAAAATGAAGAACGGGTTCGCCGCTATGAGGAAGAGCTGCGTAGGGGCGCGCCAAGCAGAACGCCGCGAGAGGAGGCTGCACGGCAGGCAGCGCGGCAAAATACGGAGGCCACACGGACAAGCATCCGGAGCAGACGAAACCAGACCATCAAATCTGCGGAGCGTACTGAACGCACCATCAAGCAGTCTGTTCGTTCTGCCGGGAAACAGACCGTAAAAGCCGGTGCAAAGGGAACGGTAAAGTCAACGGAGAGGGCCGTAAAGACTGCGGAGAAAACCTCCAAGGCTGCTATCAAAACTGCAGAGGCAACAGCGAAGGCAACGCAAAAGGCAGCGGCTGCGGCTGCAAAGGCCGCTCAGAAAGCGGCGGAGATTGCCCGCCAGACTGCCATAGCCGCCTACAAAGCGGCTGTCGCGGCGGCGAAAGCTGTTGCGGCGGCAATCAAGGCCATCGCAGCGGCGATGAAAGCACTGGTTGCAGCCATCGCTGCCGGAGGCTGGGTTGCGGTCGTGGTCGTCGTGGTTATCTGCCTTGTTGCCTTGATTGCCTGCTCCTGCTTCGGCATTTTCTTTTCAAGCGAGGATACCGGCTCAGAAAAGACGATGCGGCAGGTCATTCAGGAAATCAACATGGATTACCAGAACGAGCTGGATGCCATCAAGGATTCCGTTGAATACGATGCGCTTGAAATGTCCGGTTCCCGTGCCGTGTGGCCGGAGGTGCTGTCGATCTATGCCGTCAAGACGACCTCCGATCCGGATAATCCCCAGGAGGTGGCAACGATCACTCCGGAAAAGGAACAGCTTCTGAAAGACCTGTTTTGGGAGATGAACGAGATCACCCACCGGACGGAAACGAAGACCGAGACGGTTATTGTAGAGACGGATGACGGCAACGGCAATATCCTTGAGGAAGAAGTGCAGGAGACGATTACGACGCTCTATATTACTGTCAGCCACAAGACGGCGGATGAGATGGCTGCACAGTACGGCTTCAATGAGGATCAAAAGCAGCAGCTTGCGGAACTGATTGCGCAGGACAGCAGCATGTGGGCGGCGGTGCTTTACGGGATCTATGGAGTGGATGACCAGATCGTTGCCGTGGCGCTTTCACAGGTGGGCAATGTGGGCGGAGAGCCCTATTGGTCATGGTACGGCTTCGGCAGCCGCGTGGAGTGGTGTGCCTGCTTTGTTAGCTGGTGCGCAAACGAATGCGGCTATATTGACACCGGTGTCATTCCCAAGTTCGCAGGCTGTGTCAACGGCGTCCAGTGGTTCCGAGAACGTGGACAGTGGGCAGATAACTCTATGAAGCCTTCGCCCGGCATGATCATCTTCTTCGATTGGGACAACAAGGGCAGCTCCGGTCCGCAAGACGGTCAGGCCGATCATGTCGGTATTGTCCAGAAGGTCGAAAACGGCATCGTCTACACCATCGAGGGCAACTCCGGCGATAGCTGCCGCGAAAATCATTATGCTGTAGGCTACTATGAAATCCTGGGGTATGGAATTCCGGCGTATTAGTCAGGACCCCCGGCTAAGCCGGGGGCTTGAGAAAACCCTAGAAGGGCATATTACAGACAACACCCCTTAAGGGGCCACGAACGGTTCGGCCAACTGCATTGCAGACTCGTGGCAAGCCCCTTAAGGGGCGTTTTACTTACGCCTTGGTATTCTTGCTACCCGTAAACGGGTCAATAAATTCTTTCAGACTCATTTGGTCTGCTATCTGGTCTTCGTCAAGCTGATGCTTGATGCACTCCGCGATTTGCTTCTTATTGCGCCCTACTGTGTCTACGTAGTACCCCCTTGCCCAAAAGTGCCGGTCTCCATACTTGTAATTTAAATTTGCGTATCTGTCAGATATCATCAGGCTGCTTTTTCCTTTGAGATATCCCATGATTTGTGCTGCACTATATTTCGGTGGAATACTGATCAGCATGTGGATGTGGCCTGGGTAGGCTTCTGCCTGAATGATTTCTACTCCTTTTTGCTCACACAATTTTCTTAAGATTGCTCCAATATTCGTTCTGATTTGTCCATATATCGCCATTCTGCGGTATTTGGGTGCGAATACTACATGATACCGGCATCTCCATCTTGTGTGCTGCAAATTTGCGATATCTTTTTCCATCTCAAAAGACCTCATGGTATTTTATTTGCGCAGTTGCCCGAACGTGCTTTCATTATGCCAGAAGATCTTTTAACTATATAATCTTTTTTACTCTCCCCAGCAGAGCTGGGGGTTGTCGTTCCGCTAAAGCTAGCCAAAGACAGCAGGGCACCAAGCTACTTTCTTAGCTTGGTGCCCTGCATTTTTTTGTTTGATAGACTATTGCGCCATATCTCTCAAAATATCAGCAACACGACATCTAGTCAATCACAGCAACGCGTGCATCTTATTATCTGGGTAAAGATAATAGGAGGCCGGCATATACCGTAGAGGTGCGAAATCCATGCGAATACTTAGTTCAGTATAAACGCCAAAATGTTGTGAGTGTATTCTGAAAGCTACAAACACAGACCTTTGCCGATTGATAATTGTGGTCTTGTATTTTGGTATCTATTCACAAATGCCTAATGTATTTTTTTATCAGCTTTTCTGCATTCTCTCAAATTTGAACTCTCCAAAACAATAGGATTTAACGTAATTTCTCGACAAATAATAAAGCGAACACTATGAAATCGCTTGATAATTCTGATATTATCTGCTATAATAAATATTAAAGACATTCTATTATGGGGAGGAGTTATGCGACGATGGCAGCTAGCTATAAAAAGCTTTGGAAGCCTCTAATAGATAAAGATATGAAAAAGAAGGATTTGCAGTCACTAGCAGGTATTAGTAATTATACGATTAGTAAATTAAACCGCGGCGAGAACGTGACTGTAGACATCCTTGAAAGAATATGTGAGGCTTTGAATTGCACTACAAACGATATACTAGATTTTACCGAACCATCTAACACAAACAGAATCGCGAAGGGAGTAGGTGAAAAATGAAACCATTTGGTGAGTTTTTTAAGATAATGCTGAGCTCCTGTTGTAAGTTTTTAGGAGTGAGTCATAATGATTTTTTCGAATTCTGCTTTGACACCTTTCACGCAAGACACGAGAGCAGGATCGGAAGTGAATTGGATTCACTAACTAACAATGTAAAACATATCATGAGCAATGGCCTAGCTTTATCACTTGGAATAACCGGAACACTTGACCCCGATTTTCCTGGACTTAATAAAACAAATCGTTATGATAACAATCCTGATGCGGCCCGCCAAGGATGGTCTAGGTATCGAAGAATGGGGCAAATTGACGGGGCATCCACGATTAAAGAAAACATGCTCATCGGCACAACTTTGATCTTATGCTTGATATCGACAGCGCAGGATGCTTTTGCAGAAACAGATGAGCGATTTGAAAACAAGTCTTTCGATAATAATGAATTGATTGCTTGGCTTTGTGAAGCCACGAATTACAGCAATGCCTTTTATATTGAGAAGGTTAAAACTGACGCGCAGTACTTACTCCCCTTTTTACTTTCCAGTTTATTCTATTGCCGAAAATGGCAAACTGATGGTGACAGGCCTAGTTTTGATATAGCATTTTGGTTGGATAGCCATTTTAATTCTTTACTTCGCGTTTCTAACGACGTGAAGATGTCAGAATTTCAGAAAGAATACTATACCCATCTTTGGAATGTCAGCAAAACGCTCGATATTAGAGACATGGTTAGCGGTGCGCAATTGTCAAGTATCAGCAAAAATGCACAAATATCAAATCTGTATATCATTCCTCCGTTTTTAAGGGATGGCGAGGTTGTCGATCACCCTATAGATGATCGTTCTCTGTTTTCTTATTTAGTCGTAGCAAATACCGGCTGCGGTAAAAGCACCTTTCTCCAAGCAATTATCACAGCAAATATTTATGAGAAGGTTGCCGCCCTACAAATTGCGTCTCTTGCAGAAGAGGCCATGAGCAGATATAAACTGATAAAAGAAAAATTAGGATTTTCAGGGGACTATTTCCCTATCTTGGTAAAAGCAGATAGTATAAACCATGTTGAGCTTGAGAACCTACGGGTAAACAGTCTTCTCGACTTCGCAGTTGGTTCTGAATGTGAGTCTTTCAAAAAATGGATTGAATATATCGTCACTCAACAGTGCGCCGGGAAAGTGCTTCTTCTAGTTGATGCATTAGATGAAATAGATGGCAGTAGTCGCAAGGATCTTTTCGGAAAAATGATTGAAAAGTTCATAAGCGAACATCATGCAGTAAATGTCATTCTTACAAGTAGGCCTATTGACTTTAGAGACTTTCACGGATGCACCTTCTACGATAATCATATTAGAATCTCTTTGGGCCAATTTGGCGAAGAGGAAATAAAAGAACTGATTTCCAAATGGATACAATGTGATATTTCATTAGCTAAAGATGCAGATATTGAAAAAAAATACCGATATTTTCTTGAAAACAAGTATTTGTCCAGACTGGCGCCAAACCCGTATATGCTTAGTCATGCGCTACGCTATCAGGCCTATCACGTTAATGCAACGCCGCAAGAAATCATATCTCATGTTATTGATAATTTGATCATAAAAAGATGGCCAGCTGAAAAGTATAAGGAATTCGGCATTACTCCAAAGTATATGCGAGAGGTTTTAGCATATATTGCTTGGAATATGGCATATGAAAACGAGCATGTAATTCCATCAAACGGCATTGTTTCATGGTTTTGTAGAGCTTCCGAAGAAATTGCTGAAGAGGAGATCGATTGTAATACTTGGAGCCAAGTCGTGAAAGAAATGACTGCTCGTTCTGGCCTAATTGTATTGGAGGATATAGATTATGTCTTTCAGAATGATGTGATTGAGCACTACTTGGCATCTGAATGGATAGTATCAAGCTACAGCAATAGTTGGAGCCAAGAACACAACTCTGAGTTCTATGTCCTTCATAAATTACAGGATGTTATTTGTGATACCATCGATGAATGCTGGGAGGATATACTAATCATGATGTTCTCTCCCGACAAGAATTACATTAGAGGGAGACTTGATAAGTTAATTCCCGCTCTACTGAAGTTATTACTATTGAAAACCGCCGAAACGATGAATACAAAGGAAATTATAGTAATCGGAAATGTGTTTGTAGATGTTGTTCGGAACGCTTTCGGCAAGAATCATATTACAAATGATGCCTATGAGAGTGGAAGGAAAGTCCGTCGACAGATCGCAAAATTTCTCTATAATAATTCTCATATTATAGGCGATTCATGGAAGACAACGCCGGAATTCATCGATGCCTATGAGTTTTTGAAGGAAAATAAGATTATAAATTAGGAGGCTTACACTAATGAGTAACGAATTTGAGAAAAGTGATGACCTTTTAAGTGAACCCTCTGCGGAAAGATTAAAACAGCTTATCGAGCAAGTTTCCGGTGATAAAAACGCACCGGAGGGGCTCTTGGAACTGTTAAAGAGGATGTCAGAAGATCCGGATCTGGATGCTCTCGTTAGGGACAATAAAGAAGAAGCAGCGCGAAAAGAAGCTGTTGCGAATGAATACGCCGAAAACATTCACGCTTTCTTTGAAGGAAAAGGATGGCACTATACTGCATTAGATTCGAAGGGGCGCGTTATGCTGTTGGGTTTCAAAATGAGAAACTCAACTGTTCGACTTCAAATTATAGTTGAGGAAGATGCTGAGTGTATCAGATTTAATATTCAACTATTTCCTTGTCTGGAAGAATATCGCCTTGCAATGAGCGAATATATCACGGGACTGAATCACCCCTTGCGTTACGGAGCATTCCATATCGACAAGGAAGATGGCGAAGTCACTTATCGTTATTCGGTCTCCTATAAAGATTTGCCCTTTAGTGGGGAATCTTTTGAGGGATATATTGATGCATGTACAGTTACAACTGATAGGAATTATAGAGAGCTCAGTAGAATAGCAAACGGAAAATTCAGCGATGAAGAAAAGAAGGATTGGTTTAGAAAAATTAAGCAATTTGCCATTGCTCTAAGCCAATAAGGGGGAAATGCCGTGTTCAGCATTACGGAAAAAAGATATATCCAAGAACTAATTGCTCACTGCTCACATTTTCGACCTGACGGGTTACCTTCAGCGGGGGAAGCTTTCTATCAAAAAATTACCCTAGAAGATATATATATAAGTCTGAAACTGTTTGGAAGTGATGAGTCGGAAGAACGTTTGAAAACAGGGGCAACTATATCTAACTTTGCCAGCGATAATGCTGAACAAAGAACCTCGGGAAGGATTAATGAAGCTACAATTGCTCAAGATGATCGCCTTTTCCCAATGTGCGATTCTCTTGATGAAGCTGATTCATCGTATAGCAGCTTTATAGCTTTTTTAGATGCACAAATTAATAAACCTGTTTCACGGAAAAGCGAGATTGATTCCTTTATTTGGCTGCTTGATGAACAAATATCAGCGTTGTCGAATGATACAAAGCCAGATGCCTTAAATGGAATCAGCGATGCTGACAACCCGTTAGAATTTGCTGAGGCTATTGATAATAGCGGTGCTTTATTAGTTTATCAAGATTCGGTCAAACGTGAGCTACACGAGAACATTGAGCAACGAAGCTTAATCCATGAGGAAGTATTAAAATATGATAAAAAGCCTGTTGGACCAATTTTTGCTGGAGTTCCTTCAAGAAAGATTATCTTATCAAACCCGGGATATGGAAAGACAACATATGCAAAGAGGATTGCGTTAGCTTACGCTGACAAAGACAAATATGCCTTGGGCGAATTGTGGCCAGGAAATTTATTCCCATTACTTCTTTATTGTAGATCCCTGAATGATTATGATATAAGTGAAGAAGACTCGTTTTGCGATATCGCGTATAGAATAGCAAAAAAACAATTTGACTGCATTTCAGACGAATTTAGCACATTCAAAGAAATGCTTGATTTTCATGCTGCATCAGGTGATCTGCTATTAATAATAGATGGTTACGATGAACTGTTTTCGCGAAACAATCAGAGACGCTTTTCAAAGCTTCTCCATGACTACCTGTCTGAAGCCGACAATGTTCACCTTCTACTCACATCAAGAATAGTATCTTTTATAAAAGACGACTATGCTGATAAAGAAAGCATTAATTATATAACGTCTATTCCTGGCATACGTCGAAATATAATAAAAGAGCTAGACGAAGAAAGCAAAGAAATATTTATTAGAAGGTGGCATCAAGCTCTATTTCCATTTGATCCTGAGAAGAAAAAGACGGCTGACAGTATAATTGCCCAATTGAAATTGCCGGCTTTTGCATATCTTAGGACGATGACATCCGTGCCGCTACACCTTTCAAATATTCTATTTGTTGCACGAGTAACGAACAGAATACCAACCAATAAGGTCCAATTGTACGAAGAATACATAGGCGTTTCTTTGAATTGGCATGCGACGGGGAATCTCGAAGCAGATGAAATTAAAACCCAGCTTGCTTACGTCGCTTATTATATGATGAAGCGCGGGCTAATTCGCTTTTCTAGAGGTATGTTGATCCAAGCATTATTAAAATGCTCAGTTGATCTGGACGGGGAATTCCGTACACCGCTGGACGAAAACAATGTTGATACATTTATCAATGAACTAGAGGAGAGAACGTGCCTGCTAAAGAGTATTCGAAAACTACTTGGAGAAGACTATTACCAGTTTACTCATCTTCAATTTCAGGAATACTTGACTGCATACGCAATAGCTAAATGTTGCTCTGAAGATTTGAACACCCCGCGAGAATTGGTTGCGAAATACTATAACAAAAACTCATGGCGCGAAGTGATTGTTCTTACAATAATGCTTGTGAATCGTTCAGAACGAAATCAATTGATTGATTATCTAATACACGAGGCCAAAACGACCGATGATAATTACTATGCAACCAATCTTCTGTTTGAATTAATTGCAAACGGAGTAATCAACAAATTAGAGAAAAGGCACGCAATATATGACCTGTTGTTCAAAGAACACATCACTGACAATCAAATTAATAGTATATGCAAATTTTTAGAGGATATTCAATCTGAGGATTTTGTCAGTTATGTTACGGAAATGTTCGAGCAGAGCCTTGCATTGGGTGATAGTAACTACTCGTTCGCTTTAGCAACAATTAAGGCATATGAGTATCTGAAGAATAATAAGAACCCACTTGAAGAGGCGGAGAAACAGGTGCTTACCCAAAATGGTACCGATTTTGTTGCAAATCTATATGTTTTTACTGTCTTGGGCTGGTGTAAATACTGCAATATCAAAAGCGATTTTTTTGGCCAGGATGTAATTCTCTCGGATGCTTTTCTTAGGAAAATTACACAACTCTTGAAGGTAAAATCTGATTGTTATAATGATGTAGCGACGGTGATTAAAGATATCATTTTGGCAGAATACATCGTGGACTATAAGCAATTTGATGAGGACGTTTTTAAGAGTTCGATCTGCTATCTTACCGACCCTAATGAAAAAACACGAAATTCCGCAGAAAAGGTGCTTTCGGTTTTCCCGATCAGTTTCTTAACGCTTTCTTTTGCCGGTAACAATGTTGTTGAAAGCCTAAAGTCCGAATACCTTGAAAAGTATAGAGCCTGCTTCCGTGATCCCCAAAAAGCAGAGGAAACAGTTTTTTTATTTGCAGTTTGTGCATTGCTGGGGTGTTGGGATGTTGCTTCCGATGAACTGCTCAATGAGTTTACAGACTTAGAGGGTTACTATGAGCAGAACAAGAAGAATTCGAATGATGAAGCAAGGAAGAGACTTTCAATATTACGGAAACAGATCTCTGATTTGTCAGATCCGTTTTCTGCAGGAATGTACTATTATAGCATCAAAGAGTATAGCTCTGCGAAAGCGGCATTTACTCTAGCTTTTAGAAAAGGCAATACCGCTGTTAAGAATAACTTGGCGTATATGCTACGACGAGGTGAAATTAGCGAGGTAAAAATTGAGGGAAAAGTGTATAGTGTTGTAGAATTGCTTTCCGAAGGTGTCTCCGAAAACGATCCGTTTTCTGTGGTTAACTATGCGCTGGAAGAATCGAAACGTCAGTCAAATTATGATTATGAATATGGAATGTCCATTGTAAAGCATATTGCTGAAGCGGATCAAAGTCAGATTTACAGAGTATATTCATGGTGGGGTGATCTCGCTAAGTCCGGTGACCAAGAAGGGCTTGTTGTACTTGCGTGGTTGATAGAGCTTGGTCTAGTCAATGACATTCCTCATATGGCGCTTGCGGAACTAAAACAACACTTATAACAGAATTGCTTCTTGTGACGCACGGTTTTCCGTGCGTCACTTTTTTTATGCAGTTTTGTTACTTGAACGCCATTTTATGTCCGGTTGATATTACGGCAAGTAAAAGGGGGCGACGATACAATATACTCAGAGGTTGGGCAAACGGCCTCATCTCTAATACATCAAACAAAGGAGCTAATCACACCCCATCAAAAACTGCAATCAGTCTGGAAGAACTCGTTACTGATATCAACGTGGTAATGGATACAGTTGACGATACCACAAACTTTTTGCCTTGAACTACAGAAAGCTACTGTAGGTATAACAGACTGATTGGCTCACTTGCTGAATGGCAAACCAATCATTAATTTCCATTGTTAATTGTAATTGCTGTATTAGGAAGATTTTTTAAGAGTTACAGTGAGTGATGCAGAGATTTCTGCATAATTCTAACCCCATGACAGGGTGAACCATATCAGGAGTCGCGAACCTGATAAGATCAGCTTGATCTTGCGGTTATGAGTTGTTGAGTGAATATTGGTGGTCAAAGAAAGAGGATGAGTAAACTCTTTGGTGTGGAGTTCCTGACGCGAAGATTAGAAAAGGGGGATAGCATGAAAAACTATGAAAGGTATCCAGTCGGATGGTGTCTATGTAACTTCGATACTACTCGCCTGATGAGAGCCGGTTGGCAACTGGCCGAAACCAGCGAAAGCTGGTCGCGAGAAGCCTGTTGTAACACACGATTTCTCAGAATGTTACATGATGTGCATTACATGTTGCAGGTATGTAACTGCAAGTGCAGAAGATGTGTGAGACAATAGAATCACAGACGAGACAATCGTCAAATAACAAAGAAAGTGAGCGTGAACAAAATGACGGATACGCGTAATGGTGCACTGTCTGAACAGGTTGCAGGTGCTGATCTCGATCCCAGAGCAAAAGGATTCATGGAAATGCTTGAGAAGGATGAAAATGTTCCGCCCGAGCTGTTGGAAAAACTTCGCGGCGCTGGAAGCGATCTCATTCGTAGGCTCTTCAGTGATGAGGATACCGACGAAGAGAAAGTTAAGCAGGCCGACGCCTATTATGAAGGTATTAAATCCTTTATCGATAAGAACGAGTGGCATGCATCTATTGTCGACAAGGAAAACAGAGTGATTGCGATGGGCTTTTCCATGAAAAACGCCGCTTTTAAGGTGATGGTTCGCGTCGATGCAGAAGCAGAGAGCGTAACCATTAACGCGACACTCCCTATCTCATGCTTGAGCGAGTATCGCTTTCTGATGGACAGCAAACTGAGCCGGCTCAACGAGACTCTTCGTTATGGAGCTTTTAGGCTTGATGAGGACGATGGGGAAATCACCTATCGACTTACGTTCTCTATCGCTGGTCAGGAATTCAACGACAAGATGTTCGACAACTATCTTGACTGTTGCCTTATTACCCCCGATATCAACTACAAGAAAATTGTCAAGTATGCTACTGGCGCACTTAGCAGGGAGGAAAAGGTCGAAGTCCTCGGGAAGCTGAAATCTCTTGCCGTCGCACTCAATGACTGATATATACATGTATCCCGCCCGAATGAGAGCCGGACGGCAACCGGCCGAAACTACAGTAGCTGTGACCGCTGCTGTAGTCGTGGGAAGCCACAAAAATAGACTACCATTTAAGGAGGACAAAACAATGAGTAAATGGGATGGCAAGTTTAACGGTACATACGACACTTCGAGGTACGCTGACCATTCTCTGGCTGATGATATCATGGATGCGGGGTGCGGTAAGTTTGCCTACGAAGGGCCCAATGGCGAGCTGATCCGTGAGAGCGATTCTCGCATTGATGTCTGGGGTCGTGGCGACGGAAATGGGCACTACGATCACTACTATTACAACGGTCCTGATGACTACGGCAAAGCCCCTGATGGACGGCATGACTGACCCCGCCTGAACGAAAGCTGGATGGCAACCGACCGAAACTACAGCAGTTGTGGCCACTGCTGTAGTCGTGGGAAGCCACTAATACTGAACAAAGGAGATACATATTTTTCTTCATGTTATTACCCTAAAGTGGATATTTGCTTCCCTATAAAAGGAATAGGCAATCAACTACAATAGAGTCAGAAAGCAAAACAAACCAAATCCAAGCGAAAGGGGATGATATTACGTCCCATTCCTGTAAGAACTGCCACGGAACCGGAGAAGCAACTTGTCCGAGATGTGGAGGCGATGGAAAGATTCAGGGCGAGACATGCTATTACCGCAATGGCAAAGGTACGGTCAAATACCTCGCCTGCGAAGGCAAGGGAACTATCAATGGATGAATAATACTTAGGAGGCATTAAAAATGAACCGCAATTTCAATTTCAAGGACTATGATCTTCCCCCCAAAGATGTGAACATGCAGCACATGCCGGTGGCAATTGTCTGCGACACTTCCGGCTCGATGTCCGGAACCCCGATTCAGAACGTGAATCTGTCTGTGAACAGATTTACTGAGGATGTTTGCAAAGACCCGAAAGCAGCCAGACTCGTTGACGTCGCTGTACTGAGCTTTAATGAAGAACCCACTGTGGTGCAGGGATTCCGCCCCATCACTGAGCTTCAGCCGGTGCAGTTTACTGCTGAAGGCGGTACAAACATTCCTGCCGCGCTTGATATGGCAATCAGCAAGATCCGCGAGAGATGCAAACTCTACGAAGAGAATGGCATTGAAATCAAAATGCCGTACATCATCCTGATTACAGATGGTTACGGCGGTGATGTTACCGAAATCGCACAGATCATCAAGAAGCGCACCGCAGATAAGAAAATGCAGCTGTGGGTTCTCGCTGTAAAAGGTTATGACAAGGAGACGGTCGCAAAGCTGACTGATGGAAAGCGGGTGTTTGAACTGGTTGATGAAGCCGGTTATGACTTCACCGATTTCTTCGACTTCATGGCCATCAGCATCAAGGCTGTTTCTACGAGCTCGCCCGATCAGCGCATTCACGTGGACAATCCCCTTGAGAAGGAAGATACCAATCTGAAGGTACCCGATCTCGATGACTGGCTTAACAGCTGATTGCAGTAAACAAACAGAGCGGCATGTTGAACATGCCGCTCTGAAAGGAGGTTCATAATGATTCGATACTATACAGCAAACATGGCCGGACCTTATCACATTGATAATGGCATCCCCTGTCAGGATTCCTTCTATATCAAAAGGGATAACAACGGAGTAGTATATGCCAGCGCCGCGGACGGCCTTGGAAGCGAAAGTAACTCTGATGATGGATCGCGCATTGCTTCTCAGAAATCCTGTGATTACTGCATGGAGCATTATACGAGTGGGATGCCGTTTTCAGAAGTTAAGAAGATTATGAACAACGCTTTCGTTACCGCCTATAAAGCGGTGCTGGAAGAGGCACAAGCTGCTGGTAATTCTCCCGACGAATATGATACCACACTTTGCATGGTTATCTTCGATGATGGTCATGTGTTTTACGGTCAGTCTGGCGACAGCGGCATTATTGCCTTGATGGAGAGCGGTGAGTATGTCCCGCTGACTACCCAGCAGCGTGATGAAGACGGATATGTCTTTCCACTTTGTTCTGGCCCCAGCATGTGGGTTTTCGGAGAAGTCGAAGCTCCCGTCTCTTCTGTAATGCTGATGACCGACGGCGTGTGGGAACAGATCTGCCCTCCGCTGCTCCGCAATCATGATGTCAAAATCAATGTTGCACTTGCCAGCAGGTTTATGGATAGGCATGAAACCTCGCTTAGATCTGTGAAAGCGCTTGAAGAGGCTGCAAGCAGATATCTTGAGAACTATCCTCGCAGGCTGCTGGACGATGATAAAACCATTGTGGTTATCTATAATCCACTTCAGCCGGCTAAGAAAATGCCCGCAGAATATTATAAGGCGCCCGATTGGGCATCACTGCAGGAAGCAGCTAAAGCCAATCTTTATGCTGATGATGACTCTGCTGACAAAACGCTCAAAGGCAGTGAAGAAGAGCTGGTTGAACATCCCAGCGAAAATTCTAACACTCCTGTGTCGGAAGATCAGTTGGATAAAGGAAACTGCGGCCCCCCTGTGAGCGATGCTGATGATATCTCCACCCACAGTGAAAACGACCACCTTCATACTCTTGACGTTGAACTTGATCCTATAGTTGTTGGTTCTCATGCAAAGCCCCAAAGAACGAACAATTCCAGCACCAACAAATGGCACAAGTATATTGAAGACGCCCCCAAAAAGGATCAAATAGCGCGACGCAGGGATATTGGCGCAGCAAGACTTTACGATTTTCTGTCTGTGCTGATTCTGGTGGCCATCAGCATTACAGCCTTTGCCATGAACGGATTTGTCAAGGAACATGCACCTGAAACATATCTAGGCATTTTTCTGGTCTGCTTTATTGCAAATTCGACTGTATTGCTTCCTGCTCCAAGCATTCTGGTCGTATTACAGTATTCGATGATCTTGAATCCGGTAGTGGTGGCGATTTGCGGAGCATTAGGTGCTTCCTTGGGCGAGATGGTCGGATTTATGACTGGAGTACATGGTCGTCATTTTGTCAGCGGAAAACTGATCAGGAAGATCGAGGATCATTTTCCAAGCCATCCTTACATCTTTGTACTTGTTTTTTCGGCACTGCCGCTCCCTTTGTTTGACGTTGTTGGGATGATGGCAGGAGCTATCCGGCTGAATAAGTTCAAGTTTTACCTTATATGTCTTGCAGGCAAGCTCTTCAAAATGTTGATGTTTGTCTGGATGGGACAAGTTGTAGCAAATTATATTCCTAGGTAGGAGGTGCAGAAATGAACGTGTGCTATGATCAGGCAGGAAGAAATATTGGCCTGGCAGATCACGCTTTGGCTTCTGGCGGCGAAGGAGCAGTCTACGAAATCGTTGGATATCCCAGAAAGGTCGTTAAGAAGTACCATCACGGAGCAGATGCTAAAAAGCGCGAAGACAAGATCCGGGAGATGGTAAAAATCAGCGCAAGCAGCTCGTTCTCTAATGCAAAGCTTGCGCAGGACGTCGCATGGCCTCTGTCTCAGGTTTACGATCAAGGCCACAACTTCATCGGCTTCGGCATGAACAAGATTGCATTCAGCACTGAACTGGATGATCTTTATGTTTATCCTCCGAAGCAGAACCTTCATGTGACTATTAAAGACCGCATTGATTGCTTGATCAGCCTGTCTGACGTTGTCGATAGAATTCATCGAGCAGGGTTGGTTTTCGGTGATGGGAATCCCGACAATCTGAAGATCCGCGACGATTATTCGGTTTGCTTCATCGATGTCGATTCCTTCCATTTCAAAAGCGGTGGAAAAACCTATAAATGCGAAGTGTGCGCCCCCGGATATGTTGCACCCGAACTGATCAAAGCGTGTAAGGGAACAACCTATGCGGATTGTCCTGGTCCGACTTTTACGGAAGAAACGGACAACTTCTCCTTGGCAATCCACTGCTTCAGAATGCTTATGAACGGATGCCATCCCTTCATCTGCCAGCGCCAGCTTAAGCGGGCTGGCTCTGCTCCGGCTCCGAAATCGACCGACAAGCGTATTGAATGTGGTGAAACCCCGTTTTTTAAGAGCATTCCCAATTATACGACGCCTAGCTATGCGCCGGATATCAATGCCCTCCCTCCGTACATTCGGGATCTGTTTAGGAGAGCGTTCGTTGATGGCCACAGCAATCCCAAGGCCAGACCGACTCCTGCAGAGTGGAAAAAAGCTCTGCTGCGTTTTAGAAATGAAATAACCCAGTGCAAGCATAATCACACTCACTACTTCTGGAGCGCAAACGGTTCCTGCCCTTATTGCGAAGCAGATAAGCGCCATACAAACAAGATGAATACGAGCATGGTTGCAATAGGGGGCAGAACCTCTAACAACAGCGTTCCGACAACGCCTGTACATACAACAGTTTATACGCCGCCTATTGCTGCAAGCCCCGCCTCGGCAGTTGCTAAGCCTGCGTCCAGTGGTTCTGCTGCATTGTTTTGGTCGCTTACTATTGTGTTGTCGGTTATTCTGCTTGTCATTTTGGAAAATAGCGTTCTCCCGCAAATGTATAATTCGATTGCAGGCGAAGAGATCGTTACGATGATTGGCACTATTGGCGGCTGTATCGCAGGTTTCGTGGGAGCGATTATCTATAACAGCTGCTGGGCGCCTGGCCGACACACAAAGTGCTATGAGTGGTATGAGTACATGCTTTCAGTGCTTACCTGTCTCGGGTTTACCTTCGGATTCGGAATCGTTATGGGATTGGTCTATATTGCAGCAGTAATCATTTTCTATGTTCTGGCGGCAGCGTTTGTCATTGGAATTATTGCCGCCATCTTTTCAGGAGGTTGATAGGATATGAAAGAACATATCAAAGAAATCTTGATGCAGAAAGAAGGGTACTCTCCGCATTCTGCGGAGAGTACTGCAAATGACCTGGAAAGCATTCAGGATTCCGAGATCTATCAGGCCTTAATCCGCTGGATAGACAGCGGAAAGAAAACTAACATTGCTCGCGGTTCCTTTTCATGCCGACAGCTTATGGCTGATCTCGGTATGAAGTATCCCGCAACACTGATATTCCTTGACTGGTACTGTGAAGATCCCGAGTCCGCCATAGCATCTATCCGTTGCAGTGGAGGTTAATGCTATGACTTATGAACAAAGTGTACTGCTTACAGGAAGTCAATGGACAGAGCTCAGCGAAGAAAGAAAACTCGAAGTGCTTCAGACAATCGAAAATCACTCGGCATTTGAGGCTGGTAGATTATCTTGCCCTGTTGTTGGAAAATTTCTCTATGCAGGGACTGATGGCGTCGTGTTAGGTACTTATGATCCTAAGAACCAGGTTATATATGTCAACAGCTCGCAGTTTGCTTCAGATTCAAGAAATGGAAAGGACTCTGAAGCAATTGTTACTGCTTGCCTGCACGAAGGACGTCATGCATATCAGCACCAAGTGACCGATGGAACCGTTCTGCACGATAATCAAGCGGAAGCAAATGCATGGAAAGAGAACCTCGCGGAAGGCAATTACATTTCATTCAGAGACAATCCCCGAGCATACTATAATCAGCCGGTTGAGGTGGACGCTCGCAGATTTGCTGAAGAAAAGTATTCAGAAATCATTGCGGAAAGGCAGTCTCACGATATTGAGTCATACTCGGACCACGAACAAAAAGATATTTTTGAAAAGCATCTATCTGATAAAACGGCAAATGAAACGCCAAAAGCTGCATTGTTTCAACAGACCGATGGAGAAGCAAGCGGAATATCCATTAAATGAAAAAAGTGCAGTTACAATTCCTCTGATTTAAGAAAGGCGGTGTTAAGCAATGATTACTAAAACAGAGACTCTTTATGGATGCCGAGTAACTGAAAACCCTATTCCTACGATAAACGCAAATCCGTCAATCGTGCTAACAGGCAACGGCAAGCGCTTCGGCATTAGCAGAGATCAGCTCTCAACACATTGCTTGCTGCTGGGCTCAACAGGCACCGGGAAAACAAACGCCATCCTGCACTTCGTAAAACAGCTTAAAGCTTCTATGAAATCAGATGATGTAATGCTGGTGTTCGACTCCAAGTTGGATTTCGTCAAGTTTCATAACGCAGACGATTACATCATTTCTAATCAGAGAAACAGCGTTGCAGTCAGTGCTGATTGGAACATATTCATGGACATTGTTGCAGATGGCTGGGACAAAGAAGCGATTATTCTGAACGCAGATGAAATTGCAGAAGTAGTGTTTTCTGACAGCATCGCAAACAGCAGCCAGCCTTTCTTCCCAACAGCAGCACGAGATGTTTTCGCGGCTATTTTGAAAGCGATGACGTTTTTGGGTATCTCAGACATGGATTACCGGATCAAGCATCTTAACAACAGCACATTGCACCAGTACTTGTTGACAATCAATGCAACTAAGCTTGCCGAGTTCCTCAATGGCTTTTCAGAACTCAAAGGAGTCCTCAAATATATTGGCGATGGCAGATCCGATCAGGCACTTGGCGTCTTCGCTGAACTCCAATCTATTACGAGCAGACTGTTCGTGAAATGCTTTGGAAAAAACGGCAGATTTTCTGTCCGCAAGGCAGAACGACAGCGCAATGGAAAAACCCTCTTTATTGAGTATGATCCTGCATGTGGACTTTCATTTCAGCCGATCTATAGAATTCTGGTGGATCTTTTCCTTAAGGAAGCATTATCGCCAAGCAAGAAAAGAGGACATGTCTACATTATCTGCGATGAACTCAAAATACTTCCGAGCTTAAATCACTTTGAAGATGCCTTGAACTTTGGACGTTCCCTTGGTATTTCAGTGATTGCCGGTATTCAGAGCATGGAGCAGCTGTACGAATTGTATGGTGAATACGGGGGCAAGAATATTGCTTCCGGATTCCAGAATGTCTTTTGCTTCCGAACCAGTAATGCAGCTTCAAGGGAATACATAAAAGGACTCTTTGGCAGAAATATATGTGCCTATCAGTATATTGATCCTGCGAACAAGCCTCGAGAAGAAATTCGTGAAGGCAATGCAGTAGAAGATTGGAACATAACTGTTCTTGCCAAAGGCGAGGCAATTATTGGACTGGATGGCGAAAAGCCCTTTAGATTCTATATAGAAAGGTTTGGGTGAGAATATGGGGCGCATTTTTAACACTGTTGCTACACTCACAGCTTCAGCGGTCAGTAGATCTAATCGCAAGAAGACTCTGAAGAATATTGAGAGGATTAACAAGGCAAACAGAAATCTTGTGTACACGGGAAGAGTAACTGTTGACCAAGTTATCCCCTGTTATTATAAAATTGGTAATATCTGCGTTTCAGGTGGAGAGCAGGAGACGCGCAATAAGCTTGTTGCACAGAGCGTTCTTCAGTCTGCTTCTGTAGGACTGCCTACGGTTGTTCTTCATGAGGGCAACCACCATCTTGAGAGCGACCTGGCTCGTGTATGCTCTTCTCAGCCATATTTCAGGATCATCAACGGAAATAATCCCTTCTATGATTCGATTCTCAGGCTGAACGACAATGAGACGGCAATGATGATTGTTGCCGCTTCAAATCAGAACAATAAAATTGATGCAGCCGGGGTGTTATATCTCCGCGCATTAACTGCACTTCTGCGAAGCCGCGGTGTGACGCCCTACCTCAGAATGCTTGCATCCTGCCCACACAACTCGATTCAGGCCATCATCATACACGAGGAACAAGCTGGACACTTGACTCCGAATGAAGCAACAGCCATTAGAAATGACATCAACGCTGGGGTGGCGTCAAGAGCAAACATTGAGTACTTCTTCTCCCAACTCCAGGCTGAGACGGATATTGTGGCATGGAAAAGTCATTTGTCCAGAAGCACATCCATTCAGGAATGCATTAAATCGGGAGGTACAATCGTTATTGATGTCGATTCCACAAACAAAAAGACTCAGCTCTCAATGATAACCTCTGAGATCGAGCATTGCTTATCCAAAGGTTGTTCCTGCCGAGTTGTGCTTGATGTTGCCGCTGTTTCCAGCAATGAGAGACTTGCTTCGCTTCTTAAAAATGCATCTAATGATCTTTGCTGGACAGTATCTACTCCCGATATTGGGAATGGAGCATGCGTCGCAAAAGATGATGCTTCTTCATGGCTGGCACTCTCCCATAAAGCGATTATCTTTGCGCACTCGGTTCATTCTGCAGAACAGCTTTCTAGAGAATTCGGTGAGTACGAACACATCGAGGTTACACAGGCTCATGCAGGAAACAACAGCATTGGTCAATTCGGACTACATTTTGGAGCTAACAACAACGTGTCAACGTCGAATAAAAGGGAACGCGTCGTGAAGCCCGAAGAGATATCCAATCTGTCTCAAAACGAATTCTTTATGCTGGATAATAACACAGCTTCTTTGTATAAAGGAGAGTTTGCTTAAGGAGGTGCCGAAATGGATTTGGCAGCATTAATCCCTACAAAGCAGTATCGATACTACTTTGAGTGTCTCTCAAAGGAAGAAGCTGCAGTTTACGATGCGATGCTTTCCGGTTTGCTCCATTATTCAAAAGAGATTGTATGCCACGGGTGCACAGTATCTCAAGTTCAGAAGATTTATCACTTTTTGAAGCTTGATGTGCCCGAACTGTTTTACATAAAGAATATCAGGATAAGATCTTTCACCGAAAAAGCCTCGCATTGCACTGTCATACCAGAATACCGGTTTACGATATCGCAAACTCACGACACATTGATTAGTATGTCGCGCCATTGCAGAGAACTGGTCGATAAGTACAAGCAGTGTAGTGACTTTCAGAAGGAAAAAGCCATTCATGACTATATTGCCATGACCGTTAAGTATAAGGATACTGAAGCACCCTATAGTCACGAAGCGCCTGGAGCAGTTCTGTATCAAATAGGTGTTTGCGAAGGTATTGCTAAGGCATTCAAATACTTGTCGGATCAATTGGGGCTCCAATCCGTTGTGGTATTTGGAGCTTCAAATGAGCAAGGAAATGAATGTGGTCATGCATGGAATCTTGTGAAAGTCAACGGCGTCTTTTATCACATCGACACGACCTTTGACACTACTATTTCAAGTAGCTGCATCAGATATAATTACTTTAATCTGTCAGATGCGGATATACAATCATCGCATCATTGGGACGATGAGCTGCCGGAATGTCCAAAGACTTTCGGTATATATGAGAAAATGGGGTGCTATTTCAATCGTGGAAGAGCATTAGCCTCTTTCATAAGAAATGCTTCCCCTATGCAAAAAACATTTGTCTTTAAACTGCCCAGGACGTTCCTTGATGATGAAATGATTGTCGCATCGATCAAGAAGCTTCTCCAATCGAATATTCAATGCGGCTCGCAAAACTATAAACAGTACAGTTTATCATATAATTTGAAACAACTGGTTTTTCAAGTCGATCTCATCTGATCAGGGCGTGTGCAAAACAGCACACGCCTTTTCCTGTTTATTCAGCCTGTTTTTACTCTTCTGTGCTCCTGTTCTAACTTTTACCTTTGTTTTCCTCTCGGCTACAAGAAAAACACAAACATGAAGGAGGGCAAGGAAATGAGCGAGATTTTTATTTCTCAGATCATCACTATTACTGACGGACATGAGCACAGTGTTGATTTGAAAAGCTACCAGTTCACCAAAGAAAGATCAGCGGTTTAGTAGCTGCCGGGAGGAGTTCCAGAACCATATGTACGACAGTCCTGAAACGATACAGGGTATTTCTTTTGGCGCGATGGAAAGGATGGATTCACCGCAAGGATATACGCCTGAAGGTTTTACCTGGCAGCATAATCCCGAAACGGGCAGTTTTGACCTTGTATCACAAGAAGACCATTCTGTCGGGCACACAGGCGGGAATGCATTGTGGAGCACCAACTAACGGATAACAAGAGCGGGGAGGATTCGTCTTTTTCCCTTCATGCTCTTGTTACATAAATCAGGCAGATGTGTTACGTAGTGTCTCCTCCTTATTACTTGCACAATACGGAATATGAATCGTTTTTATCGGATAATTAAGACATCCAAAGAACGAAAACGCAAGGAGGAAAGAACATGAGCACATTATTAGAAATGCATTTGGGTGAACGCGAGTATCAAAAACTCCCTTCTGGCATTCTGATCGCAAAGCTTCAGATCGTGTTGCCAGAATCCGAACTCTTTGTGCCTAGATCAGGACTTCTTCTTTCTGAGTGTACTAGCAGCATTACAAATAGCATGTCAATGCATGGCACTCCAAAGAACGTGTTCGCTAGTACAAATTCGATATTTGAGAATTATGCAATGAAAGGAAGATAAACATGAAGACTAACAATGTTCCTATGTCTAATACTGATGAGCGCAAAGATGCTCCGACGCTTGACCCTAAACAGCTCCAGTCTGATGACGTTGTAGCGGCTTCTGAAATTCAAGATTGCAACCTTGAAAAACTGGAAACGGAATTAAAGGACTTCTTTTCTAGCTTACCCAGCAAGGATGATTCTATGCAATCCATGATTCGTAGAAGTCGTTTAGAAGACTCAGAAGATAAAGCGCTCGTTGTAAGGCATGGGCAAGCCACAAAAACGGTTAAGTCCCTTCTTGGGTCAACAGTTTTTACAGTAAAAGAAGGAGCCGACATATCCGAAATCCATATTAATTCCGAGACAATTTTCCAAGTTCCGTCGTGCAACAAGGGAGATGGGGTATATGTGATTGGCCGAACTTTGCGCGGACAGTTTGTTGCAAAGATCGTAAGCTCGGAAAGCTTCTTCAAGTTGTTTGACCTTATTACCAACATCTCCGACAAACTCAAAATGATGAAAAAATTCCTGCAGCTGAGTGCAGGACAGCAAAACAACATCAAGCAGCAATTGAGCGGCAAAAAATATGGCCTTGCCAGCAGTGATACCGCGGTGCGATTCAAAGAACTTGATGAACTTAAGCTCAAGTTTGAGATTTGTCGTGAGACTTATTCTCATCAGCAGCAGAGAGATATCGAAAATTTCTTTGATGAGTGTCGAGGGATTGGAAAGCATGGCAAGACTCTTCTCAAATTGAAATACATTTTGAATATTACTCCTACCACCTCGGTTGGGCACATTCCTAGCAGGAAAACCTTGTTCACAACACTCAATAAGAGATTGTATAAGTTGGACAAGGTAAAAACGGAGATTGTGGAAGCGATCATCGCAAGCAAGTTCTCCCGAGATCACAGTCTTCGTCTGTTGCTTGTCGGAAATCCTGGAACCGGAAAAACGACTATCATCCGAGCGATCGCAGAAGCTTATAGCCTTCCTTACGACATTATTCATTTGAATGGTGCATGCTCTGCCCTTGAAATCAAAGGAACCGACTCTTCGTATGATGGTTCTGATGTTGGAAAGCTGGTCAAGTCGTTTTACCAGCTCGGCACTACTGAAGCAGTAATCGGTTTGGATGAAATCGATAAGATGGCAAGTGGTGGGAGGGATGGAAATCCATCAGATGCACTGCTTGATACGCTTTCCGATGAACATGTATGCTATGATGCATTTCTCGAAACGAGCATTGATACTCACAATACCATCTATATTGCTACTGCAAATTCCACTCGGAACATTCCGGAATTCCTCATCAACAGGTTCAAAGTCATCGTAGTCGACGACTATGAAGATGAGGAAAAGGTGGTCATTGCAAGAGAATATGTAATTCCTCAGCTTTTGGAGGATTACAGCCTTTCTTCCAATGAAATCGAGTTCCCGGACGCCGTCATTCTCTATATGATTAAGCAATTCTGCAGTGATAGCGGAGTTCGAATGCTCAAGGAAAGCATTCATAGTATTATCCGAAGAATTATAAATCAGTGGGAAGAGACTGGATATCGGAGCAAAGTCATCGTAGACGCAAATCTGGTAAAGGAACGTCTTGAGCCTTCTGTGGATGTTAACAATGCTCAGTTGCGTTATCATCGGAACAGAGCACTTTTTAGTGAGTGTGTTAGAACTGAGATCAAGAAGAGCTTTGCACTGCTCCAGGATTCAAATTTGGATCCACACAAAAGAGAGACCACCTCAAGAAAGGTTGAATACTTAACATCAATTATTCCTGAGAACAGCGGCTTTGAGTCGTTTGATAAACATACTTTTTTTGACTGCATAAGCAACACTCATTTTGGGCTGCTTTCTGTCAAGGATAGGATCGCAAGGTCCTTTTATGCAAAGGCACTGAAAAAAAGAAGCTTTTCCAGTGAACGCATCCTGCTTGCCGGTGGTCCTGGTATTGGCAAGAGCTCAATCTGTAAAAGCATCGCCAAGGGGCTTGGTATACCTTACATTAAGATTTCACTTAATGGCGTATCAGACACACATATGTTGAAGGGCTTTGAAAGCACTTATATCGGGTCTGATGCAGGCGTCATCGTACGCGAACTTGCTAAAGCGGGAACAACAAAAGTGCTCATCCAACTGGACGAGGTGGACAAGCTCGGAATCCAGAACGGTGTGAATGCAAGCAATGCGCTTATTGATTTGCTTGATAATTCCTCTGAATTCACAGATGTCTTTCTTGGCGTCCCACTTGATTTGTCAAATGTGCTTTTTATCGCGACTGCCAATGATGTTTCCCATATGGAACCCTGGCTGTTAGACCGCTTTTCGGTCATTCAGCTCGATGGTTACACATATGCGGATAAAGAGCAGATCCTCGATAAGTATTTGCTCCCCAAGCTTGAGTTAGAGTATGCAGAAGCTGGCATTGCTATCTCAGTAAGCAGCGAAGCAAAGCGTAGTCTGTTAAAAGACTACTGTCCTTCTTTTGGGGTTAGAGACATCGAAAAAGCAGTTGAACAGATCGTTAATGACTTGCTCTATGAAGGAAAGGCCGGACAGCGGATTTGCATCGAAGCAGACGATGTGACGGAATCGCTTGGACCCAAGCCAATTCCGAGAGGCAATCTCCTCAAGAAGAACGTTCCTGGCTTCGCGAAAGCACTTGCGGTAAGCGGAAACAACAGTGGGATGTCTTTTTCCATCGAATCTGCAATTATTCCTTGCGATAACTCCACATGCATCACGGGGCTTCCCAAAGAAAGTGCTATCGACAGTGTCAAGCTTGCTAAGACCTTCATCAGGATGCACTATCTTGAGAATAATGAGGACTTCGGAGTACACCTTCACTTTGGAGAAGGCGCGGTTGTAAAAGATGGCCCTTCGGCTGGCGTTGCAATTTTGATTTCGATGCTCTCTGCCGTGTTCGATATGCCGGTTGAAGGTAATGTTGCTTATACCGGAGAAATCGACTTGTTCGGTAATGTGTTTGCCATTGGAGGAACGCTTGCAAAGATTCAGGCGGCAGAACAATCTGGATGCTCTAAGGTGTTCATCCCAAGAAGCAACTATGAGCAGCTGCGCAATTCTGATATTGATCAGTTCTCACTCGAGGTTGTTCCTGTAGATCATGTGAACGAAGTCATTGACGTGGTTCTTCCCAACATCCACTTCAAAAGCAGTAACTTGAGCCATTAAGCCGGAAGAAGTGTTGGGATGAGCAAATGATTCTTGTTCGTTAAGCGGGATAGGCATCGGAACTATCACTGTGATTATTCCGATGCCTCCCAGTTCAGCGTTCATAATGGCTCATAATAAAGCAGTGAGTGTTCACTTTGTTGGGAGGTAGAGCCCCATGACTAATAACAACACTATGTCCAAAGGATATTATCTGTTTGAACATATCTTTTGGGGTATTCTCACATTGATTTGGTTCAATAACATTCTGTTTCGCAATATTGAAGGGTTGACCTATGATCAATCGAGGCATTTTCTGTGGTGTACGATAATTCTTTCCCTCACTGTTGGCGCCGCCATCACTTGGAAGAAACGTCGCAACAATCTCAGCTTATTTGTTAATGTCATTATTCCTTATGAGCTATACTCCCTTATTGCATACTATCATACCGTCTGTATTTTTACGTGGAGTCTTATTGCGGTATCACTCCTGCTTTCGATTATGTATGTAGTTCTTGTGCTTAAGCCCAAAATCAGATCAAAAGCAAGAAAAGAAGCCGTTATTAAAGCACGGCTCGTCAGATCTTTCTTAGGGACACGAACTGTTGTCGCATGTTGTCTTTCAATCATGGTTCTGGTTTTGGGTGTAAGCTCGTTCTTCGGTGTTCTTTTCTTTTCTCCGTCAGAAAACCCAGTAAACAGATCAAGTGATGAAGGGGTTACTATTGCAAAAAACATCGAGGTTGTGTCCCTGTTGGAAGAAGAAGAGTGGAGTGCTCTATCAACTCCAGCAAAGCTTAATGTGCTCCAAACTGTAGCGAACATTGAGACGTATTACCTCGGCCTACCCCACGAGCTAAATGTAATCGCAGGACCGTTACCGGAAAACACAATGGCTTGCTACAATGACAGGACGCATGTAATCACAATTAATATCGATCATCTTGAGGTTGATCAAGCTCATGACATTCTTGACTCCTTATGTCATGAAGCAAGGCATGCATATCAGCATCGCCTTTGCGATGTATATGACAGCATAAGTGAAGAGCAAAGAGAACTACTAGTTTTCTATAATATCCAAATGTACAAGCAAGAGTTTTCAAACTACGTTGATGGAAAAGAAGACGCTTTTGGGTATTATTATCAATCGTGTGAGTCTGATGCCAGGGCATATGCAAGAGAAGCAGTGATCGATTACTATTTCAAAATTGAAACATATTTGGAGAAGGAGGGAGCTTAAAGGGTTGTTTCTCTAATATGAAGGTAAAAGAAGTGGATCGTCTTTTTGATAATCCCTACTTAACAACCATTTCCCTGGAGAATTGAAGATTTAACAGTGCGTCTTGAAGATGTTTCAGGTGGGAATATTGGAACAGCTGCAAGTAAGTATCGTGAATTTCGTTTCTCAGAAGATGACCTTGCTTACGCTCCACCAGAGTTCTTTTCGGGATCATCAGACATCATTGCTGCTATTGAACTTGCGAAGGAAAAGATGGCAGCATTAAAAGCAAAAAATGTACACTTTCAAATCGAAGAGAACCCCCAATCTACTGTGGAGCTTGATTATATTTTTTGGCAGTTGTCAATCTTGGATTACGTGCAAAGCAATATTGATATTGCGATACCAGAACTTCTTCTGGAACGTGTAGCATAACAGGCGAACAATACTGAAAGTGAAAAGATTGGAGATGATATTATGGCTATTATTTTTATTAACTGTTCACCCATAAACAGCTTGAATAAGGAACCTTATACAACACTGGCCAAGAAGTATAAACGCATCGAAGAGAATATAGACGGTGAAACAATTGAAATCTATTTGTCAAATTACAAGGAAACAGGCTTCTCAAAAGGATTTTATTCGGATGAAGTATTCGTTCACGACCCAACAGTTCAGTTTTTCTTTGCATCTGTAAAACCTGACAAAAGCATTTCGGAAGAATCAACTTTTGTTCGCATGTCCTTTTCGTTTGATTGCAATGAAGAGAACTACCCATTTTATCAACCTAAAATACGCGCATTAAAAAAGCGAGCGGAATACTTTTTTATTCCTATGGTTTCGCACTTTGGGTATGAGACACATCTAGATGAAAGATTCACTTTAGATTTTGATGTGATTGTTCCGAACCTGAATGATGTCCTCAATGTATGTTACTGCCTGCTTAATCTCATCATTGCAATTCTTGCATTTGAAGACTGAAAAACCACTTGACTTCAAAAGCAATGTCAACGTCCCATTTACCGCACAGGTCAAGAAGCCCTGTGCGGTATTTTTATGATGAAATAAGGTAACTAATGCCCATTTACAAAGCATATTAATTCATTGCATAAGGAGAAGGAAACATCAGAAAGAATGATTCGCGAATACGTGCGATTAATTCGCCTCTAACATTGATTTTTTGATTTGATTGTGCTATAATAAAGCAAATACTCTCCGGGAGGGTTGTACCTATGAAGATCAGCTACAAAAAGCTTTGGGTTTTACTGGCCGAAAAGGAAATGAGCAAGGCGGAGTTTCGGGATGCGCTGGAGCTCTCAACCGGCACGATGACGAAGCTCAATAAAGGCGAGGAAGTGTCCCTTTCCACGCTCCTTCGCATCTGTGCATATTTCAAATGCAACATCGGCGATATTTGCGACGCCGTTACAGCGTAAGGAGATAACGAGATGGTCAATATCAGAAAGCTTGAGTCTGAATTGTGGGAGGCGGCGGATCTGCTGCGTGCAGACTCCAAGGTTACCTTCCAGGAATACTGTATGCCCGTGCTGGGGCTGATCTTCCTCTGTTATGCGTATAGCCGCTTTAAGTTCGTCGAGGCAGACATCCTGAAAGATCGCCCTGTGCGGAACGGTCGTGTCCTCCCTGTTGAGGCGGCAGACTTCAAGACCAAGAGCGCGATCTACCTCCCAGAGCAGGCCTGATACTCCTACCTTCTGAACCTCCCCAATAATGCCAAGGTTGGAGAGGCAATCAACCATGCTATGGAGTTGATCAAAGAGCAGTCCACCCAGCTCAAAGGCATTCTCCCGAAGAATTACACCACGCTTCAGGACGAGCTTCTGCGAAAACTGTTGCGCATCTTCAATAACAGCGCCTTAAACGACATCAAGGACGATATCATCGGACGCATTTACGAATACTTCCTCAACAAGTTCGCTCCTGCCGTGGCCTCCGACGACGGCGTGTTCTTCACGCCCAAGTCCCTTGTCCGCATGATCGTGAATATCATCGAGCCGACCCACGGCACTGTATTGGACCCGGCCTGCGGCAGTGGCGGTATGTTCGTCTCCTCTGCGGACTTCATAGAGGGATTTGGAGCAAACGCCAACACCTCCATGACCTTCTTTGGGCAGGAAAAGGTGGAGTATAACGCCAAGCTCTGCATTATGAATATGTCCGTTCACGGTCTAAACGCCAAGATCGTATCCGGCAATGAAGCAAACTCCTTCTATCACGACGCACACAATCTGGAGGGCTGCTGCGACTACGTGATGGCGAATCCACCCTTCAATGTTGATAAGGTTAAATCCGAAACCACGCAGAAAGCCGGCAGACTGCCTTTCGGCCTTCCTGCCGTCAACAAGAATAGGGAAATCAGCAACGCCAACTATCTGTGGATCTCCTACTTCTACGCTTACCTGAACGAAAAAGGGCGCGCGGGTTTTGTCATGGCTGCGTCGGCAACGGACAGCCAAAGCAAGGGATAAGAACATCTGTGAGAAACTGGTAGAAACCGGGCATGTCGATATGATGCTCTCCGTCGGCACGAACTTCTTCTACACCAAGAGCTTGCCCTGTTCCCTCTGGTTCTTTGATAAGGGCAAGCCGGAAGCGTTGCAGGATAAGGTGCTTTTCATTGATGCCCGCAACTACTATACCGTGGTTGACCGTACTCTCAACGAGTGGAGCCCCTGGCAGATGAAAAATCTGAACGCTATTGTCTGGCTCTACCGCAGCGAGACCGAGAAATACATTGCGCTGCTCAAGGAGTACCGTGATTTTCTCCGTACCAAAGTTGAACCAACCGATAATGATGATTTAAAGGAAGCCGTCAACCGCAACAGCTTTTCGGACATTGTGGACTCTTTGAAGGAAGTCCTTTCCACCGCACGCAAATCGGCAAAGGCCGAGGTCGAGGAGGCCGGAAAGCGTGACAAGAAGAGCGTTCAGCAGGCATGGGACGATAAGATAGCCTATATCGACAGTCTCCTGACCGTTGCAAAAGACGCCTCATGGCTCTATGAAAAGTTCGGCGATGGCAAGTATCAGGATGTTCCCGGACTTTGCAAAATCACAACCAGAACCGAAATCAAAAAGAAGAACTATTCTTTCACGCCCGGCGCTTACGTTGGCGTCGCTCCTGTGGAAGATGACGGTGTGGATTTTGAAAAGCGCACGGCAGAAATCCATAAGGAGCTTCTTGCTTTGCAGGCTGAGTCGAACGAGTTGATGGACACTATCTCCGCGAATATGAAGGAGATGGGGCTATGAGAGCATGGGAAAAATTAAATTATCCGATATTGCATCAACTATACAGCCGGGACCATTTGGTTCTCAATTACATAGTTCTGATTACTCTGATAGCGGGACACCTATGGTTGAGCTACTCATTGTTACCTCAAAACATGTTCTGTGTTACATTCTAATTACGGAACATCGGTTAATATTGTGTGATAATGCAAGTGCAATTGGGAAACTGAATTCAATGGGATCTGACTGCAAAACAATCACAAAATATGGAGGAATAACAAATGGGTTACTTCAAGCCGTCCAAGTACACTATCGAAAATGCCATTATGGAAGCGACACGCTATGAGGGCATTTATGTCGGTGACAACTATGTCACCAAGGATCACGGAGATTACATCGAAGTCTGTATCGATGCAGATAACGCCAAGGGACATGTTAGTTTCGACCTTTATTTTGATGACTATGGGAAGCTTGTCCGCTGGGAAAAGCACAACTAAGATATCCCCAATCCGAGTGATGGGTGGAGCAATCCACCCATCACGATAAAATAAGGAGAATTGCAGATGAGTACTTTGAAAGAATTGACCGAAAAATATACCACTGCCGACATTATTTCTGAGGCAAGCTTGAAATATACTTTGTTTCATGAGGACTTCATGTCGCTATCTCATCTGATTGAAACAATCCGGAATTCTCCGGAAAACAATACTGGCGGTATGGACATTGTTCCTATGATTGCTTTTTTAGGAAAAGGTAAAAACACAAAACTCATTTCATATGGTGGCTTTCAGAAGGACAACAGGCACTACAGATTTACTGAAAAGAACTGTTGTAATAAAGAAAAATTATCGTGCTGTAAGGTTCGAATCCCTGACCGAATAGAGCATCCTGAGTCTTCGCTTGCTACTTGGTATTTGCCCGAAACAGAACTTGAATTCTTAACAACCATTCTATTTTCAATCAACGCATTCAGCCCAGAAGTCGTTGATTGCTATTTTGATGGAGACGCAAAGAATGCAAATCCGATCGCCTATATTGTGGAATTAATAAAAAACAACGATTCGCCCATCAATAATTTTTGATAGCGTTAACTTAAGGACTTTTTTGATGCTTATTCTGTCTAAAAGCAATAAGTAACTGGAGGCCGTGCCATATGGGAATTACTGTTAATGAAGAAATAGAATTAATAAACGAAATTATTTCGGCGGCAATATATCATGGTGGTGATATGGGTGGAGCATTTTTTCTGATTGGTTTGGTTTAGAAACAGCCATTGGAGAATGGCTCAGCGCTAGAGGATTATCTGATTCCTACACCCCATATAATGATAAAATTGCACAAATCAAGGAAAAGAACATGCTCAATTCAACAAGCGAGGATAACGCCTGGTATCTGTATGTGCCTGCGATTAATTTGAAGGGAGAACGAATAAGCGCCTCTTGAAAAATACGAGTTGTGATTAAATGAAATGAAAAGCATAATTCAGCTCATGGAGTGACGCGAAGTCTAAATTTGGAGGCCCCTCATGGAGAAACACAATCGAATTCTACTTGTTCTAAAGTATTTGTGGGAGAACACTGACATTGAGCACCCAGCTACCATAAGGGACATCATCGAGTATCTCTCTCAGAATGGCTATAGCGTCACCCGAAAGACTGTAACGAGCGACATAAACGATCTGATTTCTTTCGGAGTGGATATTGACTGCCAGCGAAGTACACAGAATCGCTACTTTCTTGATGTGCGGGTTTTCGAGCTTGCAGAAGTTAAGCTGCTCGTTGATGCGGTTCAGTCTTCCAGATTCATTACCACCAAGAAGAGCAAGCAGTTGATCGAAAAGCTCTCTACCTTTGTCGGGCCACACCAGAGCGAGATCCTCCATCGACAGCTCTACGTTGATACAAGGGTAAAAGCAAATAACGAGGGAATCTACTATTTGGTCGATAATATCCATACGGCTATTAGGGAGCGCAAGAAGGTAACCTTCCAATACCTGGAGTACACGCAGAACAAGGAAAAAGTCTTGAAGCACAATGGATATACCTACAGTTTCTCACCCTTTGCCCTTATCTGGAACGACGATTGCTACTATGCCATCGGATTCTCCGATAAGCACGGTAAAATTGCAAAGTTCCGAGTGGAGCGAATGGTCGGACTGACTATCACTGAGCAGGTAGCGGAAAAGAAGCCGGAAGATTTTGATGTTTCTGATTACTTCTCTCAGGTGTTCTCAATGTACGAAGGCAAAGAACAAGACGTGATTCTCAGATGCGATAATGACCTGATGAAGCATATCGTTGACCGTTTCGGCGAGAAGGTCTATACCGCTCCACTTGATGATAAGCACTTCTGTGCTAAGGTGACAGTCTCATTAAGCCAAACATTCTATGGTTGGGTGTTTTCGTTCGGCGGAAAAATGAAGATAGCCTCACCTGAGGAAGCTGTCAATGGTTTTAACGTAATCTTGGCGGAGTTCAAATAAACGAGAAAATTTTTGCTTGAGGTGGGTTCTACGGAGCCCACCTCTTCTTTGTGCTATTGACTCCGAAATCTGGATGAGTATAATTATAACCGTAACAACCGTTACCGATAGATTAAAGGGGGTTTGTGTATGCGATCCAAGAGTACGGAGCTTAAACGGCAAATATACGACTATGTAAATGAGTGGAAACGCGAAAACGGGCATTCTCCCACACTCAGTGTACTTGCCAGCAATTTTTGTGTCAGCCGAACGACCATTTATCGCTACCTCGTCGAGATGACGGCTGAGAACATGGGCCTCATCTACAACGGAAAGACGATTGAAACCCGTGAACTGAATGCAGAGAATATGTGCCTGTCTCCTGCGCTGGTTGTTGGCAGCATTCCCTGTGGCGAGGCTCAGGAAGAAGAAGCGTATGTCGAGGAATACGTAAACCTTCCGGCTTCGCTTTTCGGAAAGGGCGAGCTCTACATTCTCCGTGCGTCTGGAGATTCCATGGAGGACGCCGGTATCACAGAGGGAGATATGGTTGTTATTCGACGGCAGGAAACCGCAGAGGTCGGAGATATTGTCGTTGCTCTTAATGAGGATGGCAAGAATACTGTAAAGCGGTTTGGCGGCTTCGATGAAAAACACAGGGCTATACTTGAATACATGAACGAAGCAGTTTATCCAAACAAGGTCATAGCAGTGGAACGCTTTACTGTCCAGGGAGTTGCAAACCATGTTATCAAGCAGCTTTAATTCTGAAGGAATTTCGCCGGAACAAAACCGTGCGCACAAAAAATATATCAATCACACCGAGTCCGCGAGGATTTTTCCCTTCCTTGAGGTCGGTCAGAAGGAGCGAAGTCAATGCTGGAGGATTGGACGATTTACTCCTGGTATTGCCCGAACTGTAGGAATGAAGTTGCGGGGCTAAAGAACAGTAAAAACCAGATAAGAGTAAAATGCAAAACTTGCGGATCTGAAATGATTCGTACAATAGTTGGACGGAGGCATGATGTAATTGACATCTACGCCCCGTCAGGGCAGGAACACAACGATTTAGAATTAAGGAGATACTGACATGACGATGATCGAGAGCTTCGTTAAGGAGCGCAATGAGGCGCTGTTTAGCTTGGATAGAAGGAAGATAGAAGCTTACCTCGTCAAGTATGGCGAGGGTGAAACCGCAAAAGCCCCTGATCTGCTGTTCTGGGCAAGCGTCTATAAAGCGATTTGCGGAATCAAAGGAGCACCGAGGGATGTATTGGAGAAAGCCCATACCTGGCTTTCTCGTAATGGGTTCTCTATTCCGTCCTAATAGGTAATCTGACAACTGAATCAACGACATCACGACGGAACGGTCGGGCTGAAACAGGGCCACACGAAATCCGCTTCCAGGTCACTTGATCGTGGGCAACCGCCCGAACCTTAACCGGTAGTTATTCCAGACATACGTGAGAGGCCACCGGCAAGGTAAGACACTATAGTTCTATCTATAGGTCTGCCTTGTCGGTGGCCTTTTTTGTTTTTCACTGACATCACAAATACATATTCGCAGCCTGAAGTACAAGGGCCAAGGATACAAATACGCTGATTTCAAGCTCTTTTGAAAAAGCAGTATGGGTACCCTTAGATTTCTGCACTTTTTTTCAGGCAGGCAGCATCGGGAGTCCTTTTCGCCAGCGTAGTTGTGTCCTTTGGACCGCAGCAGGCGGAAAGGGCTTTTTATGTGCGATCATTGGCTCTGCTATATCGCTGAATACCCGTGATCTCCGAATTTTTGACTTTTACCCAAATTCAAAAAATTCAAAGGAGATCACACAATGGGAATCAATTTTGCATATGAGAGAAAAAAGTTTTCGGAAACTCAGCAGAAGCTTCGGGAAGAGTACAAAGCTGCGGGGATGACAGAAGAGCAGATCCTCGAGATGTATGAGTATGATCTGCATCAATTTAACAGAGATATTGCCTACCAACGTCATACGCAGCGTTTGGACGTTCTTGAAGAGCCTGACATGGAGGAAGAGGGATACAACCCTTTACTGCATAAATTTATTGATGTTTTGGCTGTATGTCAGCAATCGACTGAGAATGTTAAACTCTGGTGGTTTGACGAGATCGAGAACCCAAAACTAATAAAAAGTCTAATGCGACTTACGGCTGATGAACTCGATCTAATTGATATGCTTGCATTCGGCGGTTACTCACAACGGGAGATTAGCGAAAAACCGGGAAAAGTCCCACTGCAATATGTCTGAAGCTGAAGACTATTCGAAAAAAATTAAGAAAATCCGAATAAGGCTTAATTTTTTCCCTTTCTCGTGATCTACCACTTGAGGAGGTAAATCTCCTACAACAAGAAAGTGAGGAAACAAATTGTCGATGGATAGCAACTGCAAGGAAATGGAGATTTGCCTTTGTTCTAAATGCGCGAGTGCCTTTTACGATATTCCATCTTACAAAATCATGAGGAAGAATCCGTATCAGGTTAACAAGGATCTCTGCACTTACTGCAACAGCCGCTTTGGTTATGACTTCCTAATCTCCAAGCGGGCAAATGTACAAAAGCCCGGAAAGCATGTAATTCGCACATTGGAAAGCGGGGCCGAAAATGAATAGCATTATAAATGAAAAGCGACTCTTTTCAGCCCTATGTACTGTGTATTCCCTAAATGAGGTGGAGTCATGCAGAATCTGATTTCGAGAAAAGACGCCGCTGAGATTTTGGGAATCAGCGTAAAAACGCTGGATCAAGCAAGGCTCAATGGCCTGATTGCCTATGTGCAGTTCGTTGAAAACGGCTGTGTCTACTTCACAGAAACTGCGATCGATGAGTATATCGCAAAATGCACCCACAGGGCAAAGCCTTCTGAGCCGACACGCTCCACGTATAGAAGGCGAAGGGGCGAATAAGAACAGGAGGATACGCAATGGCAAAACGAAAACCGCTCCTTCCGGACTACGGAACCGTGCAGATAAAGGGAAAAACCTATTTCAGAACCCGCATCAGTGATGACGAAGGAAATCGAATCTCTTTGTATGCCGTTTCGCGCGAGGAGCTCTACGAAAAGGTCGTGGAGGTTGAAAAACAGATCGAAAACAAGACTTTTCGCAGAAGCACTCCCACTGTAAGAGAATACTGCGAAAAGTGGCTCCTTATGAAATCTGCCAACGTTCGGGAAACTACGATGATTGATTACCGCTCCAAGGTAAAGAACCACATCATAAAACCGCTTGGCGATATGAAGATGGGAGATGTAACCGCAGACGATATTCGACTGGCAATTATACCGGCCTCGAAGCTTTCGTCCTCTGTATTTAAGTCAGTCAATGTACTGTACAAATGCATTTTTCACTCTGCCCTTGAAAGCAGGGTAATCGACAAAGACCCCACGATCTATCTTTCGCCGGAAGGTGGTGGGGTTCCTCAAAAGGATCGAATTCCACTTACAGATGAACAGGTTGAGAAGTTGCTCCAGGCAACGAAAGGGCTTCCTCCCTATCTTTTCGTCATGTTGGGGCTGTATGCAGGCCTCCGCAGAGAAGAGATTCTTGCCCTGAAATGGGACTCTGTCTACCTTGATTTGGACGCACCATATCTGACTGTTCGCAGAGCGTGGCATACGGAGAATAATCGGCCTGTTATCCTAATAGAGCTGAAGACGAATGCGGCAAAGAGGAGCATTCCGCTGCCTCCACAGCTTCTTGAGGCACTCAAGGAGGCAAAGGAATCTTCTACCTCTGATTATGTTATCGCCAATAAGGATGGGCAGCCTCTCACATATACGCAGTTCAAGCGTCTTTGGACCTATATCACAACACGGACGGCCAAACCTCGAAAGGCAAAGAAGCTTGTGGGAGGAAAGTATGTGAAGTACACCATTTACCCCGTTCTGGGAGAAAAGGCGCGCAACAACGGCAAGGTAGTCTACAGCTTAGACTTTGAAGTGACACCGCATCAGCTTCGGCATACCTATATCACAAATCTGATCTATGCGTCTGTAGACCCCAAGACAGTTCAATACCTTGCCGGCCATGAAAATAGCAAGATCACTATGGATATCTATGCTAAGGCAAAATACAACCGTCCTAAAGATGTTGCACCTATGCTGGAGCATGTTTTTAATCAGTGGAACGAGGCATCAACGAAGTGAAAGAACGGGGGCGGGCATTGCTTAAGCCCGCCCCCCATGATGTAAAAGGAGAATTACAATGGCAAAGAAAAAAGTTATTCCGGAGTACGGCAAAGTCAAGAAGAACGGAACCGAGTATTACAGGACGAGAATCCTAGACGCAGACGGAAAGCAAGTTGATATCTACGGTAAAACATGTGAAGAGGTCTATGATAGAGCACAGGTTGCCTCCAGAGCGGTAGCTGATGCTATTTTCCGCAAGAACAATCCGACTGTAAGAGAATACTGTGAGAAGTGGCTTAAGATGAAATCGGCCACAGTCAGACCGAACACTCTGGAAGGATACCGAAAGGCTATGGAAAAGCATATTATTGAGCCCATTGGAGATCGGTATATTGATGAAATCACGGCGGATGATTTGAAAATGCTTATGGTTCCTGTCTCGAAAATGTCTAAGGGCCTCTATGGAACAGTCAATATGCTCCTGAAATGCGTTTTCTATTCAGCGGTAGAGAGTGATGTAATTAAGGATAACCCCGCAGCGTGTATCAACCCGCGCGGCGGTAAGGCGAAGAAAGAGAAAGTGGCTCTCACAGATAAGCAGATCAGAACTTTGCTTGATACAATTAAAGACCTCCCCCCTTACCTGTTTGTATTGCTTGGACTGTATGCCGGTCTCAGACGCGAAGAGATTTTAGGTCTGCAGTGGGACTGCGTACATATTGATGAAGACATCCCCTATATTTCAGTTCGTAGAGCATGGAGGTCTGTTAATAACCGCCCTGAAGTGACAACACTTCTGAAAACTCCTGCGGCAAAGAGAGACATACCTATCCCGCAGATTCTTGCTGATTGCTTAAAGGCTGAAAAAGAAAAATTGTCTTCTGATTATGTAATCTCTGACTCAAATGGTGAGCCGCTGTCAGACTCTCAGTTCTGCAGACTATGGCACTACATTACAGCCCGCAGGGTTAAGGAAAGAAAAATCTATCGGTATATCAATGGCGAAAAAATCCATCACACCATTTCTCCTAAGCTTGGTGAGAGATGCAGAACGGACAAGAGCATCTACTATACTCTGGATTTCCATGTGGCGCCGCATCTTCTCAGGCACACCTATATCACGAATCTGATTCATGAAGGCGTCGATCCAAAGACTGTTCAGTATTTGGCTGGGCACGAAAACAGCAAGGTGACTATGGACATTTACGCCAAGGTGAAGTACAATAAGCCTTGGGAACTTGCACCGGTAATAAACCAAGCTTTCAGCACAAATAGTGAAAAAGAATCGGCTTAATTGATGGGTTAACTCGTAGGGGAAACAGCAAGACAGAACGCAGAAACCCTTGAAAATACAGGGAAAAGGCGAAAAAACTGATTCAGTACGGACTCAAAGCCGCTCGTCGTGCACCTCAGTTCAGCAAGCGCTGATCGGACGCAAATTTACAACTCAAAAGCTCAAAAACCCCGGAAAATCAGCATTTTTCGGGGTTTTCTTATACCCTTTTCGTCTGATTGCTTTTGAAGCCTTTCGCTGTTTTTGACCGTATATGACCTCGGTTAACCCATTTTATAAGGGCTAAAAATGGGTTAACCGGGACAAATGGGTGAGTAAATGGGTGAGTAAATGGGTTAACTGAAGGGTCAACACAAGGTGAATTTGCGGGTTTTTTTCATGAACACCCCTAAGTAAAAATGAACTGCATTGACACTGATGCGGTTTGTACTAATTTCATAAAATATGACTATGGGAAAATGTTTTTAAATTCTTTGTCAGGAGGTAAGCCCACATGAAAGAAGGGATACTTATATATGACTCCTCCACAAATCGCTTTGACGTTTTGTATGAGGAAGGAAACAGTTATGGCGGCCTGCACTGCGGAACTACAATGGAGGTCTTGATAAATGACGAATGGGCACCCACTCGCATAGAGTACGGAAACGACTGGTATCTCGTAGGGGTGCAGAAGGAATCGTTACCCGGACTTCAAGTAAGAATATAGTAACCACATACTGCAAGGGCAGTCTCTTGATTAAAGGGGCTGCCTTGTTTTTATATCCAGTTGCAGAAAGGAGGAACCCGTCATGCCGAAATGCCTGTTCAGATACCAATGGGTTAAGCTGCCCAGGGCTCATTTGCCGGTCGGCAAGGGAATCATGGGTTATTGGGCGAAGCTGGCCTCGCGGGCGGCATTTCGCAAGGGTCGGGCAAAATACTGCGGATACACAAACGATGTAATGCCAGGGATGTGGTCCGGTGGTGTGGTCGGCTTGAAGAGCATTCTGGGCGTCAAAAGCCGCACGGAGGCTCTGGAAATCATGAATACGCTCAGCCGGTTCGGGTATATCCGTTACACGCTTGACGAGAAAACAAAGAAGCTGGAATATGCCGTCACCGATTGGGTCGTAAAATGCTCCGGCACCGAATGCATGAGTGGAGCAGTCTATGCAACAGACGGCTATGGCTTTCTCTGCCTTCCCCGCAACATCACGCAGCGCCTTGCGGATCAGCATTATACATTCGGCGAATCAGATGCATGGCTGGACCTCTGGTGCCACACGGTTTGGCAGGAGACCGGCAATGCGTTTTCTTATCTGGCGCCTGCCGTTCAATTCGGGAGACTTGGCGCCGCTTTGACATTGGAAGCCTTGGGACGGCGCTGGGGCTGGGAAAAGACAAAGGTGTGGAGATTTTTTCAGAAGAATGGGGATGCCTTCGCTCTGCACCGTCTGCCGGGCTCCTACGGCTGCCTCATTTTCAATAGACTGTATCCGCTGGATACAGAGGCTTCCCTGCCCACCTGCGCAGAAATTGAACGCATTATTGAGAAAATGCGTATTTGCGCCGGAAATGCGCATATTGGAGGCTCGGACAATGCACGCCTGAACAAGATGATCCTTTGGTATAGCCGCAGGATCATTATCATGAGAACTACTGATTATGCCGAACAGGCATCAGAAAATCGCGTTGCACTTTCGTCCCCTATAATACGCGCGTATACTTCTCTGTGTTGGAATTGTCAGAACTGTATCTATGACTGCAGAGGTGTAAGTAGTAGACTACGCCGCATAGATGCGAACCACATCCGCGGGCCATGTGCTTACGCGGATTTTTTCTTACACTCACGAAACCGGAAAGGAGAATCAACATGAGCAAAATCGAAAGCAGTGCCGGAAAGGCGCTTTATGAACAGCAGGAAACCAAGCTGTCGCAGCAATCTGCCGCATTTATTGAGCTTCTAACAAAGCGCGGCATTCTGGGAGATTCGTCTATCGATGATGACAGAGTCCGCCAAGCCAAAAAGGAGAAAAAGAAAAGCATGTATCATAACACGCTTCTCCTGCTGCAGCACTACCGAACCATTCTCTGGACGCTGGAATGCTTCCCGTCCAGCGTAGCAGAGGAGCTGGATCGCCCGCTGAAGGATCTGGATACGCTGCTGGATCGGATCGACCTGGAACTTGGGATGAACAATCGAAAGCTGGAAGGCCGGATGGAGAGTGTACGCCGCTCCCGCCTGCTGGTTGACCGGCTCAACGATGCGGTCAGTATATTGAAAGCCAAACCGGTCAACGGGCACAAGATGTACGACATCATCTACATGACCTTTCTCGGACCGGACAAGCTGATGCACGAAGAGCTTCTGTACCGTCTGGACATCTCTGCCCGGCACTATTACCGGCTCCGCACGCAGGCAATCAATATCATCGCCCTGCGCCTATGGTCTGCCCCTGCCGGCGAGGTGGATTCCTGGCTGGAGGTTCTTTCTATTTTGGAAAACTGGTAAGGTTAAAGGCCTCGATTATTGCATTGCTTCTACAGGAGCGGGACAAATGATACCGCACAGGAGCATCGGCATGGCAGCTGTTTGATTATGTGCAGATTGTTTGGAGATAATGTAGATAAGGATCGCAAATCCAGTTGAAATTCTGTCCCGAATATTATATAATATTCGGGACAGAGCAAAGGAGGAAAACAGGATGAAAACTGGATATTCCAAGCAGATACAGGAGCGAATCAACGGTGCGGATGACGGTACAATCTTCGTGAACTCGGATTTCACGGATATTGCCGATTCGGAAACAACCAGGCGCAATCTGAACAGATTAACGCAAATCGGTATGCTTCGCCGGATATTAAAGGGTGTTTACGAAAAGCCGAAGTACAGCAAGCTGCTTGATGAATACGTAGCGGCCGACCCGGACGCAGTTGCAAAAGCATTGGCGCGAAGTTACCATTGGACCATCGTCCCGTGTGGGAATACAGCCCTGAACCTTTTGGGGCTCTCCACACAGGTAACGGCAGTCTGGTCCTATATCAGCGACGGCCCGTATAAGACCTATGAGTGGAACTCCACAAAGCTGGAATTTAAGCATAGGACCAACAAGGAAATCACCGGTCTGTCTTACATGACGAGCTTGGTGATCCAGGCGCTGAAAACTTTGGGAAGGACCAATGTGACGGCGGAGATCATACAGACGCTTTCTGAAAAGCTGTCCGAGGACGAAAAGCAAGCCTGCCTGAAAGAGGCGACGGAATCTACGGATTGGGTTTATGAAACGATACGGAAAATGTGTGGAGGCGACACACAATGAGAAATGTAGCACGATTGCCGGACAGTGACCGGGGCGAACTGTTCCGAAATACAGCAGATAAGATGGGCTTGAATGATGCCATCGTAGAAAAAGATTTTTGGGTATGCTTTACGCTTGACCATCTGTTCCACCGATGCCCCTGGAAAGATGCTATTACCTTCAAAGGCGGTACCAGCCTTTCCAAAGCATTCAATCTGATCAGCCGCTTTTCCGAGGATATTGATCTGATTTTGGATTGGCGAGTGTTGGGATATGGTAAAGACGAGCCATGGGAAAAGCGCTCCAACACCAAGCAGGATGCATTCAACAAAGAAGCCAATACTCGGGCGGAAGTTTTCCTCGCAGAACAGTTTTGCCCCACCGTTCAGGCAGAGTTCTCTCGGGAGCTTGGCTGTGAGGCGAACATTTACATAGACGAAAAGGACAAACAGACCGTCATCTTTGCCTATCCGCACCTGTTCACAAACCCTGCCACCTTGCAGGTCATTCGTTTGGAGATTGGCGCATTGGCTGCTTGGACGCCTGCAAAAATTGCGCAGATCGAGCCCTATGCAGCAACCTATTATCCAAAAGTTTTTTCACAAAAGGATACGGCAATTCTGACCGTTGCGCCGGAGCGGACCTTCTGGGAAAAGGCGACGATCCTGCACCATGAAGCCAACAGACCCGAAGGTTCGGAAATGCCGCAGCGTTATTCCCGGCATTACTATGACCTATACCGTATGTCAATGACGCCTGTGAAAGAGGCCGCTTTTGCACGGGTGGACCTGCTGAAAACGGTAGTAGACTTCAAAATGAAGTTCTATCCGAGAGTCTGGGCAAAGTACCAGGAGGCTGTCCCGGGCACCTTGAAGCTGGTTCCCCCGGAGTATCGCTTTTCAGCGCTGGCTGCGGATTACGAAGCCATGAAGGATATGCTCTATGGTGATGTTCCTTCTTTTTACACAGTGATGGATGCACTCAGAAATCTGGAAAGAGGTATCCATTTGCTGTAGCGGCTTCATAATTCACGACGCTGATTGTCTTACCGGTTGTAAAGTCGCCGGTTTCTCCGCAACAGAACAAACGCCATTCCCTTCTGGCATAGTGGATGGCACAGAAAAAGGCGGAGAAAATGGCACGGTTCGCGCCGATGACATGTAAATGCAAACATGCTATACTGTTAGCGTCCGATAGTAGGAGCACACCATAAAGGCGCCGTTTCTGTGAGGCAATTCAGCCTCCGAGAGCGGCGCCTTTTTATGTGCCGAATTGAAAAACAGGAGGTAAAAGCATGTCAAAGCAACTTGTATCAGGTAAGCATCGGCTCAGAAATACCTACTGGTCGTTAGTGGGCGCCGCGTCGGCAACGATCCTCTCCGTCCAGCCCGTAATGGCTGAAACAATCTGGGATCGCTTTTCCACGATCATGCGGGATATCTACGGACAGCTGGTCGGGATCAGTACCATTGTTGCCGTGACCGTGGCAGCCATTGCGTTGTTGGTGCGGATGGTCAGCCGGAACCAGCGTGCGGTGGACGAGGCTACCAGCTGGCTCAAACGAGTCGTTGTGACCTGGATTATTCTTAACACACTCGGCTTTATCGTAGCATACCTGCAGCCGTTGATCGCCGGCGGGCAGTACACAGGTTAATGATCAACAGTTCGGGATCAGTCAGGAGGTGAACGACTATCTTAGACTGGATTTTTGAAGGGATCGTGACATGGATCTCCAGTATTGCCTCGCAAATCATGGACGCGGTTTCCGGCCTCTTTCTCAATGCGTTAGGAACAGACATGGTGACCATGGAGGAGTATTTCCCCTTCATCACCAAGGCCTTTGACGTCATGCAGTACACAGCCTGGGCAGTCCTTTTTCTCATTGTGGTCTGGCAGCTGTTCCGTGCGTTCGGAGGACCCATTACCGAAGCCGAAAACCCATGGCAATTAGTTGTGCGTGGCGCGATTTTCGCGCTGCTGATCGGATACGCAAAACCAATTTTCATGCTGGCGCTCGACATTGCCAGAGCGCCGTATACGGCACTGATGGATGTAAGCATGACGGCGGAGGAATTCACCTTTGCCGGTGTGGAGCAGGTACTGAGCAACGGACTGCTGACAATCGTTTCAACCGTGACGGTTGTCGGGCCCATACTGGTTCTGATCCTGCTGATCGCGCTCGGATGGAATTACTTCAAGCTGCTGCTGGAGGCGGTCGAACGGTATATCGTGGTCGGTGTGCTGTGCTATACCTCCCCGCTGGCATTCTGCATGGGCGGCTCCAAGGCGACTAATCAGGTTTTTAAAAGCTGGTGCAGGATGGTAGGCTCGCAGCTTCTCCTGCTGGTCATGAACGTGTGGTTTATCCGGGGCTTTAACTCCTCGGTAGGCCAGTATATCGGAAACGGCGGCGCGCTGAGTACAGGGCAGGGATCTATCTTTCTATGGCTGTTCTGCGCCCTGGCATTCCTAAAGACCGCGCAGAAATTCGACAGCTATATGGCCGCTATGGGACTTAATGTGGCGCAGACCGGTTCCAGCATGGGCATGGAGCTGCTGATGGCCGCAAGGGTGATCAGCGGCGTGGGACACAGCGCAAAGAGCGCAGGCAGCGTGTTCGGCAGGGGCGGTTCGACTGCAACCGGAACCGGCGCCGCGGCCAGCGGCTTTGCATCCGGCTTTGCCAGCAGATTCAAGGGTAACAGCTATGTCCGTGACGCCGTCGTTGATGGCGGCACGCGCATGGGCATGGGCGGCGGCGTCGGCTTTGTCGGGCGCGTTTTTGGCGGTGTAGCTGCCAGAAACGGTGCGATGCTTACGGGAGAATCCATCTCCTCCGTAGCAGCGCGTCCCGCAGAAGCAGCCGGCACCATTGCCGGCGATATCGCCGACCGCAGCCTTGGCAACTACATGCCTCAGCTTGCGGGCCATACACTCAAGGGAACCCAGATCAGCGGCGGACACATCAGCACGACGGCGACCGGCACAGACGGCAAGGTCAGCAGTGTGGAGATGTTCAATACGGCGCAGTTTGAAAAACCCGCCGCTCCGCACTCCGTTGTAACTGCCACTGACGGCAGCACATGGTATCAGATGGCCAGCGGCGAGGGCCGAAACGCCTTCTACGATGCGCCCGGGTTTACCGGCAGCCCCGCCGAATCCGAACAGGTTGCAGCAGCCTTCCCCGGCGCTGCTGAAGGTACAGTCCTTCGCAACACGGGCGACGGCATCATGGAAGCCAGCAGTGAGAGCGGAAACAGCCTGTGGTACAACAGCGCGTATTACAATGAGCCCGACGCACCGCACACTGTCATGCAGGCGGCAAACGGCGTAGACTGGTACGCTATGCAGCAGCACGCGGAAGCGCCTGCCTTTGAACAGGGAGAGGCCGCAGACGCATATAACCAGGCGGCCTTCCGCAACTTCATGCCCGGCTTTGAGCAGCAGGTGGCACATGTGGACGGCACGCATCGGGAGGACGGGCACTTCGAGGTCCGCCATACCGATGGCTCCGGGACAGCCTTTTACGACACCGCCAGATTCGCCGCACCGCGCGGGGATTATCAGGTATATGAGGACGTCAGAGGGCAGCAATGGATCGCCATCCATGGAGACCCCGCTGTGGAACGCAAGCCGGTGTTCGAGGACGGAAAGCCCGTCTACGACGGTGAAAACGTCCGCACGGTGTCCGTGGAGTCGGTTCGATACAAGAACACGCCCAGCCGCTTTAAGGAGCCGGAAAAGCGTCCGGACAGCGGCATAAAGGCGCCGAAGCGCAGGAAATAAATGCAGCGGGCAACAGCCGGAGCGGATGACATCCCTCCGGCTGTTTTGCCTGCCTGCGAATAAAGAAACCAGCCGCCACGCGCGGCTTCGGATACTCACCGGGGAGGTGTAAAAGAAAATGGCTGAGCCGGATAAACGGCAGATAGGCGACGGCAGCGATAATTACGGCGAAGCTGCCAAGCAGATGGCCAAAGCCGCAAAGGAAGCAGGAAAAGAGACGGCGAAGCAAGCCGCCGTGAAAGGCGCTGAAGCCGGCGCCAATGCAGCAGCCGCAACGGTGCAGGCAGGTGTGGAGGGCGGCAAGGCGGTTGCCGAGATAGCCGCAGGAACCGCTGCGGGCGGACCGTGGGGTGCGATTTTATCGGCGGCATGGGCCATGCGTCACACGCTGTTTAAGATACTTGTCTGCATCTGCCTGCTTTTCCTTGTCATTATCGTCCTGATCGTTTCACTGCCCAGCGTTGTTACAAACAGCGTGTTTGGGCTGGATGGGTCGATGGTGGACATGGAAAACCCCACAACACTGCTGGAATCCTATAACGACCTTGCCGCAGATATTTCCGCAGTTGTGGAGGAAGGGTATGACGCAGCCCTCGCAAAAGTCGAGCAGATCATTGAGGACGGCGGATACGACTACGATCTGTCTATGGATGCACTTATCAATTACGCACAGGGTTCCGCCGGGTACGATGTAAGCTATATCCTCGCGGCCTACTCCGCATCGCTTCAACAACGCAATACCGGCAAGGAGGATATGCTGGCAAAGCTTCGCAGCGTTGCCGACAGTATGTTTCCGGTATCTTTCGTAGAGAAGGAATCGGAGCAAATCGTCCCCTTTACCTACGCTACATACAGACCCGTTACCGTGACGGTCGTCACATCGAAGACGCAGACGGGAACCATCAATGGCGTTCCGCAGTACCGTTATACCACATCCCGTCGCACCTACTATGAGCCGGACGAAACGATAACAACAGCGGAGCCGGTAAATGTGGCAGCCTATACGCCTGTGGCAGTTTCCGTTCCCATATACAGCGGAGGCAGAATCACCGGCACACGAAGCGAAATCTATTATGAGCATGGCGGCGCGGAGACGCTCACTCCGGAAACGGAGGTCGTAAAGTATGTGGAATGCACCATACAGCCATTTGATAACAGCGTCATCATCCGAGCCTTCGGGATCGATCTCTCCGCCACCTATGACCAATTCAAAATAACCTATGGCGAGGCCATTCAGAAGATGGCCAACGCCTTGAAAATGACGCTGTATGGGACATTAGGCAACGGGCAGATGGTTCCCTTGACCGATGCGGAGCTGATCGCCTTTGTCAACGCGCAGAACTGCAGCCCCATGCGGAAGCACATCCTTACAACGGCATTGTCGCTGGTGGGCAAGGTCCCATATTTCTGGGGCGGCAAGTCGGCGCCCGGTTGGAACGATGCTTGGAACACGCCGCGGCTGGTGACGTCAGCCGGTTCTCCGACGACCGGCACGATTCGGCCCTACGGTCTTGATTGCAGCGGATTCACCACATGGGTATTCAATACGGCAGTAGGCGTTGAGATCGGCGCCGGCTGCAACGGACAGTACCCGAATACCTACGGCGTCTCCGCAGCGGAGCTGCTGCCGGGTGATTTGGGATTCCTTGCGGATGATGACGGCTGGGGCCATGTGCTTATTTTTGCCGGATATGATGCGGAAGGAACACGTATGTGGGTACATTCCTCCGGCGGCATCGGCGTTATCCTGAATACGCCAAGCTATGAAGGAAGGCTTTCCTATCGCCGCCTCAGCATCGTGGATTACGATGCGCCGGTGGTAAACGCCCCGACCGGCGAGGCGCTTTATACGCTGGAGGTAGAGGTGACGCATTACTGCGCCTGCGCAAAGTGCTGCGGCAGCAATGCGCAGGGGCTTACCGCCAGCGGCAAACAGGTAGCGGTCGGTATGGTCGCTATGTCCAGCCATTATCCCTTCGGCACGCAAATCATGATAAACGGTACCATGTACACCGTGGAAGATCGGGGCGGCTCGGGCATAGAGAACAATATCCATCGCGTGGATATCTATGTGCCGGACCATCAGCAGGCGCTGCGGATGGGACGGTATACCACAACCGCAACAATTTACAGATTAGGCAGGTGAAAAACTTGGACGAAAGAGAATACAACAACGTGTACGCAATCCCCGCAAACTATACGGACAGCGGCAAACTGCTGGGAGGGATGATCGATACCCGCAACGCAATTGAAACTGTGATTCTGGTGCTGGCTTTGGGCTATCCGGAGCTGATCCTGATCCCCATGCCCGGAACCATCCGCATCGTGGTCATGACGGTCACGCTGCTGCCGCTGGCGGTGGTATCTGCAATGGGCGTGGATGGCGGGTCGCTGTTTCAGTACATCGGCCATATCATCCATTTCTGGACACACCGCAGGAAATTACACTTCAGGAGGATCGGATACCGCTATGGCCAAAGCAAAAGGAAAAAGAAACCACAGAAAAGAAAAGCTTGAGTTTGTACAGGATTATTTGCCCATCCGCGACCTGAAAAACGGGATCATTGAAACGACGGACAACCGCTACATAAAAATCCTTGAGATCGAGCCGATCAACTTCACGCTGCGATCCGATGAGGAGCAGTTCAACATCATCTCCAGCTTTGCCAGCTGGCTGAAGATATCCCCCATGCGGCTGCAGTTCAAGTCCATTACGCGCCGCGCGGACTCGGATAAGCACATATCCATGATCTGCGAGGAATTGGAACACGAGGAGAATCCGCAATGTAAGGAGCTTGGCGAAGATTATATCGGACTCATCAAGGATGTGGGAAATCGGGAAGCGCTGACGAGGCGCTTCTTTCTGATTTTCCAGTATGAGGCGGTAGGCCGCAACGAAAGCGACGACTATGCAAAGATCTATGGCATGCTCCAGACCGCCGAGCAGACAGCGCGGGCGTATTTCATGCAATGCGGCAACAGCATCGTCCAGTCCAAAGACCCGGATGAAGCGACTGCCGAAATCCTATACATGTTTTACAATCGGCGCTCCTGCACGGACGAACCGTTTTCCTCCCGTGTAGATCGCATCGTGGTGGACACCATGGCGGCAAAGAAGAAAATCATCGGCATGGACCCGGTGCCGCCTATCCGTATGACCAACTTTCTGGCGCCCCGCGGCATCGACCTGAGCCATTATAACTATGTCGTTATGGACGGGCTGTACTATTCTTTCCTCTACATCAAGGCAGGCGGATATCCAAGCCGCGTCCGGGCCGGCTGGATGTCCTCGCTCATCAACGCCGGAGAAGGAGTGGATATCGATGTCCATCTCCGCCGTGAGAACCGCAGCCGCACCATAGATAAGGTCGCCCAGCGGATCAGGCTCAACCGCACCAAGCTCAAGAGCATGCAGGATACCAGCACCGATTATGAGGAGCTGACCAATTCCATACAGGCGGGCTATTTTATCAAGAATGGCATCGCCAACTACAACGAGGACCTATTTTACATGAGTGTTTTCATCACCGTATCGGCCAAAACCTACGAGGAATTGCTTTGGCGCAAGCAGCAGATGGTGGATATGCTCAAATCCATGGATATGTACACCAGCGAGTGCAGCTTTCAGCAGGAGGCCGCACTGCAGTCGGTGATGCCGTTCCTGAAAATCTCTCCCAAGCTGGAGAAAAAGGCTCAGCGCAATGTGCTGACCAGCGGCGCCGCATCCAGCTATATCTTCACCAGCTTTGAGCTGTCGGACGACAATGGCGTGCTGTTGGGCATCAACCGATACAACAACTCCCTGTGCATCGTGGATCTGTTCAACACAAAGATCAATAAAAATGCCAACCTGAACCTGCTGGGCACATCGGGCGCAGGAAAGAGTGCGACACGTTCGTAACTGAAAAGGTTACGCACAAGTCAGCTAACAATAGAAT
>OLNX01000197.1_pt1 | contig 63048 bp, 56 predicted proteins | sample 1672611 | NCBI WGS metagenome assembly OLNX01 (sample SAMEA3136705, study PRJEB25190) | human gut metagenome | reverse complement strand
AGAACGAAAACATTGAAAAGTTCATTCAGAAAGCGCACAAGTATGTCGGCATTGAGGAACTGGACGGCTACGCTCTGCGTGAGCTGGTGTCTGCCATCTATGTGGACGCACCGGACAAGTCCAGCGGCAAGCGGATACAGCACATCCATATCAGGTACGACGGGCTGGGCTTTATCCCTCTGAATGAGCTGATGAGAAAGGAAACGGCGTGACCGAAGTCACGCCGCCCCTTGAAAACACAAGGTTTTCATCATTTTTTGATTTTACTGTTTTACGACCACCCGGCAATTCGCCGCGGGGCTTTGTAACGCGGGAAAAGCTGGCTGTTCCGGCCGCACAAAAACAGCCACCCGGATGGGTGGCTGTTTTTTGCTTGCAAAAGAACTTACTTCAGCTCGACCTTGCCGCCGGCCTCTTCGACCTGCTTCTTCATAGCCTCGGCATCGTCCTTGGACAGGCCTTCCTTCAGGGTGTGGGGCACGCCCTCGACGGCAGCCTTAGCCTCGGCCAGGCCCAGACCGGTGATCTCGCGGACGACCTTGATGACCTTGATCTTCTGAGCGGCGTCGAAGCCAGCCAGGACCACGTCGAACTCGGTCTTCTCCTCAGCGGCGGGAGCAGCAGCGCCGGCAGCGGGAGCAGCCATAGCGGCGGCGGAAACGCCGAACTCCTCCTCCAGAGCGTGCACCAGCTCGGACAGCTCCAGAACGGTCAAACCCTTGATCTCTTCGATCATAGCAGTAATCTTCTCAGACATTGTGATAGCCTCCTATTTGTAAGATTTAAATTGATGTTGTGCAGGCCCTGTGCCTGCGATGGAAAGGGGGCCGAATTACTCGGCGGCAGCGCCGTTCTTCTCGGCGATCTGCTTCAGCACGCAAGCCAGACCAGAAATAGGGGCCAGCATGGTGCCCAGGACCTGCGCCTGCAGCACGGGCAGGGCGGGAATGGACGCCAGCGCGTTCACGGTCTCCATGGAGACGACCTTGCCCTCCATGAAACCGCCCTTGATCTCGAACTTGTCCTTCAGCTTCTTTGCGTAGTCCGCCATCACACGGGCCGGGGCGACGGGATCATCAACACAGATAGCCAGAGAAGTGGTACCGTTGAGCTGATCGTCCAGTTCGTTCAGACCGCAGTTGTTGAAAGCGAAACGCAGCAGGGTGTTCTTGATGACAGCGTACTCAATGTTGTTCTTACGGCACTCCGCGCGCAGCTCGGTATCCTCTGCCACGGTGATGCCCTTGTAATCAACGATGACACCGGCTGCGGAATTCTGCAGCTTTTCGGTCAGCGCCGCCACGATCGCCTGCTTTTCAGACAGAACCTTTGCGTTGGGCATTCTTTGATTTCACCTCCGTTAGAATTGTCGGTGCGTTCAAAAAAGGAAACCGTCCTCATGCCAAAGGACATGAGGACGGTAAAAGCAATCAAAACGACTTGCCATCCTCGGCAGGACTTACGGCTTTCGCCACCTGCTGTCTTTGGAACGCAACCAATATTATATCCAAGGCTTCACAGCTTGTCAAGCCAAAGATAACAATTTTCCGGCATTTTCAGGACACTTCCTGAAAGCGCCCCGGGTACCAAGATACCGAGCCGCCGTTCAGATCTCCGCGCAGATTTTTCGCTGGGCAAGGCGAAGCCTCGCAGGAATACTTTGTGTATTTCAAGAGGCTTCAACGCAGGCCGGCGGGAAATCTGCCGGTGAGCTGTGCGGTGGAGTCGGTATCGCGGTGTCCTCACAAAATTACAGCTGCTTGTTGGCGTTCATCTTCACGCCGGGGCCCATGGTGGAAGCGGCCACGCAGGACTTGATATACTGACCCTTGGCAGCGGCGGGCTTGGCCTTGATGATAGCGCCGATGAGGGCGGAATAGTTCTCAAACAGCTTGTCAGCGCCGAAGGACACCTTGCCGATGGGGCAGTGGATGATGTTGGTCTTGTCCAGACGATACTCGACCTTACCGGCCTTCGCCTCCTGAACAGCCTTGGCGGCGTCGGGAGTCACGGTGCCGGACTTGGGAGAGGGCATCAGACCCTTGGGGCCCAGGACCTTACCCAGACGACCCACAACGCCCATCATGTCGGGGGTGGCGACGACCACGTCGAAGTCGAACCAGTTTTCCTTCTGGATCTTCTCCACCAGGTCCATCTCGCCCACGTAATCGGCGCCGGCGGCCTTGGCAGCCTCGGCCTTGTCGCCCTTGGCGAACACCAGGACGCGGACGGACTTGCCGGTGCCGTTGGGCAGCACGATGGCGCCGCGGACCTGCTGGTCAGCGTGACGGGAGTCCACGCCCAGCTTGACGTGCAGCTCCACGGTCTCGTCGAACTTGGCGGAAGCGGTCTTGCAGATCAGCTCCAGACCCTCCTTGGGATCATACAGCGTAGCCTTGTCGATCTGCTTGGCGCTCTCTTGATATTTCTTACCTCTAAACATTTCTTACACCCTCCTTACTCGCCGACCACGACGCCCATGGAACGGGCGGTACCGGCGATCATGCTCATGGCGGCTTCCAGAGACGCGGCGTTCAGGTCGCGCATCTTCAGCTCGGCGATCTTCTGAATGGAGGCCTTGGAAATGGTGGCGACCTTCTCCTTGTTGGGAACGCCGGAACCGGACTCAATGTTGCACTCCTTCTTGATGAGGACAGCCGCGGGAGGGGTCTTGGTGATAAAGCTAAAGGAACGGTCGGCATACACGGTGATGACCACGGGGATGATCAGGCCCATGTCATTCTTGGTGCGCTCGTTGAATTCCTTGGTAAAGGCAGCGATGTTGATGCCGTGCTGACCCAGGGCAGGGCCAACGGGGGGTGCGGGAGTTGCTTTGCCCGCGGGGATCTGCAGTTTGACGTATCCAACTACTTTCTGTGCCATTTGTAGGCACCTCCTTCAATAAAATGTGGTAGCGGCGGGGATACTTGCCGCTTTTGGCGAGACGCGCAGCGTCTCTCCCACTTTGCCGGCACACCTGCGCCGGACTTCCGCGCAGACGTTCTGCGCTCAGTTGCTGCTGACCTCGACCTGGTCCAGTTCGAGATCAACGGGGGTCTCGCGTCCGAACATGGATACGACCACGCGCACCCGGTTCTTCTCCGGCTCGATCTCCTCCACGGTACCGGTGAAGCTGGACAGCGGGCCCTCGGTGATACGCACCGTGTCGCCCACATGGTAGAGCACGACGATCTCGCGCTTTTCCATGCCCAGCGCCGCCACCTCGTCCTCGGTCAGGGGGATAGCCTTGTTGGCCTCGCCCACGAAGCCGGTGACGCCGCGGATGTTGCGGATCAGGTGCCAGGTATCGTCCGTCATGACCATCTTGATGAGGACGTAGCCGGGAAATACCTTCCGCTGCACTTCCTTCATCACGCCGGTCTCGGTGACCTCGGTGACCGTCTCCATCGGGATCTCGGTCTTGAGGACCATGTCCTCCATCCCGCGGTTCACCACGGATTTTTCGATGGCGGCCTTTACCGCGTTTTCATAGCCGGAATAGGTATGTGCCACATACCACTTTGCGTTATCAGCCATGTCCTGTACCTTAGAACAGACCGATGAGGGTATCCACCGCCAGCACGGCCACGGCATCAAAGATCCAGATCGCCGCGCCCACGATCAGGGAGCACAGCAGGACGGTGCCGGTGTTCTTGGCGGTAGTCTTGCCATCAGGCCAAACGACCTTCTTCAGTTCGCTTCTCATCTCGCGGAACCACTTGCCGCGATCCTTACTGACCTTCTTCTCTTCAGCCATGTCAATATCTCCTTCCGGTTACTTCGTCTCGCTATGGACGGTGTGCTTTCTGCAGAAGGGGCAATACTTGTTCAGCTCAAGCTTGTCAGGGGTATTCTTCTTGTTCTTCATCGTGTTGTAGTTTCTCTGCTTGCACTCGTTGCATCTCAAAGTGATCTTCACGCGCATTAACGGCACCTCCTTATTAGATTAGGCTTCCGTTCCGGAACGCCCTTTTGCCTCCCTGCCGGATGATCTCCACCTGCGCCCCCGAAGCGAAAAAGCGCGCAAAAAGAAAGCACCCACTCACAGGTAATGCCCACTATACCACACTTTCCCCCGCCGGTCAACCGTTTTTTGCAGAAAAATCCCGTATTTTTCACGGTTTCGTCCCATTTTCTGTTGCTTCCCGCCGCCATTTTGTGTATGATAGAGCCAACGTGAAAAAACGCGGCGGCGCACGCCGCGAAAAGTGAGGTACATCCCCATGAAGATCATGGCCATCGACTACGGCGACGCCCACACCGGCATCGCCATTTCCGACTATACCGAGACGCTGGCGGGCTACTCCGACACCATCCACTCCCGCCGGCAGGAGGAGGTGCTCTCCGGCATACAGCGGCTCATCGCCGAGCACGGCGTACAGCTGCTGGTGCTGGGCTACCCCCGGAACATGGACGGCACCGAGGGGCCCCGGGCCGAGAAATGCGCCGCCTTCGGCGAAACGCTGCGTCAGGTGACCGGGCTGGAGGTCATCCTCTGGGATGAGCGCCGCACCACCATCGACGCCCACAATATCCTGTTTCAGAACGGGCAGAACGCCAAAAAGCGGAAGAAGACCGTGGACGCGGTAGCCGCCGCGCTGATGCTGGAGGGCTATCTGACCCGCCGGAGGCTGGAGGGCGCGAAATGACGGATGTTATCGTTATCGGCGGCGGCGCCAGCGGCATGATCGCCGCGCTGACCGCCGCGGAAAACGGCCGCAGCGTCGTCCTGCTGGAACGGCAGAGCCGGGTAGGGCGCAAGCTGCTGGCCACCGGCAACGGCCGGTGCAACCTGACCAACTACCATGTATCTCCCGATCATTACCATGGGGAGGACAGCAGTTTCTGCGCTCACGCGCTGCGCGCCTTTGGCACAGGCACAACGCTGCAGTATTTTGCCTCACTGGGACTGCTGACGGTCAGCGAGGACAGCGGCCGGGTGTACCCCATGAGCAACATGGCCGGCAGTGTGCTGGACGTGCTGCGCTACGCGCTGGAGCGCCCCGGCATCCGGGTCTGCACCGGGCAGGCGGTCACCGCCGTAAAGCGAATAGCGGAGGGCTTCACCGTCAGGACCGAGATGGAGGTCTTTGCCGCGCGGAAGGTCATACTGGCCGCCGGCGGAGCCGCCGGCAGCAAAGTAGGCGGCGTGATGGACGGCTATCGCCTTGCCAAAATGCTGGGGCACCACCGTACCGTGCTGTATCCCTCCCTGGTGCAGCTGAGGACCGATCCCACCTATCCCCGGGCGCTGAAGGGCGTCAAAGCCGAGTGCGGCATCGCCATCCTCCGGGGCGGCGAGCGTGTGGCGGAGAACCGTGGCGAGGTGCTGTTCACTGAATACGGTGTCAGCGGTCCGGCGATCTTCGACATCTCCCGGACGGTGTCCACCGGCGGCGAGGGGCTGGTCTGCGCGCTGGACTTCTTCCCTGACTGGGAGACGCGGGAGGTGCTGGACTGGCTGCGCCTGCGGCGGGAGACCATGGGCACCCACGAGGCCTCCACCCTGCTGGTAGGCTCCTGCCACACCCGGCTGGGGCAGATGCTCTGCAAAGCCGCCGGGTTCACCAGCCAGCGCGCCGCCGACCTCACCGACAGCGATCTGGAGCGTATCGCCCGGCAGGCGAAGCGCTTTGCGCTCCCTATCACCGGCACCTGCGGCTTTGACCAGGCACAGGTCACGGCGGGCGGCCTGCGGACGGAGGAATTTGACCCGGAAACGCTGGAAAGCCGTGTCGTTCCGGGGCTGTACGCCTGCGGCGAGGTGCTGGACGTGGACGGCGACTGCGGCGGCTTCAACCTGCAATGGGCCTGGTCGTCCGGGCATCTGGCCGGGCTGCTGCTGTAATAAGTTGACAATAATTTTAATTATGGTAAACCTGTAAACTGCCCGCGGCAGCTTACAGGTTTACTTTTTCGTCTTAATAAAGTCTTAATCCTCCCCCTGCTTGTTTCTTAAGAGGCATTTCGGTACCATGGAGCCAGAAAGGAAAGAAAGGAAGTGCCCCTATGGAACCCACGCTGCGGACCATCAATGCCGTGATCTCGGCGCTGTTTTTTATCTGCTACACCTATCAATTTCTCTATATCCCGCTGGTGCTGCTGAAAAAGCGCCGGCCCCTTCCCCACCCTGCCGCGCCCCACCGGTACGCGGTGCTCATTGCCGCGCGGAATGAGGAAAACGTCATTGCCGGGCTGCTGGACTCGCTGGCCGCGCAGACCTACGATATGTCCCTGGTGACGGTGTTCGTGGCGGCGGACAACTGCACCGACAGCACCGCCGCCATCGCGCGGGAACATGGGGCGGTGGTGTACGAGCGCTTCAATCATGTGAACGTGGGCAAGGGCTACGCCCTGGACTTCCTGCTGCAGCACATCGGCGCAGACTATCCGGAGGGCTTTGACGGCTACTTCGTGTTCGACGCGGACAACATCCTCTCGCCGGATTACCTCGAGCGCATGAACGAGAGCTTCTCCGCCGGAAACGAGATCGTGACCAGCTACCGCAACAGCAAAAACTTCGGCGACAACTGGATCAGCGCCGGGTATGCCCTGTGGTTCCTGCGGGAGAGCCGCTATCTGAACGGCGCACGGAACCGTTTGGGCAGCAGCGCCGCCGTGGGCGGGACAGGCTTTCTGTTCTCGCAACGGATACTGGACGAGAGCCATGGCTGGCGGTTCTATCTGCTGACGGAGGATATCGAGTTTTCCATCCACCACATTCTGCGGGGCGAGAGGATCGCCATCTGCGAGGACGCGGTGCTCTATGACGAGCAGCCCACCGATTTCCGGCAGTCCTGCCGGCAGCGGCTGCGCTGGGCCAAGGGCTACATACAGGTGTTCCGCCGCTACGGTGCGGAGCTGCTGAAGGGCACGGCCAAGGGCAGCTGGAGCTGCTTCGATATGTCCATGTCCATCCTGCCGGCGTTTATCCTGACGGCCCTGTGTCTGCTGGCCAACCTGACGCTGACGGCGCTGGGCCTTATGCAGGGGGACGGCGTATGGTTCGCCATGCGGTCCCTGCTGGAGTGCATGGGCAGTGTCCTGGCCACGCTGCTGGTGCTGGGCGGCATCACCGTGGCCAGCGAGTGGCGGCGTATCCACGCGCCGGCGTGGAAAAAGATTGCTTTCACTCTGACGTTCCCGCTGTTTATGCTGACGTATCTGCCCATCTCGCTGGCGGCGCTGTTTATGAAGGTAGAATGGAAGCCCATCCACCACAGCGTGAACCTGACGTCGCTCCCCTCCCCCGCTGTGAAGAATTGACCTTGTGCAAAGGCGGGAATAGGGGTATGATAGATGTATTACTCCCACAGGAGGTCCCTCTATGTACACGATTTTGGTCGTTGATGATGAAAAGGATATTGTCTCCGCGCTGGAGATCTATCTCAAGGCCGAGGGCTACCGGGTGCTGTCCGCCTGCAACGGGAAAGAGGCCCTGGCCGCGGCGGCGCGGGAGGACGTGCACCTCATTCTGATGGATATCATGATGCCCGTGATGGACGGACTGTCCGCCATGGCCCAGCTGCGGCAGACCAGCAACGTACCCGTGATCCTGCTGACCGCCAAGGGCGAGGACACCGACAAGGTACTGGGGCTGAACGTGGGCGCGGACGACTATATCACCAAGCCCTTCAACCCGGTGGAGCTGCTGGCCCGGGTACGCTCACAGCTGCGGCGGTATTTGCAGCTGGGCGGCGGGCAGGTGCAGGCCAGCACGCTCATCATCGGCGGCATCTGCCTGGATGACAACGCCAAGACCGTCACCGTGGACGGTGACCCTGTGGCCCTGACACCCAAGGAGTACGACATCCTGCGGTTCCTCATGCGGAACGCGGGGACGGTGTTCTCCCCCAATGAGATCTACCGCCGGGTGTGGGAGGATGTGCCGCTGAACGCCGCGGGCGCCATCGCGGTACACATCCGGCACCTGCGGGAAAAGCTGGAGATCAACCCCTCAGAGCCCCGGTACATCAAGGTGGTCTGGGGCAAGGGCTATAAGATGGAGGGTGGCATCTCATGAAGGGATTTTTAGACAAGACGTGGGCGAAGGCCGCCGCCTTCGTGCTGACGCTGGTGTTCGGCGTTCTGACCGTTCTGGGCGGCGTGGGTGTGGGTATCCTTATCAGCTACGACGTGTTTCTGGACGGCGGCGACTTCCTGCGCCAGACGATGTACGAGGGAAACTGCGTCAGATCCATCGACACCGCCGACAGCTTCCTGCGCGGCACGCTGGCCAATGCGGGCGTGCTGGTCAGTGACGGCACCTATGACTACAGTACCGTTGAAAATGGAGATGTCACCGAGGAGGAGCGGGCTCAGGTGATCAGCGACCTGCCCCGCGTTTTTGCGGAGGAGTTCTCCCGCGATGCCGCCGACTGTCACCTGACCGTCACCGTCAGAGGAAATGGGGAGGTCGTCGGTACCTTTGAAAATTTTGAGCTGACAGACGGCGACAAGCCGCTGTACGCCACGCAGGAGACGTTCACCTATCAGCTGAACACCGGCAACACCGCCATGGTCACCATTGCCGCCGATCTGCTGCGGTCGGAAAACGCGCCCAGCTATTCATATCTGCTGTGCCAATGGCTGCTGGAGCACACCGGCCTGACTATCTTCCTCACCGCACTATTCGCACTGCTGGCGCTGTTCTGCTTCTGCTTCTCCCTGGCTGCCGCTGGACACTGGCAGGGGCACGAGGGCATACATCTGACCTGGCCGAGCAAGATCCCCGCGGATGTATGGCTGATCGTACTGCTGTGTACGTTTTTCATTGGCTGGGAAGCGTTCTATTACGGGTGGGGACGCGTTTTCTTCTGCGCGGCGCTGGTGCCGCTGGTGCTGCTGTTCCTGTGCGCCTTTGCTGCCCAATGCAAGGCGGGCACCGTCCTGCGGAGCGCGCTGATCGCGCGGATAGCCCGGTTCCTCTGGCGCATTGTCCGTTCGCTGTTTCTGGGGCTGTGGCGCATCGCCAGAAATCTCCCGCTGCTGTGGAAAACGGCGCTGGTTATGGCAGGGGTATTCTTTCTGGAGATGCTCTTTGTGCTGGCTGGCTACGGCTCGGTGGACGGAATCTTTGTCATAATGAAGGCAGTGGAGCTGCTGGCGGCCCTGTATATCGCCCTGAACCTGCGGGCACTGCAGAAGGGCGGCGAAAAGCTGGCCCGGGGCGACTTCTCCTCCCCCATCGACACGAAGTACCTCATCGGCGACTTCAAGCGCTACGGCCAGGAGCTCAACGACGTGCAGTCCGGCCTGGAGCAGGCGGTGCAGGAGCAGATGAAGGCCGAGCACCTGAAGACAGAGCTCATCACCAACGTGTCCCACGACATCAAGACGCCCCTGACCTCTATCGTCAACTATGTGGATCTGTTGAAAAAAGAGGACATCCCCTCCCCAGAGGCTCGAGAGTACATCGCCGTGCTGGACCGGCAGAGCCATCGGCTGAAAAAGCTGACAGAGGATCTGGTGGAGGCGTCCAAAGCCTCCTCCGGCGTGCTGAATGTGGACCTACAGCCCACGGACGTGAACGTGCTGTTTTCACAGATCGAGGGCGAGTATCAGGAACGGTTGGCCGCCTGCCAGTTGACGCTGGTAACGCAGCCTCCCGCACCGGGTACCGTCATCCGCGCCGACAGTCGTTTGCTGAGCCGCGTCATGGACAATCTGGTGTCCAACATCTGCAAGTACGCCCTGCCCAGCACACGGGTCTATGTGGTTTCCACGCTGTCCCGGGAGGCCGTTACCATCAGCTTCAAGAACGTCTCGCGGGACGAGCTGAATATCTCCCCCGACGAGCTGATGGAGCGTTTTGTGCGCGGCGATGCCTCGCGACACACGGAGGGCAGCGGACTGGGGCTGTCCATCGCCCGCAGCCTGGTACAGCTGCAGGGCGGCCGCTTCGACCTGGCCATCGACGCCGACCTTTTCCGCGCGGATATCACCTTCCCGCTGTCGGAGAGCGCAGCAAGCTAAGCGTTTTATACAGATCTGAATAAGGTCGTCATCGGCAGGCAAGCGCCCGCCGATGACGACCTTATTTATGTAAACCAAAAACTTTCTCTTCCCTTCCACCCACAGCTGTGCTATACTAAGGAGGTATCCGGGTATAGCGAAGTTGGTAGCGCGCCTGCTTTGGGAGTGCCGTGGCGGTATCCGAGACAAGGCAGGGCGAAATGCCGCAAAGCCTTGCAACGCCTGTGTTTGCGGGACTTTCCCCGGTTGCTGAAAACGGCACAAAAGCGGCTTTGACCACACAAATGACCACAGACAGAAAAATCTTTGATTTTCTCCCTCGCCGTGGTATAATGGCAGAAAAGTGAATATCCGGGTGTAGTTCAGCTGATAGAACGCGTGGTTTGGGACCACGAGGCCGCGAGTTTGAGCCTCGCCACTCGGACCAAAAACCGCCAGCACAATGAAGTGCTGGAGGTTTTTTTGCACTACTTCCCAACTCCGAAATCTGTTATCATTTCAGACGGTATTACCTTTTCAAATTTTGATTTTAACCGTGACCCTTTTTGGCGCTCCAATAAGATGTTGTACCCTTGATCAATTGTTTCATCAGGAAAGAAGTTTTCTTGGCTAAGTAATGTTCCAGAGCCGAGCATTTCTTTTGCCAAGTCAATATTGACGCGGATCACGCAAGAGATCTGGGAATCAAAATCATAACTGACATCTTTTCCTCTAACGACCCATCCGTGCTGTGAACATGGGCGTAAAAAAGTAGACGGAAGTGCTTTTCTTAGATCAATCGTATAAGTCTTTTCGCCCATGTATACTCCACGGAAATTTGAAACATTCGTATCGGCTACGTACAAAAACAGAAAAAGATGATCGTTCTTTTCCATATGATCTATATTGTCGTTGTAGTTGGAAATACGTGTACACGCCCTTCTCCAAGCTTCGTGATCAGTTTCAAATTTTTTCGTTTTGTTTCTTCGAACCAATTCGCCAAAGGAGATTGGTGCATGCCTTGCATGTTCTCTTAACTCTTCTAATTTTATGTTACTCAGTTCTGTTAATTCAAATGTCGGCTCGGGCGGGAAGACTTTTTTTCTCATCCGGTCACTCATAATTATATGCGCCCCACCTTCTCCACACCCCGAGTTATTCCGGAGGAGATAACAGCTATTTATTTTGTCCCATTTGTATAATCCAAACCAGAGGGCGGTCCAGTGGTTATCCACAAAGTCTACACAATATGTAGTTGCTCCATAATGCTGAAGAACAGCCTCAATAACCAACTTTTGAAACAAATTCCATCCTGATACATCAGCATTCTTTAAGCCAAGGTATTTCGAAAGAGGAGCCTCGGCAAGTATTGCATCCATGGCAGTCTCAAGACGGACTCTATTATCTTCTTCGGTGAATAAATCATGTTTTATACTGGGAACAACTTTTTCATACAAACTACACTGCCCACGATACAGAACTGTTCCATTTCCTGCGTTAATGTGCTTAACATATCCAACCAGCTGATTGAGCGAGTGCATAGTTGGAACATCATAAATTGGGATTGAAGAATGTCCCCATGTTCCGATAAAAATTGCTTTCTGAAAATCAGTTGCTTTTGGATATTCAATCATACTATCACCCTGTGCTCCAAATTCTGCTGTGCGCTGCCGTTACCTTCTCAACCACGAGTTTCAATCATAAAGTTCCAATCTTATGTTAATTCTATCATATTCCTCGCTTTTTTCAATTCTTTGTTTATTGCGGCGCAGGATTTGAGCTGCCTTACGCTTTCAGCTTATACAATCGATTCCCTTGGCCTGCCTCCACGACGACGATACCTTCATCGGCAAGCTGCTGTAAGAGGGATTCTGTGCGGCTCAAGCTGGTGCCCAGGGATTTGGAGAGTGCAAACAGGTCGCTGGTGGGGTGGTCTGTGAGATAGTCGATCAGCAGCTGGCGCTGGGATAATGCGCTCAGGGGGACTTGCTTTCCGGCGGCTGCATTTTCTGCGCCGCTGTGGCCTGTCATATACAGCGTAAGCGAGACGCGATCCGGCGAGCAGCTCTCCGAGAAAACCGGCTCCGGCCAGCCTTCGGATTTCCAAATACGGTACAGATTGGGGATGCCGCCGCCGGTGTATTCGCCTACATCCACGAAGCGGAACATCCGGGCCATTGCGGGGTTTCGCGGGGCAGACACGCCGCCGCTTTTGGCAGTGTCAAGAGGCACACGGAAGCTGCCGGGGTTGGAGAGGGTGATCTCCTGATAGCCCTTGCTGACGATGATGCCGCCGCTGCCATGATAATCCGCATTAACAAGGCAGTTGGCCAGCACTTCACGCAGAGCTTGACGGGCGGGCTTTTTCGCGTTCTGTTGCAGTTTGTTATAAGCCCAGTAGTAGAATTCATAGACATTGCTGCTCCAAGGGGCTTCTTCCCAGTTGCCTTTCGTATCAAGCTGCTCACGGTAGGTTATGGCATAATTAGGGTATTCGCAGAGAATGTCTTGGTGATTGCCGAACATCAGCAGTCCGGCGGAAGTCGGGTGCAGTAAGCCGTCGTTATCGCCTATGGCACCAATTTTTTGCAGGAATACTTCGTTATTCAAATTTTCCCACATGTGTCTGGGGCGGTACAGCTTCATCCTCTGCCGGAAGCTGCGCACACTCTCGGAGTTGAGGGCTTCGAGTCCCATGCTGCGCACCAAGTGCATATCCGGCGACCGGACAGCCGCATCCCGCACCATGGCCTGATACTCCTCGTATGTACAGCGGTAATCACCCTCGCCGTTTCGGCGATAGGTGTTGCGGGTGTCATTGTCAACATACACCGGCTTGTAGGCCCGATCCGCACAGGGGACTTTGATAACGACGATGTGGTCGCCGCCAACCTCTTCCACATACACATCTTTTTCGGCCAGGATATTGACACTGACTTTCATGGGATCGTTGATGATGTGCCAAAATTCACGGATCAAACCGTCGGGATCGGGCAGATCTACGGAATCGAAGGTCTTGTCCACTGTCTCGATAACGCCCAGCAGGATGATGCCGCCCAGCGTGTTAGCAAAGGCGGAGTAGGTCTCCCAAATGCTCTTGGGCAGACCGCCCAGGGCCTTTTTGGCCTCTATGCGGTTGTTCTCCCGGTATTGCTCCAGGCGACTCAAATCAAGCATGGATGCCACCTCCCTTGGAGGATATTTTAGCATATTGAGGGCGGGATGGCAATGCGAAGCGGAGTATCATCTTATCGCTATAGGATGAAATGAGCCGCTCTACAAGAAGTAATTTTTAGGGGTTGTTTTGGGGCGATTAAACGGATAGCCTACGCTTAAATTCCTGTTCGCATAGGTGCATTCTTGTGGAAAATTCGGCATAGTTCGGGACATTCATGGGGATTCTCAGGCCGCACTTGGTAACGCTGATGTCATTGCGTGGAGCGACATTTTTTTCGTAGGTTGAGCCACAATTCATCCATAATTTCAAATCGTCAAAGCTTTCTGCCTCGGGGTAGATATAGTACCCGGTCTTGGCATCAAAACGGAACATATAGGCAAGCAGTTGTAAATAGTCCCGGTTGCCAATGTTGTCAAGGGGCTTATACTTGGCGTCGGCAATGATCCGCGGTTGGCTATTTCGGCTGATGAAGTCAGGATAGATAAGCCCGACATTTTCATCGAACAGCCGCTGCGCACCTTTACCGCCTTTATTCATCGGGTGATAGAAGGCATCTCCGATAAGTGAGTGGATATACTCCTCCCATAGCCATGCGCCGTCAAACAGGATGCCGTATATCTGCCTGGACCCTGTACCGATTTGGTGCTTTTGATGCCGAAGGATTAGGAGACACAGCCTTTGTAAGACGAGATATTCCCGAAAATAGGCATGGCGGATGGGGTTCTTTTTGTTTTGCGCGATGATTTTTTGCCGGTCATAGGGTGCATATTTCGGAGTGGCTTCTATTACCAGCTTTACCTCATCCTTAACTTTGACAAGCAGGGTATTTCCGTAAGACTTTCTTTTGATAAACTCTATGGTATGCCGCACCAATTCCATTAGATGGTTGTCATAGGAAAACTCACGCTGATTGTAGGCAATATTCCCTATAAACGGAGTGTTCTTCGCTATATGCCTTGCGACATCAATGGTGCCTTTTACATTCCCATCGTTGCACTTGTGGCGAATATATTTTTTGAACAGGCCCTTCCGCATAGCTGACTTTAGGTAATACGGAAACAGAAACAGCAGGAAGCTGAACAACCGATTGTCTCGATCGGCGTCAGTTTCCAAATCCACAATGTTGGGGAAATCCAAAACCTTGTTCAAAAGATACTGGAAAAAGTGATCCTTGTCTTCTCCGCAAAAGCGGGACTCGATGATAAGCCGTTCGTCACCGCAGCCGAGAAAACCCATTACATTGCCGGAGCGATAGGTGTCGTTGACACTTTGAAGGATCATCTGCTCTTGTGCAATATCCTCTGCATCTTTTACGAGCTCGGGGAAGACGAATACGCCTTCGCGCTCAAGCTGCTCCAATGTTTTATCGGCGATCTTGTCTGTCAGATTTCTAATATGAGAAAAGGCGTCCTTTTTTTGCTGCGAATTATCCTTGATTTTGAGCAGCTTCATTCGCATCACCTCTGGAGTGCTTCTGGTAGCCGTATGCCTGCGCAAATCGATCCATGATCCCGGCCTCGTCGTACATTCCTTGAATATACTCCTGTAGGAGCGGTTGCAGATAATCAGTCCAAAGCTGGTCAAAACCAAGCGTTTTCAGCTTTAGGAAGTAAGCTGCGCCGATTTGATAATTCTCGTTCAGATCCTCAACCTCTACGATTGCCTTATTGAGCGCAGTCATTCTTCGGATTGCCTCTGCCTGCAGTTCCTCGTTTTCCAACGATGCAAGCATCTCCAGGCACTCGTCTGCCTTGAGCTCCACAAAGCGGAAACGGCGGCGCATGGCAAAATCAAAGCTGTCCACAGAACGGTCGATGTCGTTCATGGTGCCGATGATATAGACATTTTCGGGGATATAGAACTTTTCGTTAGGGTCAGCGTGCAGATTAGAATATTGGGTCGAGATTTCTCCGGCTTTGCCGCGATAACCAGGATCTATGGCAAAGAACAGTTCTCCGAAAATCTTTGAGATCTCGCCGCGGTTGATCTCATCGATGATAAATACATATTTTTTCAGTTCCTCTTGTTTTGCCTTTGCTTTTGAGGCTGTACTTTTCTTCGATTTGATGGCCTGATAGAGGGCGAAGTCATAGGAGTACCCTTGTGTGGCGTATGTCTTTCTGAAAAAGGTTGTAATGTCTTTTATCTTCTCAAACTTCTGCCCGGACTCCAACATTTTTCTGACCTCATCCAGATTTAGAGTAAGTCTGTTGGCCATTGCATTTCCGGGAATGGAAATATTGATATGCCTGTCATCTACGCTTGTGACGGTAAATTCACTGCCGTTGATCGTCCTAAAAGTGTCAACGCCAAATTCAACGCCGGAGAAAAACTCCTCCATAGCTTCTTGCGCCGTGACTTCTTTTTCTACCACCTCTACCGATTTTTGCGAGTCTTCGTAGTTCTTTCTAGCGCGGGCAACAAATTTCTTGAAAATACCATCTTGCAATTCAAAGCCCATTGTCCCATCGTCATTGATTTTCGGCCGCAGCCCTTCCACAAAATCAGAGTAGTCATAACTCGGATGGAATTGGACAAACTCCACCTGCTTTTTCTGCTCTTCAGAAAGGAGTGCGCAGTCGTCAAAGTACCCATTGCTGATAATATCCGCAGCAATTTTCTTGGCGAGATAGGACTTGCCGGTACCGGGTGCTCCTCTGAAAATCAGGTTTTTGGATTCAATCAATATGGAGGAAAAGGGGATTTGATATTCCTCGGGCGGCTGAACAGGTGGTTCTGTGTTTGAAGACACAATCTCGTTTTCATCCTTCTCGCGGTATATCAGGACAAATTGATCTCCCGGATCGCCAAAACGCTTCAAGCATTCTTGAACGAAAATGAGTGTAGAAAAAGTGCTCCAGCTATAAATAACAAACATGCGGCCGTTATCATAGGTGTAATCCATGTGTTCAAAGGTGTTGTGATGCTTTTTGAATTCTTCTACACTTGTATAAATGCCGCAGATCAACTCCCGATTGCGGCCATACTTGCACACAGGAAAACATTCCTTTTCTTCAACAGACAGGTCGGCAAGTTGCCTTTCAAATATCTGACAGGCAAGGCGCGGCAGGGTCAAGTTGGAATTTTTCCTTTCGCCCTTATTGTAGGACCTCTTGACTATATCTCCGTTTGCCTTTTTGAAATAGACATCCAGCGGTTTATAGTTTTTGCCAGAACTTAGATCGTCCATTGTAAAGCGTTCATCCGTAGACACCACGCTCTCAGCTGTGATCGTGAGTACATATTTTTTCTGCTTTGCCTCAATGGTAAAGCCTAGATGTGATAGATAATTTTTCGCTTCTATGGAATTAAAGTCCTCGGTGGAAATATCTACACCGCTTGCTTGCCCAGCAACGGCCACCACATATTTTGGAGGATACTTATTACCGTCCTCAGATATGAGCACATATTTTGTGCTCACATTCTGTTCGGGAACTCCGTTCTCGTCAATAAATTTCAGGGCATTGAGAATATCCTGCCTTTTTAGCTTTGGTATTGCCATGCTGCACCTCCGACATCTTAAATCTCTGTAGAGATCACGATAGAGCTTTTTGGGGGATATGCGAAGAAATTGGGGTGATTCGCAAAAATGCGATTGTATATTTTTACAAAACAATACTAGCATTTCTTTTGCTAAAAATCAAGAACCTATGCGGCGCACAGGGGCGCAGCCAATGGTTTGCGACACCTTTTGGCGATATGAGATACTAACCCGGGGTCCGTTTTCTCGGCACCCGGGTTAGTGACTCGGTTATTTTATCTTCTTTTCCCGCTTTCCCTTCTCCTCCTCTGGTGGTCGCCCATCGCCCTCGCCCAAATCCATCAACCTCTTCGCTTCCGCAATCTCTGCCTTCATCTCCACGATCAGCACTTTCAGTTTCTCCTCGCACTCCTCGCGGGTGTGGGCGTAGACATTGCGGGCGTGTTTTTTACCGTCGGGCCATTTGGGAGAGTAGCGACCCTCAAAGAGATGGTCGTTGATCTGGCTGATACAGCCGGTGCCGGATCTGCGCTTGCGGCCCACGTAGGGCCTGAAGTCGGTCATACTCGGCTTTTCCGCCTGAGCCGATGCAGTTTCCTGCCCCGGCTCTGAAGCGTCCTCCTGCGGCGCTGCTTTGCCGATGCCACGGTCGATGTTGGCGGCGGCCGTGAGCCGCATGTCATCGGTAATGTGGGTGTAGATGTCCAGCGTGGTGGCCGCCGACACATGGCCCAGCATGGCGGAGAGGGTTTTCACATCCATGCCGTTTTCCAGCGCCAGCGTTGCGAAGGTGTGGCGCAGATCGTGAAAGCGTACATGCTTGCACCCTGCGTGCTCCAAGATGAACTGCAGTCTGCGGCGTACCACGCCGGGGGTGATGGGACAATCCTCCTTCACCGGGGACGGGAACATCCAGCGGGAGTCCACCGTCTTTTTGTACTCCTGCAGCACCGCCACCACCGCAGGCGGCAGAACGATCTTTCGGACGGAGTTCTTTGTCTTGGGCGTGCTGATTTGAAGTTGGCCCCGCACATCGTAGACCTGCTTGTTTACATTCAGTACGCCGGTTTTGAAGTTCAGGTCGTCCCATTGCAGCGCCATCAGCTCGCCACGGCGCAGGCCGATGGCTAAGTCCAGAAGGAAGACCTCGTAGTAGCCCTCGAACTTTGCCTGAATGAGGAACCGTTGCAACTCCTCCCGCGTCAGCACCTGCATTTCCCGCGCCTTCTTGGGCGGCAGCTTGCAGCCGATGGCCGGGTTCACACGGATCAGCCCATCCTGCACCGCCTTCTCCAATGCGGAGCGGCAGGTGGCGTGGCACATACGCACCATCCGGTCGGACAGCCCTTCGCCGTACTTGTCGGTGAAGCGCTTCCGGCCGCTTTTCTTGAGCCGACCGTAGAACTGCTGCAGGTCGTTCTGCGTCAGCTTGTTCAGCGGGATGCTGCCGATCTCCGGGATGATGTGCAGGCGGATGCGGCTCTCATAGGTCTCCTGCGTGGTAGGACGGATTTTTGGCTTGGAGTGATTCTCGTACCAGTATGTCAGCCAATCCCCGAAGGGCATCTCGGGACGAACCTTCTCCGGCTTCAGCCCGCCGCATTCCTCCTTGAGCTTTTGGAGCTTCTCGACGCATTCCTTCTTCGTTTTAGCGAGAACATTTTTCGTCTTGGGATAGCCGTTATCGTCGTAGCCAATAACAATGCGGCCTTCCCACCGTCCGTCCTTACGCTGTCTTACGGTTCCGTCTCCGGCTTCTCGCTTTCTTGCCACGGTTTCAACTCCTTTCCGAAGATGTCCTCCATGAAGCCGCCCACGATACCGCAGGCCTGTTTCTGCATATCTGAGGTGACATGGGTGTAGGTGTCCAGTGTGAAGGAGGCGTTGGTGTGGCCCAGGATACCGGACAGGGTTTTGGCGTCCACACCGCTGGTGAGGGCGTGGGTGGCGAAGGTGTGACGCAGATCATGAAAGCGGATGCTGGGCAGCCCCGCCCGCCGGAGCAGCGTTTTCATGTGGCGATAAGCCGCGTTGGGATCGACGGGGTCCTCTGGCTTCACCGGATCAGGGAATATCCATTGGCTGATGGCATCCGCTTTTCGCCGCCGTAGGATTTCGGTCACGCTGTGCGGCAGGATGATGGTACGCATTCCCTGATTGGTCTTTGTCTCACCGACGGTGTACTCGCCCTTCCGCTGGCTGTGGAGGGTACGGCACACCTTCAGCGTACCGCCCTCCTCGTCGAAGTCGCTCCATTGCAGTCCGCAGATCTCACCGCGGCGCAGGCCGGTCATCAACTCTGTCTGGAAGAAGTCCCGCCACACCTCGTCCCGCTCCACCACCGCGAGAAAGACGTCCAGCTCCTCGCCGGTCAGGATGCGCTTGGGCTTGTAGTTGGGTTTGGGCGCCGTTGTACCCTCGGTGGGGTTTCTGGGAATGACATGGGCCTGCACCGCGTCCTTCAGCGCGGCGTGGAGGGTGGAGTGGATGTGGCGAATCATGGAGTCCGAGAGCTGATGATCCATCTCGGGATGCTCGTGGATGCGCCCCTCCGTTTTCAGGCGGCGATACATTCGCTGGATGTCCTGCTGGGAGATGAGGGAGATTTGTTTGTCGCCCAACTGCGGTTTGATGTAGTATTCGATGTAGCAGCGATAGCTTTTGAGCGTGCCGGGGCGCACCGTGCCCGCCTTATATTCCGTGAGCCAGCGGTCCAGCCACTCGCCCAGCGTCATGCGGCTGTCCTCGGTCAACTCCACATCGCGGTAGCATTCAATGTTCTGGTGGAGCTTGTCCAACAGCACCTTTTGGGTCTTAGCATACACATGCCGGAACAGTGGTTCGCCGTTTTCCTTGTGGCCGATGACGATGCGGCCCTCCCAGCGGCCGTCCTCCCGCCTGCGCACCATGCCGTCACCGGCCGGTCTTCGTTTTGCCATTGGGATCACCTCCGATTTGTAACCAACATACATACCACAAGCCGAGCGAAATAGCTAGGAAAATACTTTGCTTTTCTTTGTTTACTGTGACGCAGGATTTGCGCCGGTCATTCTCTCTGATAGAACAGCAGCACATCCTTGAAGGAGATCGTACCGTGGGTCGCCGACACCTCGCGGACGCTGCTGCCGCGCATCTTGCTGTACTCGTCGCGTGTCATATCCACATCGCCGCCCAGCAGATGGTTGGTCATGTTGTGTTCTACCACCAGTTTGAACAGCAGCCTGCCCAGCCGGTCACCGAACACGCCCAGCGTACCCTCCAGCACCTCTTGCAGTGCGCGAGGCAGATATGCGCCCGTCCTCTCGGCGTGTAAGCGACCGCAATACTGCCGCAGAGCCTTCTCCACGAACTCGTTGCGGGTGGGGCAATTATCCAGCTTATAGAGCGCATCCACCTCCCGCCACACGTCGTCTGACAGCCACACGGAGTGACGGCTTTTTCCGTTGTTGTCCATTGAAAATTCCTCCTTTTTCGTATGTCTGCGCCGCTCAAAACCCTTGAAAACACGGGGCAAACGGGCATTTTCCCAAAGAATAGCGCCAAAGCATATTGGGAGACTGAAAATCAGCGTCAATCTCAAAATCCCGCAAACCCCCGTGGCAGCCCGCACTGCGGGCTGCCGTGAACGGCATAGGTGCGGAAAAGCGCCAATGCCTTTCTCCTGCCCCGATTTCGGCGCACCGAAAATCGGTTCGAAACCGCTCAAAAGCTCCGGGGGTGCTATCTTCACCCGCTTTCGCTCCGGCGAGGTCACACAGTGGCTCACAGAGGCGAAGGCGGGGCTTCTGCGGCCTGCCGGGCCAACTTATCTTGTATGCGGCGACGCTCGGCGGCGGCTTCCGCTTTGGCCAGCTGCTGCCGGTTGAACCGCTCCACGGCCTGCTCCGGCGGGAGGATCGTGTAGAGCAGAGAGCCGTTTCGCTTGCGGCCGTCTTTCAGCGTGACGATGGTGCGCTCCGTGCGGATAAGCCCCTTTTCCTCCAGCTGACGGACATATTTCGCAACGGTGTTGCGGCTCATGCCTACGGCTTCGCCGATGGTGCGGTAGCTGGGGTAGCACTGGTAGGTGGTGCGGTTTTCGCAGTACATGAGAAACGAGTACACGGCAATTTCGCCGGGGGACAGGCCCAGCTGGCAAAGAACTTTCGGCAGGGGGTAGTAGTTTCGGGCGGGCGTCTGCCACGGCAGGGTGCGGATCATCGGGCACCTCCCGTCTGCCGGTCCACCCAGCGGCAGAACTTTTCCTTGGGGACGACGATGCGATTGCCGATGCGCAGGGCCGGGAAGCCCTCTTCGTGCATGAGCTCGTAGGCGCTGGAGAGGGAGATTCCCAGGAGCTTGGCCGCCATTTCTGCGTTGAGGAACAGCGGAAGTTGGTCGTAGTCGGTGTAGTCGGATCGTTTCATAAAACACTCCTTATTTCAAATTCAGAGAAAAAGAACTTGCGTTTCGGAGGCCTCTCTGTTAGACTTACGGCAGATGGCGTCTGCGTTTTCCGAAGCGCGGCGTGCCGCCGGACTGTTGCCGCAGTTCGGCGGCTTTCTTTTTGGATGGAATGGTGGATGGGCTGCCCTCCTTTCATAGATGGAATATACCCGATTGACAATATTACTCTTATCGGGTATTATGAGTATAACAGATAAAACTGCATTTGCAAGGCGTTTCAGAAATATCGGCACGCACGCAAAAAATCAATCGGGTATGGAGGCGCAACTATGTTTCGGATGAGCCATGACGCAGTGGATTTCTTTTCCGCCGACTTTACAGCGGCGGGCGTGATCGTGGCGGGGGAGGAGTACCCGCTGGGATATTTTGCGGCGGAGGCGCTGGAGGTGTCGGGGCAGCTCACCCTGAATATAGGCGCTGCGGCCAAGGAATTTGCCGCCGAGGCGCAGATGTTTTTCGCCGCCCGGGACCCGTCCAGCGCGGGGATCGCCAACGAAGCGTTTCGGCGGCTGTGGCATCTGCTGCGGAAGCTGCCGCTGTATGACCTTCTTTTGCGGCGGGAGGATGCGCCGTCCTGCTTCACCAGCGACGAGGGCTGCCGGGAGATGTGGGACGAGATGATGACCCGGGGGACGCAGACTCACGACGACTATGCGCGCTGGATAGCCCGGCTCAGCCGGATCGGCAAGGACTTGAGCGACTTCCGGCGCAACACCCAGTGGATGCTGTCGGCGTATTTTGAGGGCTTGCCCTCCTGCAAGCGGGAGAACTATATCGACGCCTATGGCCGCTTCAAGGATGGGATCGGGAAGGCAAAGCTGGCGGATATGGACGAGGAATCCGACCCGTTCTACGACCCGCCCGTGGCTTCATTCCGCTTTGATTTCCCGGCGCACATATCCTTTATCCCGTACCGGGACGAGAAAACCGGGAAGCCGAAGATGGCGGAGCGCTCCACTTTTGACGACTTGATTGCCTTTTTCTACTTGGACTTGACGAGGGGGATTGCCGCAGGGAATCTGCCCCGCAGGTGCAAGAATTGCGGACACTGGTTCGTGGCCGTGGGCGGGTATAACACCCAGTATTGCGACCGCCCCATCCTCGGCCAGCACGGCAAGACCTGCCGCAGCGTGGGCGCCCATGAGACGGCGAAACGGAAACTGCGGGAGGCCGCCGCCAAGGAGTATGCCCGCACCTATAACCGCCTAAAGGGCCGGAAGCAGCGGGGCATCATCTCCACCGATGAATGGAATCACATCGTCGCCGTGGCGGAGGAGCTGCGCGCAGCGTTTCAGGCAGGAGAGATGGCGGAGTCGGAATATTGCCGGAAGCTGAAGGCGCTGTGAGGCGGAAAAGAAGGTGAAAAAGACACTGCCCCCGGCCAAAGTACTGGCCTGGGGCAGCGCCTATTCTTTGCTTATAGCGTGGCAGAAATTGAGCGGCGTGGTGGCTTGAAGTTGCCTGAAATTATCTACCCCTTTTCTTCACATCCTCATCAATACGGCGTTTCCAGTCGGCGCTGAGAGGTTGGGCCGCTCGAACGCTGCACACGGCGGCGCTGATGACCTCATAGTTCAGCGCCGTGCCCTCCTCGTCGCACTTGTAGTTCACTGCACGATCAGCGCCGATACCGAAGCGTGCCGCCTCCTTGGCCGCGTCGATGTTTGCGCCGAGGAACAAAAACTCCCAGCCGTACTTCTCCTTCTGCCGTTCAATCATGCGGCGCACACGCTCGTAATCGTAGCGGCGGCTGGCGTTTTCGTAGCCGTCGGTGGTGATGATGAACATCGTCTTCTCCGGCACATCCTCCCGGCGGGCGTACTTATGGATGTTGCCGATGTGGTGGATGGCGCCGCCCACGGCATCCAGCAACGCTGTGCAGCCCCGGGTGAAATACTCCTTTTCCGTCAGGGGCGGCACCTCGCTCAGCGGCAGGCGGTCATGGATGACCGTGCTGTCGTTGGCGAAAAGCACCGTGGAGACCACCGCCTCGCCCGCCTCCTTCTTCTGCTGGGCAAGCATGGAGTTGCCGCCGATGGTGTCCGATTCCAGCCCAGACATAGAACCGCTGCGATCCAAAATAAAAACCAATTCCGTCATAAAAAAGCCCTCCTTCGTTTGATTACGCTCACATTGTAGCGCATCCGAAGGAGGGTTTGGTCGCCTGTGGGGCGACATTTATTGGGTTTTCAGACGTTCCGCCCACTCGGCTTCTTTGAAGCCAACCAGCACGAAGTCATTGCCCACCAGCAGTGGGCGCTTGACCAGCATCCCGTCTGCTGCAAGGAGCTTCAGCATCTCGTCCTCGCTCATGGTGGGGAGTTTCTCCTTCAGCGCCATGGACTTATAGAGAAGACCGCTGGTGTTGAAGAATTTCTTGAGCGGCAGCCCGCTGCGCTGATGCCACGCAGACAGCTCTTTATAAGTAGGATTTTCCATTTTGATGTCCCGGAATGTATAAGAAACGCCGTTCTCGTCCAGCCACTTCTGCGCCTTCTGGCAGGTGGTGCATTTGGGGTAGCAGATAAAAGTCATGGTGTTACGCTCCTGATAGTCTTTATGTAGTTGGTCACCTCGCACTTACAATTCAGCCAGAACATACTCTTTCAGCACATCTCGCATTTTCACAACGAGGTCAATGGATTTATTCATAAGCTCCGGATAGTTTTCCTGATTTTTGAAATCCAACCCCCTGATATATGTGCAAATCAGAGAGGATTTTTTGTTGTCCAGCCTCTCCCATGACAGCGCCATTCCCATCGCCGCTTCTATTTCTGTCTTGTGCTGCTTCATATAGTCAAAGCGTTCCTTGTTGTCAGCAATCCACAGCCCAACTCTTATCTTATGCTCTTTGTTGACCAAGTCGATTGAAATTTGACATTCCGATGAACCAACTGCAACAGAATACCAATGATCTGTTGTCGCTTTACGCTTGTTAAAAGGCTTGCCGCGCTGCTCAAGAATATCGTTGAACTGTGTCCAAAACTCCAATCTGTAGCCCTGAGACTCGTTCATTTCCTTATCCCGTGAAATGCGTTTCATAGTTTTTGCAAAATCGTTGGGTTGCTCAATAATCTTAAATTGCGGCGCAGGCTCTGAATCGCCTATCTTGTAGGCATGGATCTCTATCAGGAAAAAAGAGATGCTATCATCTGTGTGTTTGTTGAGCCACTCGATGGCGCTTGCGTGCTCATCACGCGCGGCAGCAACTACCCACACGACAACAGAAGCGTCAAGACCGGATGCATAGGTCAATATTTTTCCTAAGTGGTCATGATTGGTCTGTTCAAGCTGATTTTCAATGAGCACGACTTTCCCTGTAATCTCATCTCTGCATAGAATATCGCAACGATACCTGTCAACAGGCCTTTCCGTTTCAATATCCGTTAGCGACAAGTTAAGTACATTTCCAAGCTCTTGAATGTTCTCTTCCGCAGCAAGCCACTTTGAAAAATCATATTGTTCATGCGGCCAGACTTTTCTTATATCGACCTCGTGCAGTTTTCCAAGTTTCATTTTTCTTTTCCTCCCTTCACGTCTATGCCCCCAGTAAACTCTGGTCGAACGCGAACAGCGCCTCGTTGATCTTGAAAATGTCGTAGTCCCGCTGCATGATGAAATACTCGATGATGACGTCAAACTTGCTGCTGGGGCTGAGGGCGTAGCCCGCGCGGGCGATGAGGTCGCAAGTTTCGTCCAGGTTCAGTTCCAAGGCGATGGCAAAGGCAATGGCCGTGGACTTGGAGGGCTTGTAGCCCGGATTGTTGCGGATTTTGGAGAACAGCTTGCGGTCCACATTGGCCTTTTTGTAAACCTCGGTGTCCTTTTTTCCGCTGCGGTCGATGAGCTTCAACAGCGTCTCTGAAAATCCGGTGTCCAAATGCGCAAGCGCCTCGTCCAGCCCGGAGGCCGCCATGGGCGCGTCCTCGTAGGCGGTCAGCATCCGGCTTTCAACGAGGCCCATCCGGCGCATCCGTTCCCGGCGGAAGTCGGTGTGGGCGTCCACATAATGGTCGTCGATGTACTCGGCGATATCGGCGAACAGCTTGCCGCTGATCTGGTAGGCGGCGCGGTCGAAAATGACCAGGTAGACCGTCATGTCGCTGCCCAGCAGGAACTGGCTGATGGCGTCCACCGCCACGCGGAGCGCCTGATCCTTTGGATAGCCAAAAACGCCGGAGGAGATCAGCGGGAACGCCACCGTTTCGCAGTTGTGCGCCTGGGCCAGCGCCAGGCTCGTCCGATAGCAGGAGGCCAGCTGCTCCCGCTCGCCATGCCCGCCGCCTCGCCACACAGGCCCCACAGTGTGAATCACATACCGGCAGGGGAGACGATAGGCTTTTGTGATCTTGGCGTCGCCGGTTTTGCAGCCGCCAAGCCGTCGGCACTCGGCCAGCAGCTCCGGCCCCGCCGCCCGGTGGATGCACCCATCCACGCCGCCACCGCCCAGCAGAGATTCCTTCGCCGCGTTGACGATGGCGTCCACGGGCATTTTCGTGATGTCGTTGCGAACAATTTCAAGCGGCATGGTTCTATCCCTCAATTCCTATCATTCAAAATCAAACCAATGCGCCGTTGTCTTCCACCTTATCCACTTCGGACAGTTCTTCCCAATCTCCAAGGTTTCCGCATCTGCGAAGGTAATCGTGACCGCCGTCCACGGCGCAGGAGCCGCAACTGCAAAACTTGAAATCATGGACAGTCTTGCTTTCAATAACGTCTCCACATTTCTTGCATCTGATCGCGTTCCTGATAATTTTCGGCATAATCAGTCCCTCTTTAGCGCATTTTTGATTTTCTCTTTTTCACCGCTGCCATCTGTGCGCAGTCGCAGCAGCGGGACGGCGCACTTCTCCAGAATGGAGTTTTTCTTCATATCTCGCTCTGCCTGCTTGCTCCCAGATTTATGAGATCCGCCATCCGCTTTAATCGTCAGCACGCACTTTGCTGATTAGGTCGCAAGTTAGTTCAAAGTTGGTCCCGAGTCAGTTCCAAGTTGGTTCCAAGATTCGTTAGTATTTTGGATTATTTGGACGCAAACCACCTTGCGGCACTTGTTGTTCCTTCGCAGAAAACCTTCCCGCTTTCACGCAATTCTCTCATCAAAACGCGGATTTGGTTTCGATCAAGCCCCGGCAAAACTTGCTGCAATTCTTTGAACGGAGTACCAACTTCGTTGTTCTGCCGAATGTGCTTTAGCAGCAGCTCCTTGTTGGTATCTCGATCCAAGCCGACGTGCCTTGTATGCACACCGGTTTTGCCCGTTGCCGCATAGAGGCCTCTGGCAAGAACGTATTTCTTGCGACCGATATGCTCGACAATACCCAGCTCGATCAGCCGGTTCAAGCGAGACTGCATCTTATCATTCAGCGGTCTTTCGTGGTACAGAGCATCAATCACAAGGAAATCCTCGGTGGACAGCAGCTCCGCACCTCTCTCGCTGATCCGGTTGATAACGGAAAGCATCGCTTTGTCGAGAATCAGACCGTTCAGCGTGACGCTGACGAAGAAGTCATCCGTGCCTGTGGAGTCAGGAAGCGGCTTTGCCTCCTGCACACTCAGTTCAAACATCAGGTTCATGCCCTGACCGGAACGCTCTACCATGCCACACAGAGAAAGAATTTCTGCAATACGGCGGTTGCGCGGGAGCTGGCGATCCAGTATGTTGTCGAGCGTGATGCCGAAGGGAAGTCCTCCGGGGCTTTCGACAGCCAATCTGTCGCGGAACTGGCGGACAAAGATGCTGCCGCCAAACTGGTAGTTCCTGTGGCTCACCGCGTTCAGGATCGCTTCCCGGACAACGCGCTCATTGAAGGTTGCAATGTCAAACACGAAAAAGCCTTCCTGATAGTGCTGCTTGTCGTTCCGCAGATTGACAAGCTCCCACACGCGGTCATAGCAAGCGAAGAAGCCTACCTTAAACTCTTCTCTCTGATTTGCCGGACCCGACGCTTCGGAGGAACGGTACTCGAAAATGATCTCCGCTTGCGGCAGATACTTGATGATTGCCGCGTTCTTACCAAACAGGATCAGGGCTGCATACGTCACGCCGTCATCCGTGATCGCACCGCAGTCATGGAGAAGCTGCTGCTTTGACAGCGTGGCAAGCTGCTTTTTCCGCTCTTTTCGATCCACTCGGCACGGAAGTTTTCAATGGCGGTCTCGTCCAAATCATCGACCGTTGCCCCGGCGCAGATCGTCCCGGAGAAACCACCGCCGGTCTCTTCATAGATGCTGCGGCGCATATCCTCCGGCATGGGCTTGAGCGTATCGCCCTCGTAAATCCACGCTACACCTTCGTACTGTACCGGCAAACCGATTGGGCGGCTCTTCACATCGAAGACCAAAACCCGCTTTCTTTCATAGTTGAAGAGCTGAAAATCAACATTGACCTTCAATTTCTCAATCAGACCCATGCGGGTACGCTCCGGCTGGTCGAAAGCTGCGCTCCCGACCACGCTGCGGGGTCTCTTGTCCGTGATGTCAAATACCAGCTTGCCGCCGCCATTGTTCGCCAAAGCGCAGCAGCACTTCGCCGCCTCTCTGGAATCAAATTGCTTTTTTGCTTCCTTGAATTGGACGTGTTCGCCCTCTTTGGCTTCCAGAAGCTCTTGAACAGTTTCTAAATATGGCATAGCGTGTCTCCTTTGTTTCGTTGCAATCTGGTTGGTGAGCATTCAGCCTTTGTCCACGGCACTGTCGAGACCTACTTGCGGTTCTTCCGCGTCTTGAGCTTGTACAGCGGCATAATCTGAATAATCATATATTTTGCATTTATCGGTGTCAGTTTGACGCCATACCTCATCAAAGAAGGTATCAATCAGTATTGGTGACTCAACAATCTGAACTATATGGTGGCTCTTTCCAACGGAATTGACAGAAGTGCCAAGAGACCACACGCGAGTTTTATTGAGCTGGTATTTGAGAATTAAGTATCGATCATGAAAACTACTGCCGTTGTTCCCATGAACCGTCCTAAATGATAGCCGCAAATCGGTTTCTTGTCCCAACCCGTCTTCAAGTTCCTTTTGGAAGGAGTTCCGTATTTCGTCAAATGCGGCTTGCGTGTCGCCAGTTAGTATTTCTGCTTTTGCGCCCTTGTTGTGGGAAATCGTATGAATATCGGTCAAACAGCATACTCGAATACTTGGTTTCTCACAAAGGGCAACAGTGTTGAGAATATCATTCGGCGATAAATAAGGATCGACTATCCTTATTTCGTCCAAATCCCATAGAAGCTGTTTGTTTATGATTGACCTAATATCGCATAGTGCTTCATCGTGCTGACCAACATTGTAAACTCGAAGATAATTTTGCTCTTTGAAAAAGGCATCCTGCCATTTTTGTTGCCGCTCTCCAGCGTCAGCCATTTCTACTAAAAGTGGCGGTTCGCCCACCATTTTGACGCCGTTTAATGGTACACTATATTCCTTGTCTCCTACTTTAACCCTTCTGTACTGATGAACAGGTGTTGCAACAATGTAACCGGGCGTTATTTGCCCGTAATAGTTTGAGTAGACAGCCTGATCCGCTACTGCTCTAAAAAGAATAAACTTCGACTCAGCATCGGATATAGTCAAAGTGGTCTTACACTGGTTTGGCTCAACACCTTTTTCAACTATTTCGCCGGGGTGTAGGCAAAATAATTCGTCTACATATTCGTATAGCAACCTATCGTGCTCCTGCTCGATATGAAGTCGAAGGTTCATGCCGTGTGTAATTTCTGATGCCAACTCGAAGGAATAGGTCATTCCATGTTCACCTAAACGCTTGGGTGTAGTTCTGAGCGTTTCTATGTCGAACTTGCAGACTATATTTCCTATGCGATCAGGCAACTCATCCAGTCTATAATCCAATTTACACTTGTGGAGAATTTCCTGAATTTTCTTTACATCTTTATCCCGTAGTAGCTCTTTGAGACGTTCTCCACGGGCGTATATCTCAAAGATATAGTAACTTCCCAGAAAATTCGAACCGTATAGCGACTTCTCAAGCGGAATCACATTGTTGTAGTAACTCCCAGTCGGGTCATTCTCTGCGATGAACTTTACGGGCGTTGGAAACGCTTCGTCAATTTTATCGCCTTCCGTTATTTTTGAATCTGTATAGCTCCAAACACCAGTAGATAGGGCAGAACGAACACAATCCGTAAATCTTTCTTTCTGCATTGAATATTGCGAAACAAAGAGTTGCAATCCGTTTTGCAACGTAGTAGGTGATGTTAGCAAGGTGGATTCAGTCTCAGTATCATAACTGCTCGAAAAATGAACGTGGGTAAAATAATTCCACGCGATGCCTGTCTTCTTGTCAAATAGAACAATCTGATCCACTTTGCAATAATGATATGCCCCAATGACACCGCTATTGGTTAGTTGATCTAATTTGACTTCCCATTCCTGCATTGTTCCACCACCTTTAGAAGTCCATATATGGTTGAGCAAAGCTCCGATTTACATAGGGCCATACAATAAAAGGTATCGTTGGGATTGCTTTAAGTCATATACTTTGTCCTGACTTTGCAAAATTTACGTTTTGTTCAACCATAAGTCTATAGTCACCCTAAGGGATTCCGTTTGAATCTCTCTGTTTTATAGCCCCCCCATCCGCTCGTAAATTCACGGTATTTTGAAATGCCGATTCAGAAACGGTAGTGTCTGGCAACTTTAATATGGTAGATTTTCAGATAAATTTTCAGTGTATTATATATTAATCATCCAAATACACAAACGATTGAGGGGCGGATTGAATATTAAAGTCTGCTAACGATTTCGAAGTCGGATATTTTTCGGATGATCCAATGACAAAAGCGTATGCCGTTGTGCATCCACTAAAGTATTTTCTATACTTTGACCTGCTAATACCAGCATTTGCTTTTGTACTGTTCCAGAGCGGCGTAGGTTTCATCTTGAGCGTTTTTACAACTTCAACCTCGCCAATAACAGCTTGTTCTGGAGCAGAGGAATACACAACAATCTTTGATACCTCTTTTTTAGGAATACGTTTTCGGTACTCATAGTGTTTCTGCCCGTCAAATATTTTATTGGCATATTCTGGTTTGATGGATAATAGAATCGTGGCCATGCCTCATTGCCTTTCAAAGTGTATTTTTGTCTGCGATTTGGCTAAAATCGTGTCAAAATCTGCGTCAGAAATATGATCAAATGGTCTTGGCCCGCTATATTGTGGTATGATTCCACTACTCCATAATTCGCCTAAAGTAATTCGTTTTGTAAGGCTTTTTATAAAGATGAATTTAACAACTAGAAGTTTTTCACTGTGCTTTTCCCAAAGCTGATTTAGCGTTTCGGGGCTAAAGACTGTCCGGTTTTCACAGTATTTGAGGTAATCCTCTTTGCTTGAAAAGTTATATCGCACTTCATCAACAACACAAATCGTGCTGACAACAGATTCATACGCTTTTCTTCTTGGCGTTATCCCCTTCCGGTAAATAACAAGCAAGTCGCCCGGACGCATATCCCGTTTATACGAGAGAGAAATATACACTTTTTGCAGTGCATAGCGATGAGCTTTGTCTCCCAAATAATCAAAGTTTCCTTCGTTTCTCAATTGCGAGTCTGGAAATAACGGAGTATGGTATTGTGCTTCAATCGGAAGAAAGAATTTCTGCACATCGTATCTGATATTGGGAAAATTCTCTTTAACCGATTTTGATTTATCATAACCGGCCATTTTCTTAACGAGCACAACTTCTTCACCGTTGTCATTTCTCTTAATGCCATATTCATAGAACCCCCACCGAACCAGCAAATCATATAGCGTCCTTAATTCGGGACGGTTCATATATAGTGTAACATATATCTCCTCCACATTACGTTCAATAGCATTGTCAAAAATAATCTTGATGAATCGTTCACCGAGTCTAAAGCCGGAGGCTTCAACCTTGAATGTTCCAACTTTTAATCTTCGCTTAGGTCGAAAAATTGGGGCAATGTCGCTGTAGTTTTCCTCTTCTGTTTCTGTTTTGAGATATAGGAATCCAAGTATAGCGCCTGTATCTGTTCGACATACATAGGCTTCTTCATTGTTCTTTTTTATAAACCAATCCTCAAACCCCGTATACGCTTCACGGAAGGTAGCAAAAAACGGGTCTGTCACATCAATATTTCCAAACAGTTCTTTTTTGACTGCAAGCACCTTATAATCTATAAGGTCAGGATTCTCATTGGTACATTTTTCAATGAACGAGTTGATTGTGAATACACGCTCTGACAGCCCTAATCTATCTGCTTTTAAGCGCATACGGCGGTCTTCTGTGATTAGAATATCTGCTCGTTTACAATATAATTCACACAAAAGTTGATTGTCAATTTGATCGTTGGCTGTTTTAGGGGTGTCACTTAGAAGTGCGGTAAATTCCGCCGTCTGCGGAGCAATGCATCGCATCTCTGTATAAGCATCAATTTTTGCGTCATACAGTGATTGCATCTGTGGGTTGCGATATTTACGGAGCTCGTCTATAGAGTATGGATGAATCAGCTTTTCATAGTGCAGTTTGTCGAGCCAGTAGAATAGTTTCCCGATAGTAAAGCTTGTCGCTTTAGTATTTTCTCTATGTATAATGACATTCGTATCGAGTAGCGCTCGCATTTACTCACCCCCTAAAATATATTCTCTGACTTGCTGCACATCGGAATCGTCAAATAACATTTGATGGATGTAAAGTGGGAGACCTAATTGCTTTGTAATCTTTTCACATTGCATCTTTTCACATTGTTTTAGGGATTTCAATGCATCAAGTGGATAGCAACGGGAATCTCTATACCGAAGATTTTCACAAACTTTAGTCACATCTGATTCAAGTAAAACCACCTTCGCAATTGGCATTAACGAAAAAACAGACTCAGGCAGCCTTGCAACATTAAATGATTTATCAAAAATACAGAAGTGACCCGCTAATATAAATGCCGTATCCTTCTGTAACCTGTCATTCACTGCCGCAACAAGAATATCCTGATTCTTTTCCTTGTTTACCACAGTTTTGTTACGACCATAAGTTTCTCCGTTGAGTGCGCTTATCAAGTCGCCAGCTGAATAGCAGGGGATTCCAATAGAGAGGCCAAGCCTTTCACACAAGGTGCTTTTTCCCACGCCATAGATCCCCGCAACAAAAATTATGCCATCTTTCATTGTTATCCCCCTTTTGAAAATGTAATAAGTTTGGGTTAGCCCATCCTCATCTCCCGATACACCACATCGGCCAATGCGCTCATTATGGCATTGTACTTGTGCTGATCCTCAAAGAGGGAGGTATAGGTATCCTGCGATTCCAGATAGCTGTCCTGAGCCGCTGCTCCGAATGCCTTAGGGAAAATGCTTTCCACAAAAATCTGCGGATCTGAGGTCTGCGCCATCTTGGTCAGCTTCTTGTCGGCCATCAGACGGCTGCGCAGAGCCGTCAGCAGCACTTTGTCTCCCTCGGTGAATTCACCCTTGTACTTTTCGTTGATCTTGGCGATGATCTCATCCAGCGGCGACTTTGTGTCCAGTCCCATTGCACCCTTTTGCTTGGCCGGTTCGTACACGCCCTTCACCTGTTCCAGCTCAATGCTCCCGGCGAAGGTCTTTTGCAGCTTGTAGTATTCCAGCTTCAACTTACCCTCAAGGTCCACCATATCCGTGGTTTCCGCAGGCAGCAAATTGATCAGATAACAACAGAATACATATTCCTTATGCAGATCCTTATCGAACATCCGCAGGATCTGTGAAATATAGCCGTACCACTTAATGAGATTGCGCACCTGACGGCGGAACTGATACCGCTCGTTGGGCGTTTTTTGATTATAACGGTCTGCCACCGGCTTCAACACACTGGTCATTCGCCCCATCGCCCGGGCATCCTGCCGGCCTGTGCTGAAATACTCCTTGGCAAAAGCCTCAATATCTGCATCGTTATAGACCGCAAATCCCCGCAGCTCCTTCTGCGTCTGATAGATCAGGTCAGCGTTGACCTCCTGCGAAAGCGAGGTTTCTTGATAGAACGGCTGAAACGCCTCCAAAATGTCCTCTTTCTTGTTGGCAAAATCGAGAACGAAAGTGTCCACCTTGCCGGTGCAGGTGCGATTCAATCTGGACAGCGTCTGCACCGCTTTGACGCCCTTCAGCTTCTTGTCCACGATCATCGTATGCAGCAGCGGCTCGTCAAAACCGGTCTGGTACTTCTCGGCAACGATCAGCACATTGAAATGGTCGTGGAACTCCGCCTTGGTCTGCGTTTCGGCGATGTGCGTTCCATCCGCACGAACATTCAGCTTCGCCTCGGTGTATTCTGTATCACCGTCCTGCACAGCACCCGAAAAGGCCACCAGCACCTGCACATCGTTGTACTTCTGCTCCTCTATGTAGCGCTTGACCTCGTGGTAGTAGCGCACTGCCGCAAGGCGGGACGAGGTGATGACCATCATTTTACCCCTGCCGCCGATCTTGTTTCGGGTGGTTTCCCGGAAGGTCTCCACGATGATCTGCGCCTTTTGGGAGATGTTATACGGATGCAGCTCCTGATATTTGCGGATCACCTTAGCTGCACGGCTGGCGGGCACATCCGGATTATCTTCCGAGGTTTTGACGATTTTGAAGCAGGTGTCATAGGTCATATAGTTCTGGAGCACATCCAGAATAAAGCCTTCCTCAATGGCCTGCCGCATACTGTAAATGTGGAACGGATGAAAGCTGCCGTCCTCATATTCCGTGCCGAACAATTCCAGCGTCTTGTCCTTGGGCGTTGCAGTAAAGGCAAAGAAGGATAGGTTCTTATGCCGCCCCTGAACGGTCATTTCCCGCATCAGGCGGTCGTCCGGGTCCAGCTCTTCTTCGGCCTTGCCCTCGATCTCGGCGTATTCCCGCAGAGCGTCCTCGGTATCCGCAAGGGCGGCTTTCAGTTTCAGAGCCGAGCTGCCGGTCTGGGAGGAATGGGCCTCGTCTACGATAATCGCAAAGTTCCGTCCCGCTACTTTATCCACTTCCTGATAGATGACCGGGAACTTCTGCAAGGTGGTGACGATAATGCGCACGCCGCCGTTGATAGCATCCCGCAGGTCCTTGGAGGTCTTATCTTCCCCGATGGTCTCAATAGCGCCGAGGGTGTGGTCAAAGCCGGAGATGGTCTCCTGCAGCTGCGCATCCAGCACGGTGCGGTCAGTAACGACGACCACGCTGGAGAACACCGGCTTGTTCTCCTCATTGAACAGCGAGGCCAACCGGTAAGCCGTCCACGCAATGGAATTGGACTTGCCGCTTCCGGCGCTGTGCTGGATCAGGTAATTATGCCCCGCTCCGTTCTGCCTGACATCGGCCAGCAGCTTGCGCACCACATCCAGCTGATGATAGCGCGGAAAAATCAGCGTTTTGCCGTCCTTCAGGTTCATAAACTTCTGGACAATGTCCATCATACTGTCCTTCTGAAAGACATTCTCCCACAGATACGCCGTCGGGTAACCGTTTGGGTTTGCCGGATTGCCCTTGCCACCGTCGTTTCCGGCTCCGTTGGAGCCCTGGTTAAAGGGCAGAAAATAGGTGTTCTTTCCGGCGAGCTTTGTGGTCATCCACACCTCGGTGTGATCCACGCAGAAATAGGCCAGAATGCGCTTGTTGAACTGGAAGCAAAGCTCCCGCGGGTCGCGGTCATACATCCACTGCCGCTTGGCGTCATCCACCGTTTGTCCGGTGTACTGGTTTTTCAGTTCAAAGGCAAACACCGGGATGCCGTTGAGCACCAGCACCATATCCACGCTCTTTTTCGTATCGGCAGAGAAGTACCACTGGCGATAGCACTCGATGGTGTTTGCCGCCCACTGGACAGCCGCCGCCTGATTCAGGGCAGACTCCGGCTTAAAATAGCACACCCGAAAACGCAGCCCACGGTGCTTGAAGCCGTGGCGCAGGACAGAGAGCAGTCCCTCCGTCTCGCAAGCCGTGTTGAACGCCGTGCAGAACTTCCGCACCGGGTCCACCTGATTGGCGTTTTCAAAACGCGCCCATTCCTTGGGCTGGGTGCGCTGGACAAAGTCGATCAGGGTATTCACATAGAGCCCCTGTTTGGCGTCATAGGTGTCTGCGCCCTTGGTATATCCGCCCGCCGGGGAGAGAAAGAAGGATTCTATATCCGCTTCAAAACGCTTTTCGGTGGTGATCATAATTCGTTCCCCTTATGTAAAGTTATCCTCTGTTGTGCTTATTAAAATACGCAGCGATAACTGCACAAAACTCTGCCGTTGCCTGCTGCTGATAGGCAGGCTCGATTTTGTCGCAGCCGTCCAGAAAATCAGACAGTGCCTTCGCTGTGTCCTGTACCTGCTTGACCTGCGAAAAATGATGCTCCGCCTGTGCCTGCTTCCGGATATAGTCATAGTTCCAAATGTTGTAGAACTGGTTCATTTATACGACCTCCTTTTTGCCTGTCACATACTCATAAATCAGAGATTTCTTGTAATTTTCGATTTCGGTAAGGTATTGCTGTTTCTTTGCAACCAAAGCATCAATATCAGCGCATTTATCATCGAGATATTCTGCTATTTCCTTTTGTGCTGATTTTGGCGGTACAATAACCGACATTCCTTTCAGGAGGGTTTGTCCAAGACTTGCTCTCGTTACAAGATTCATTTCTTTTACTAAGTAAGCCCGAATGTGTTCTCCGCGAAAGTAATACTTGGCATAGTCGGTGAGTATTTTTTCATCGGCGCAAAATGGTCTAAGACGAATAATAAATCCAGCAAATGTCGCATTGGGAATTGATCTTTTGCACACGCACGAGAAACCAACTTCTTCAATCGTTTCAGATGTTCTCGTAAAGAAAATATCACCATATTCTACCGAATATGTGGCTCTCTCATCTTCGGTTGTGTCTATCAAGCCAGAGACCGAATGTGGCAATTCGTAGTTTTTATAAACATCTCCATAACTCACAAAGGGGAATCCTTTTCCAAAGAACTCTCCACCCTTTGATATTCCATTTTGTAGCTGCCCAATATATCGTACAGACGAGACCTCCCAAGATTCTGGAATGTCTCCAATCCATTCAATGCCGCTGTTCTTCATCGGCCTGTCGCCACGGATGCCTTTAGTGACTGCCTGCGTAATGACCGCCTGCTTCAGCTTTTTGTATTCTTCAATGGACGCACGAGTCTTTTCTAACACAGCGTCGATCTCGGCGCATTGTGCGTCTAAAAATGTTACAATGCGTTTTTGCTCATAAATGCTTGGAAATGGATGTGGAATATTCAAAAGCTCTTTGGCGTTTAAGGAACTCCTTACCCCGTTATCTCCCATTTGATTAAATATTTCTCTTTGCCACATAGAAAGAAAATGGTACATACTATAACGCACTACCAAATCTTTTGCTCTGCTTTGCTTAGAAAGAACAATATATGCGGGAGAAACGATTCCAGTATAAGGAGACAATCCAACCCGACTTGTGGCCACATTCTCTAAATCAATCAGTTTGAATACCAGTTCGCCTTTTTTTAATATTTGATACCCGCTAAACTTCTCTGGTTGAAGACCAACACTGTCTTCTTTTGAGCGTTTAATTACACCATTAAGAGTTAAGGCTAAACGCTCAAAATCGTCCGCCCGATCACCAGCAATTTCTTTAGCACTACAATACAAACTCTTTGTCCTAACAATTTCCCAATCCTGCGGGATGACTCCAATCCAAGCAATCCCGCTGTCTTTCATCTCACGCATAACATCACCTTAGACATACCTTTGCAAAATCTCTTGCAAAATCATTAAGCTCCAGTAGCCCCTTAGAACCTACTTTTGCTATATAAGACTCTCCTGTTATTTGATTCACCCATGCTTTGAGAGATTCGATATAACTATTATCGATCAGCTTATTATAAACTTCATCGTCACGTCTCCACTTTAGGAAATCAATAGTCAGCAGGCCCAACCTCTCTAAGTTTTGAAGTGATTTCGATACATCATTCGGGTTTAGCTTATCAACTTCTATGTCCACCAAATACAGCGGCAGATATTCTTTTCTTATTTTGCGCTTCTCATCATCAATTTTCCACAAATCCATTTTGCAAATAGGGATTGTTTCTGCTTTAGCACATTCATTAAAAATTGTTTTGAAAACCCTAGCATCTGCCGGTGACAACTGTTCAATAACTTTTACGAATGCAGGTGTACACAAATTTTGCGTTCTCATATCCATATCGCTCACAAGTAAGTTTGAGAACAGTTCCGCCAGATCATCGTCCATTATGTTGTATTTGAGTGACTCCATTGTGGGTCCAACGATATGTAATTGTGGTTCAACCCTATCTTCTTCTGGAATGCTATTATATTTTTCCTCCATTTCTTTTTCAAATGCGATTGCCTTTTGCTCATATTTAATGTTGAGTTTTTTCAGTGGATACATGACCACATGATTGAAAAAGCCGGACAATGTCCCGAAAAATCCACCCACATTCTTTGCTGTTGGTTGTACTGTGTCCGCATAGACATCTTTAGCTGTTTCTTTTGCGACAGACAATGCGGTTTCTTTTACAATATTCTCATTTTCCATCTTTATCCCTCCTTATGGAACAGCGTGTTCAGGCTGTCGGCAATTTCACGCTCCAGTTTTTGAATCCGCTCCACAATGTCGTCCACCGGCTCCGGCGGCTGATACTCATAGAAATAGCGGGTCATCGGAATTTCATAGCCCACCTTGGTCTTGCTCTTGTCGATCCACGCATCCGGGGCGTAGGGCAGGACTTCCCGGGCAAAATAGGCGTCAATGTCCTGCACCAGCGGCACATTTTCGGTGTCCCGCAGGGCGGTGTCCGTCACCGGCTTGCCCCGCTTCATCACGATTTCGCCGTTTTCGTCCCGCTGCGGACGCTCCACTACGATTTTGTTGTAGCCGAACTCCTCGCTGCCGAAAATCTTGCTCTCACAGTACACGCCGGACTTGTCCCCATACACGGCATTGTTCCGGTATTCGCCGTAGGCCTGCACGATCAGCTCCCGGCAGTGGTCGCTGATGTCGTTGCGCTTGGTGCCGATGGATTTGCGGCGCTGTTCGTAGCAGTGGGACGCGTCAATGAGCTGCACCTTGCCGCAGCGGTAGGCGGGCTTGTCCTTGCACAGCACCCAGATATAGGTGGAGATGCCGGTGTTCATAAACTGGTCGGTGGAAAGCTGAACAATGGCGTCCAGCCAATCGTTTTCCAAGATATACTGGCGGATGTTGCTGGGGCCGCTCCCGGCATCACCGGCAAACAGAGGCGAGCCGTTTTGAATGATCGCCATTTTGCCGCCCGGCGCCAGCTTGGACAGGCCGTTGAGCACAAAAAGCTGCTGGCCGTCGCTGATTTTCGGCAGACCGGGCGCAAAGCGCCCCAGCTCGCCCTTGGCGGCTTCGGCCTCCACCGCCTTCTGTTCCCGCTTCCAGTCGATGCCGAAGGGCGGATTGGAAATGCAGTACCGGAAGGTGAAGCCCGGAAACTGATCGTCGGAGAGCGTATCACCGAACCGCATATTATTGGGATCGCCGCCCCGGATCATCATATCCGCCTTTGCAATGGCGAAGGTAGAGGGGTTGAACTCCTGCCCGAAGCAGGTCACCTCCACATCGCTGTTCAGCTCGTGGATGCGCTCCTCCATACAGGAAAGCATCTGTGAGGTGCCCATCGTCATGTCGTACACGGTCACATTGCCGTCATCCAGTTTGGCGTCGCACAGCAGCAGGTCGGTCATCAGATAGATGATGTCCCGGCTGGTGAAGTGCGCTCCGGCCTCCTCGCCGAAGGACTCAGAGAAACGCTTGACGAGATCCTCAAAGATATAGCCACAGTCCACGGCGCTGATTTTATCCGGGCCGAGGTAGCCTTTGGGGGAGTTGAACTCCTTGATGACCAGATACAGGCTGTTGCACTCCACCATACGGCGAATGATGTTGTCAAAATCGAACTTGGCCAGCACATCCTGCACATTGCCGGAGAACCCGGCCAGATAGTCCCGGAAATTTGCTTCGATGTTGTCCGGGTCGGCCAGCAGGCTCTCAAAAGTGAAACGGCTGGTGTTATAAAACTGATAGCCGGAGGCACGGGTCAGAAAGCCGTCGATAACCGCCAGCTTCTTAATCTTTTCATATTGCTCAATCACCGCATCGTGGGTGGGCAGCAGGCAGTCGTGAAACCGCTTGACCACCGTCATCGGCAGGATCACAAGGCCATATTCGTGGGGCTTGAACGGCCCACGAAGTACATCCGCCACATTCCAAATCATCGTGGCCTTTTCCTGTATATTCACGCCCACGGCGCTGCTTTTTTCGTTGACCATTGGTCTCTCCTCCAATTTTGGGTGTAGTATAATATGCGTACATAACTGTACTGTTAAGATTGATTCAAACAATGAATGGTGTTGTATATTATGATAGCATGTTTAGGCGTAAAAAGCAAGAAAGTGGTGGAATATCACGATTTTTGCAAAAAATAAAAACGATAAGGATTGCTCTTAAATTCCCTCGTGACGCCGACCTTGCGTCATAGTGCGTGCTGCCACAGCGTTTGTTGTGCAAGCCACTCGTGCAGGACGTGGTTATTCTTTGCTTACGGCTGCTCAACTTTTGCGCCGCTACTCACGCAAAAAACACTTGCATATTAATGTCCCCACAAATATAACTTGATTTTGTATCACTTTGGTGATATAATTCGCACAGGGACACTTAGGAGGATACGGAAATGGATCAGAAAATCACCCTATATCACGGCTCTGAGCAGATCGTAGAGGCTCCCGCCTTTGGGTTGGGTAAGCAGAACAACGACTTCGGGCTGGGTTTTTACTGCACGGAAAGCGAAGCGCTCGCCAAGGAATGGGCCGTATCCTCTTTGCGCAACGGCTTTGCCAATCGTTACAGCCTTGATACGAAATACCTAAAAATTCTGAATCTGAACAGTCCGGACTATACGATCCTGAACTGGATCGCCGTTTTGGTAGAGCACCGTCTGTTCTCTATCAATAATCCGGCCGCGCAGCGGGCCAAACGATATTTGATCGAAAATTTCGGCGTCAATGTCAACGCCTATGACTTGATCATCGGCTACCGAGCCGACGACTCCTATTTCGACTTTGCGGCGTCTTTCTTGAATAATGGAATTTCCGTGCAGCAGCTTGCAAGTGCTATGCGCCTGGGCAAGTTGGGCGAACAGATCGTCATCAAGTCTAAATACGCCTTCTCCCTGCTGCATTACGAGGGATTTTCCATCGCAGAAAGGGAAAAATATTATGTTCTCCGCAAGGCGCGAAACGACGAAGCCGATCAGCTTTATTCGAAAATGCTCGAAGAGGCGACTGACGGCCTGTACATGCTTGACATTATGAGAGGAGGCATCCAGAACGATGACCCACGCATACCAAGAAATGTATCTAAATAATGCGCAGGCCTTGCTGGGCGATGCCTTCGACTATGCCATCAACGCATGCGGAATCGCCGGAGGCAGCTTCATGAAACTGTTTTCCGTCAGCTCCGTCAGCAACCGGATCGAGAACGGCGAAGCTGCCTATATTATGGGGAAAAGTGGAATTGAAGCGGCTGTTGATGTCCTTGTTGAGACCACGGGCAAAGCGCCGACTGCCAAGCCAAAAGTCAATTTCAACCGTTCCAGAGAATATTGGATCGGCTGGGCCGTCGCCTACTACCAGTGGTTTTCTGGCAGGAAGTTCAGCGATATTTTTAAGGTTCTCTCGTTTGAAGATTTAGAGCGGATGTATGCGCCTCTCCACGAAGCGGACATCAGCAAGTTCGCCGATATTGCCGATGCCAAAGTACGCGAGTACTTCGCTAATACCAACCTCAAGCGCATCCGCACGCTCTATGGCTGTACGCAGGCGGAGCTTGCCAGACGAAGCAATGTCAGCCTTCGGTCGATTCAAATGTACGAGCAGCGCAACAAGGACATCAACAAGGCCAGCGCGGAAACTATTCTCAGCCTCGCGAAAGTCCTCGGCTGCACAATGGAGGATCTTTTGGAAAAGTGAGGCTATGATGGAAGGGGGTGACTTTCCCCTAAAATACCAATCAAATTAAGGGAATGTGATAACCGATAAGGGTATTTTTGTTTTGAAAGGAGCAACTGACATGGATAAAGAGCGTATGGCAGCGTTAGAGGAAATTGAATCTCATGGTGCCGAGAACGGCTGGGTTGCCCCGATGACAGAAGAAGACAGGGCGTTCTTCGCATATTTTCGCTCGGTGTTTAAGCGCTACAATATTTCGCCCTCAAAGGCAACACGGCTGGAATATGATTTTGTGACACGAGTTGCGGAGAGTGAGTTCTATCTCCAGAAGGCAAATGCGTGATGCTATTCTTTGTCTATAGCGCCGCAGCTTCTGAGCTGCCACCCCCGCAGAAACCACTTGCATAACACCCGCCTCAGAGTTACAATGTAGCCAACAGCAACGCAAAACGCTTCCCGTCCGGCCCCGGTAACAGTTCACCGGAAACCGGGCGGGAAGCGTTTTTGACCACATAGATTACCACAGACGGCGCTGGAACACCCGGAAACAGCGGAGATAAGAGCGTCAAAGAGTAAGTGAAACAAATTAAAAAGCGCCGAAAACCGCTATAAACGAGTGGAAAAAGTATTCCCGATAAGTTTGGGAGCAGGATGCCGCCGGTTCGAATCCTGTCACTCGGACCACCTTTTTCAGAAAACCTCCTTTTTAGGCTGTTTTTCTGCGTTATAAGTTCAGTTTTTTCATTTTGCGTTGACCGCATAAGTTGCTGAAAAATATGGGTCAAAGTGCGAAAACAGTAATGTGGCGGCAAGTTCAATTTGCCGCCGTTTTCTCATTTGACCCACAACCCGACCCACACAGACAAAACTGAGACAACCACACGGAATTGGGGGGGCAAAAAACGCCTTAAGATGTTCAGATTGAAAATGCAGTCGAAATAGGGTATTATTGGATAACGGTAGGCCTTGTGCCTGCAAAGCCAGCCGTACGGTGTTCCCGTGCGGCTTTTTGTATTTCGCATTCCACATGCAAAACGGAGAGATGCTTTAAAGCAGTATCTCGGTGATGAAACGGCCCCGTGCGTCCTTGGGTATCTGCTCGGCGGCAGCTGACAGCGGACCGCTTTAAGATGAATATCGTCAACTGTGCCCTGCTTGGCGCACTCGTCCTGTCCATGCCAGGACGGCCGGACGTGGAACGGCTGACGGACTTTTACGAATACCCGGGCGGCAGCGGCTATGAAGGGCGGTTTACCCGGTGCGGTATCTGCACACTGATGCAGGAACTGGGATCGTACGACCTGACGCCGGCGCTGTGTCATCCGGACTATACCATGAGTGAGACCGGCGGCGCGACAAGCTTTGTGCGGACGTATGCCCTGGCCTCCGGCGGACAGTACTGTGACTGCGGCTATAAAAAATGCGTGAAAAAAGTGCCCCTAGGCTTTCTTGGTGTCCTTGCTGCCCAGGACCTTAATGCCGGTGGCGCCGAACAGCACACCGGCGGCAAACATGGCAAATCTCTTCATGGCAGATCGCTCCTCTATATTTTGCAGCAGTTAGATGCGGCTAACCGTCGCCTATAAGATAGCACAGCACAGGAAAAAAGTAATACTTTTCCGAAATAAAATTGCCAAAAATACTGCGGAATGCAGCGTGCTTTGCAGGGAAAACGGCAAGGGCGCCCCGCATATCCGCAAAGCCCACAGGCCGTCGGAGGCGTCAATGACACCTCCGACGGCCTGAAGCAAAGGCAGCGAGATAAAGGAAGGAAGTTTTTTATAAGGAAGGTTTGGTGGGCGGGAGTAGCGCCCATAAAGAAGTTTCTTGCCCGCTGCCCGGGGGAAAAAGCAAGGTCATGCCCGCGCCGGCGCGTCACGGCGTATGGCCAGCAGCACCGCCGCCGACAGCGGCAGGCAGGCCGTCAGGCCCCACAGGGGGATGCCGTAGCCTACCTGCTCGATGAGCCGCCCCAGCACCGTGGGCGCGATCAGTGCTGACAGAGATACGCCCAGCACGATGATGGATGAGGCCGAAGCCGTCCGAGTGGGGAACGTCTCGCAGCAAAGGATCACCAGGGCCGGGACCTCCGCGCCCTGCAGCAGGCCCAGCAGCACCAAAAGCACCCGCTGGACGGCCAAAGACGGCGTCAGCAGCAAAACCGCAAACACGCCGGCCGACAAAAAACAGGTAAGCAGATAGAAAGTCCGCACCGGCATACGCTTATACACCAGCGGCGAGAGCATACGGACCACCAGTGCGCCCAGGAAAAACAGGGTGAGCATGGCGTTGGCCGCGCCGCCTGCCATGTGGTGCACGGTCTTGTAGTAGTTGGGCAGCCAGACGGCGATGCCGTTCTGGAAGCACAGATACAGGAAACAGCACAGCAGATAGAGCCATGCGCGCTTGTCACGAAAGATCTCCGCCGGGTTGGCCACGGACCTGTCCCGCAGGGCCGTCATATCGGCGTAGGGCGTGTGGGGCGTGGCGCGGCGGGACACCGCCCAGAATACCGCGTCCAACACCAGCGCCGCCGCGCCCAGCACCAGATACGGTACGGCAAAGGTGGCAGGGCGGCCGCTGTCGGTAAGCCATGTCACCAGCAGGGGCGCCAGCATGGCGCCCAGACCGTAGAAGCCGTGAACGATGGGCAGCAGCGTGCTCTTCTTCTCGGGAAACACGTCGGCGATGACGCCGTTCATCAGCAGGTCGATCGTGATATAGCCCACACCGCCGATCAGCGCAAACACCAGCAGCAGCCCGTAGCTGTCATTGCCGTACAGGGGCATGGTGCCAATGGTCACACCGGCCACGCCCACCAGCACCGCGCCGGCTAACAGGCCGTACAGCTTGTGGAGCCGTTCGCCGAACAGGCCCAGCAGCACCGTCATCACGATGCCGCCCAGGGACTGAATGGTCATCACGAAGCCCTGGCGGCTTTCGGTGATGCCGAAAAAGGCCATCATGGACTCGGCGTTGGCGCCAAAGGCGTTGAAATAGACGCCGTACAGCAGAAACAGGGCGAAGCACAGGGCCGCCAGCAGCGGCAGGATACGCTTTGCGCCGCTCATGCCCGGCTCCTCATGGCGGCCAGGGCATGGAAGGTCTCCCGCAGCGCGGGATACTGCCGCAGATAGAGCTGGTAGTAGGGCTCATAGGCGCGGCCACATTCCGCATCGGGGTACAGAACGGTATCCGGCTTGACGATGGCATCGCAGGCGCTCTCCACGGAGGGATACACACCGGTGCCAACACCGGCCAGAATAGCCACGCCCAGCGCCGGGCCCTCCAGCGCCGCCTTGGCGGTCTGGATGGGGCAGCCGTACACATCGGCCAGCATTTGACGCCAGAATGCGCTCCGCGCGCCGCCGCCGCAGGCCATCATTTCCTCCGTAGGCACATTCATGCCCCGGAGCACATCCACGCACTGACGCTGGGAGTAGGTAACGCCCTCCAGCACGGCGCGGATCAGGTGGCCGCGGCCATGGCCGCCGGACAGGCCGATAAACGCGCCCCGGGCCTTCTCGTCCAACAGCGGGGATCGCTCGCCCATCAGATAGGGCAGGAACAACAGGCCGTCGGCGCCGATGGGGGTTTTCTCGGCCAGGGCCGTCATCAGCTCGTAGGGGTCCACGCCCTGTTTGGCCGCCTCGGCCACCTCGCCGGCACAGCAGGTATCCCGCAGCCAACGCAGGGACTGACCCGCCGCCAGCGTGCAGCTCATTACCGCCCACTTGCCGGGAACGGCGGAGCAGAAGGTGTGTACGCGGCCCGCCGGGTCGATGGAAACGCTGTCCGCATGGGCAAAGACCACGCCGGAGGTGCCCAGCGTCGTAAAGGCCTTTCCGTAGCGGACAGTACCGGTGCCCACAGCTGCGGCGGCGTTGTCGCCCGCGCCGCCCACCACGGGCGTACCCTCGACCAGGCCGGTCAGGGCGGCAGCTTCCGCCGTCACCGTTCCGGTCACGTCCACAGACTCGTACATCCGGCCCAGCAGCGCCGGGTCGATGTCCAGCTTGTTCAGTATCTCGTCAGACCACTGCCGCCGGGGCACGTCCAGCAGGTTCATGCCGGAGGCGTCGGATACCTCGGTGGCAAACTGGCCGGTGAGGCAGTAGCGAATGTAATCCTTGGGCAGCAGGATATGACGGCAGGCCTTGTAGACCTCCGGCAGATGCTTCCGCACCCACAGGATCTTCCCAGCGGTAAAGCCCGCCAGGGCGGGGTTTGCGGTGATGGCGATGAGTTTCTCCGCGCCCACAGTCTCGGTGATCTCACGGCACTCCTCGCCGGTGCGGCCATCGCACCACAGGATGCTGCGGTGCAGCACCTCTCCCCTCTCGTCCAGCATCACCAGACCGTGCATCTGCCCGGAGATGCCTACACCGGCAATATCGGCGGCGGCCACACCGCTTTTGTGCAGCACGGCCTGCACCGTCTCCCGCACAGCACGCCACCAGTCGGACGGCTCCTGCTCGGCCCAGCCGTTCTGGGGCTGGTAAAGGGGGTATTCCACCGTGTGGGCGGCCATAGCCGTGCCGTCACTGCGGAACAGCACCGTCTTGGTACCGGAGGTGCCCAGGTCGATACCCAGCAAATATTCCTTCATAGCCTTGCGCCTCCTTTAGGCAGGGCCGCCCTTCCGGGCGGCCCGCAATATGTCATTTCTCAGTGGAACAGCACCCGGTTGACCACAGATTCCAGATACTCCTGACGGCCGCTGGGCACATCGAAGCTCTTGAGGCCCTCGGCGTAATCCGCCAGAGACTCCAGGGTCATCTCACCATCCACGATCTTCTTGCCCACGCCGCTGTCATAGCTGCTGTAGCGCTCCTTGACGAACTGGTCCAGACGGCCATCCGCTTTCAGCTCCAGCGCCTTGCGGAGGCCCAGAGCGAAGGTGTCCATACCGGAGATATAGGCCAGCAGGATATCCTCGAAGGTGTTGGACTGACGGCGGGCCTTGGCGTCAAAGTTCAGGCCGCCGTTGGTAAAGCCGCCGGCGCGGAGGACCTCCATCATGCAGTAGGTGGCGCTGTACACGTTGGCGGGGAACTGGTCGGTATCCCAACCCAGCAGATAGTCGCCCTCGTTGGCGTCGATGGAACCGAAGCTGCCGTTGACGATAGCGGTACGCAGCTCATGCTCGAAGGTATGGCCCGCCAGGGTGGCGTGGTTGGCCTCGATGTTCATCTTGAAATCCGCCGTCAGGTCGTACTTCCGCAGGAAGTTCATGCAGGTGGCCACATCGAAGTCGTACTGGTGCTTGGTGGGCTCCTTCGGCTTGGGCTCCAGATAGAAATCGCCGGTAAAGCCGATCTTGCGGCCGTAGTCACGGGCCATACGCAGGAATCGGGCCATGTTGTCCAGCTCCAGCCCCATGTCGGTGTTCAGCAGGGTGTCATAGCCCTCGCGGCCGCCCCAGAATACATAGCCGGTGGCGCCCAGCTTCACCGCGGCGTCCAGGCAGGCCCGGACCTTGGCAGCGGCAGCGGCAAACACATCGGCGCAGCAGGAGGTGGCGGCACCGGCCATGAACTTCTTGTCGCCGAAGTTGTTGGCCGTTACCCACAGGCACTTCTTGCCGGTCTTCTTCTGCAGCTCGTACAGATAATCCACCATCACGCGGAAGTTGGCGATGCTCTCGGCCAGGGTAGCGCCCTCCGGGGCGATGTCCACGTCATGGAAGCAGTAGTAGTCGATGTCCAGCTTTTCCATCAGCTCGAAGGCGAAGTCCGCCTTGGCGCGGAACTTGGCCATGGGGTCCGTCTGGCCCATGGACTTATCCATGGTACCGGAGCCGAACATATCCACGCCCTCGGCGTCGATGGTATGCCAATAGCTCAACGCGAACTTCAGATGCTCACGCATTTTCTTGCCGGCGATGACCTCGTCCGGGTCATACCAACGGAAGGTAAAGGGGTCGGTCCCCTTGGGATCGTAGACGACCTTACTTACATCAGCGTACTTTTTCATGTTATCACACCTCCGAAGTATGTTTCGTTTTTACGCGGGAACGGATCATGGGCACCACCAGCTGGATGATAACGGCCACCAGCAAAATCGAGCCCTTGATGGTATCGTTGATCAGAGCGTCCACCTGCAGGGAGGCGATGATCTTGTCGATGATGGTATAGCTCATGGCGCCGAACAGAACACCCAGAAGCTTGCCCTTGCCGCCGCTCATGCTGATACCGCCGATGACCACCGCGGCGATGGCGTACATCTCGTTGCTCTTACCGAGGGTGGCCGGGTCGACGGAGCCGTTCATGGCCAGCCACAGGAAAGCGCTCAGGCCGGTGAGTATGCCGGTGATGACATAGACCGCCACACGGGTGCGGTTGACGTTGATACCGGCCAGGGCTGCGGCGCGTTCATTGCTGCCCAGGGCATAGACGGTCTTGCCAAACTTTGTGCAGGTGGATATGAACACCATGATGACCGTGACCACCAGCAGCACGATGCCCACCACGGGAACGGTGGCGATCTTCAGTTGGCCGAAGCCGTAGAAGCTGGCATAGTGGTCCAGCGTGCCGGTCATGTTGAAGATGGAGGACCCGGTAGTCCGCAGGTAGTACTGAGCCACCGAACGGAAGATCAGCATTGTGGCCAGCGTCACGATGAACGCGGGCATTTTCACCAGGCCGATGAGCACACCGTTGAACAGGCCGCACAAGCCGCCGGCCACCAGGGCGAACAGCAATGTGAGGAACACGCTGTCCGTGGCATTGAACACCACCACGGAGAAGCTGCCCACCAGCGCCAGCATGGAGCCCACGGACAGGTCAATGCCGCCGGTGATGATGACCAGGCCCATGCCGAAGGCCATGATGCCCACCACAGCGGAGTGCCGCAGGATGTTCATCACGCCACTCCAGGTGGTCGCGCCGTGGTTAATAAACAGATAGGCGATGAAGATCGCCAGTGCGATGAGGATAAAGCTGTAATTATTGATCCAGGCGGCAATGCCCTTCTTGTTCAGCCCCGGTTTTTTGGCCTGGGCCTTCAGTTCCGTGTTCTGACTCATACGTTTACCTCTCCCTCCGTTGCGTGTATCACATTGGTCGCATACAGCATGACTCTCTCCTCCGTGATCTCCTCACGGGGCAGGATCGTCTGGATATGCCCGTGGTAGAACACCACACAGCGATCCGCGATCTTCTGTATCTCCGGTATCTCCAGGGTGTTGACCAAGATGGTCTTACCCTTCTCGGCCAGCTCCAGGATCAGCTTGTAGATCTCCGCCTTGGCGCCCACGTCGATACCCTGGGTGGGGTTATCCATGATGAGGATATCCGCCTCGGTGGTGAGCCACCGGCCCAGGATCACCTTCTGCTGGTTGCCGCCGGACAGTGACAGGATCAGGTCGTCATGGCTGTTGGCCTTGATGTTCAGCATATCCCGCATCCTGTTGTACTGCGCCACCTCTTTCCGCCCGCGGATCAGCTGGTGATTGGCAGAAAGCGTGTGCTCGGAGATGTAGTTGTTCTCCAGCAGCGTGAAATCCGGGATGACGGAGTTTTCCTTGCGGTTGGCGGGGATCATGCCGATCTTGTGGCGCATGGCGTTATGTATGCCGCCGTGGTGCAGCGGCTCTCCGTTGACATACACCGTGCCCGAGCTGATGGGCATCGCGCCGAAGATCGCCTGCATCATCTCACTGACGCCGGCACCCTTCAGGCCCGTCAGGCCGATGATCTCGCCCTTACGCACCTCCAGATCCACGTTCTCGAACCCTTCGCCGCTGAGGTGCTCCAGCTTCAGCGCCACATCACCCAGCTGGCGGGGCTGGTACACCGAGGCCTCGGAGTAGCTGCTGCCCACCATCAGGCGGGTGACAGCCTCCGGCGTGGTGTCGGCAATATTGCCGGACTGAATAAAGCATCCATTCCGCAGGACCGTGTAGCGGTCCGCGATGGTAAATATCTCGTTCATTTTGTGGGAGATGAAGATGAAGGACTTACCCTGCTCCTTCAATCGCCGCACGATACTGAACAGGTGCTCGATCTCCGCGTTGTTCAGCGCGGTGGTCGGCTCGTCCAGAATAAAGAGCTTCGCATTGGCGTGAAGTGCCTTTGCGATCTCCAGCAGCTGCTTTTTGCTGGTCTCCAGCTCGTCTACCAGGGCGTTGGGGTCGATATCCACGCCCAGGTCGCTCATCAGCTGGCGCGTCTGCTCCAGCATGGCCCGCTTATCCAGCGTGCCCAGCTTGGTCAGCAGTTCCTTGCGAAGAAAAATGTTCTCGTACACCTTCAGATCGTTAAACAGGTTCAACTCCTGGTGTACAAAGGCGATACCTGCCTGTTCTGTCCGTTTGACGGAAATGTCGTGCATTTGCTCTCCGTCAAACTCGATCTCGCCCTCATCCCGCTGATGCACACCCGCCAGGATGTTCATCAATGTGGACTTACCGGCGCCGTTCTCTCCCAGCAGCGCGTGTACTTCCCCGCGCTCCACGGAAAAATCAACGTGCGAAAGCACTTCCACACCGGAGAATGATTTGGTGATATTGGTCATTTTCAGCAATTCCATGCCGCACGCCTCTCTTTGCTGTTTGATAAGATCCCTTCTGCGAAGGGGGAGGTGCCCCGCGGGCGCCGAAGCGCCCGCGAAGCCCTCGGAAACGACTTTACTTACTTGGAGACAGCGTCACCGAAGCCCTGGAAGTCGTTGACGTTGGTAGCATCCACCACGGACACGGCGATGACGTGATCCTGGGTGACGGTACCGCCCTCGATGTGGGTGATCATGTCATCCACGGCAGCCTTGATCATCGCGGGATCGTAAGTAACGGAGAACAGATCGGCCAGCTTGGCGACCTCAGCGGTGTAATCCTTCTGATGGATGCCCTTCAGCACGGAGTAGATCTCGTTCAGACCGGAGGAGGTGCCCAGATGTACACCGGCGTTCAGGAAAGCGTCCTTCTTCTCGGCATCGATCTCGGAGCTCTTCAGCGCCTCCAGGATGCCCATGGCGATCTCGTCGTCATGGGTGAAGATCCACTTGGTGGCGGTGATGTCCTCAACAGTGCTGGCATCCAGCCAGTTGATGAACAGCTCCTTGCCCTTGCTGCGGCTCCAGCCGGTGTAGTCGGTGGACTGGATGGCAGCGATCTGCTCCTCGGTCCAGCCATTTTCCTTCAGCACGCTGAAGAAGCCGTCGTTACGCATGGTGGGAACGGAAGAGTTGTCACCGGGCATGATGAGGACCTTGTCGCCAGCCTTCATGCCGTCGGCGATGAAGCGCTTGGCGGTCTCGGCGCCGATGCCGTTGTTATCGCCCTTGACGCAGGCAACAGCAGTGGAAGCAGCGGAGTCGATGATACGGTCGAACATCACATAGGGGATGCCGCTGGTGGCCAGCTTGGCCATGGTGTTCTCCAGGGTGTTGTCCTGAGGCAGAATGACCACATAGTCAGCGGTCTTGTTCTCGATCAGGTCCTCCACCTGCTGGATCTGGTTGGCGGCGTCGGAAGAGGTGATGACGGTGGCGGCATACTTGCCGGCGTCATTCAGCTCCTGCGCCTTCTCCTGCGCATAGGTCATCACAGCGCCGGTCCAGCCGTGGTCGGCATTGGGGACCAGGATCGCGATGCGATTACCCGTGGCAGCATCGTTGTCCTTGTTGGCGTCATCGTCCTTCTTCTCGCCGCAGGCGACCAGAGACAGGGCCATGACCAGCGCAAGGATCAGTGCCAGTACTTTCTTCATGGTTGTTTCCTCCTAAAAATTTTTTATAGATACGGACGGCGTCCGCCTATAACGTGTTCTTACAACTCCACCCAGGCAGAGTCCTTGGCTGCGGAGTCGATGACCGCGTGAATGAACTTCACGCCGTTGAGGCCGTCGGTGACGGTGGGATAGTCGAAAGAGCCGTCGTTGGCCGTACCGCCCGCCTTCACCGCCAGAATGGCACTGATGATGTTCTTGTAGATGTTGGCAAAGGCGACGATCAGTCCCTCGGGATGGCCGGAGGGGATGCGGCTGTACGCGCCGGCCTTCTCGGTGATATAACCGGTACCGCGGGACAGGGTCTCCGTGGGCTTGCCCTTGGGGGTGTACTTCAGATAATCGGGATAGTGCTGCTCCCACTCCAGTGCACCCTCACTGCCGTAGATGCGGATGGTCAGGCCGTTGAGCTTGCCCGCCGCGATCTGAGAGCACCAGTACGCGCCGTTGACACCGTTTTCGTACTCGACGAGCATATTGGCGTTCAGGTCCAGCTCCTTGCCGTAGCGGTTCACGGTGGCGGCCAGACGCTTGATGTTCAGGCCGGTCAGGTAGTGGACGGAGTTCTCGATGTGGGTGCCGATGTCGCCCACACAGTTGGAGATACCGGATACCGCCGGATCGGCGCGCCAGACGGACAGCTTGGTGGTGCCCTCGCCGGGGACGCCCAGCTCATCGATGAGCCACTCCTGGACATACTCCGCATTGACGGCGGCGATCTTGCCGATCTTGCCCTCGGCGATCATCTCGCGGGCCACCTTCATCATGGTGTAGCCGGAATAGGTATAGGTGACGCCGAAGACCAGGTTTTTCTCCTTGGCCAGGGCCACCAGCTCCTGCGCCTGTTCCACGGTAAAGCACAGAGGCTTTTCGCATACCACATGAATTCCGTGCTGCAGGAAGCACTTGGCCACGTCGTAGTGGGTGTTGTTCGGGGTCGTGATGCTGACGAAATCGATACCGTCGGGACGCCTGCTCTCCGCCTCGGCCATGGCCTCATAGCTGGGGTACACGCGGCTCATGTCCAGGGAGTAGGTCTCGCCGGTCTCACGGTTCTTCTCCGCATTGGTGGAGAAGCAGCCCGCCACCAGCTGTGCGCGGGGGTCAAAGGCGATGGCTTTGCGATGCACCTCGCCGATAAAGGCGTTCATGTGGCCACCGACCATGCCGTAACGGATCTGAATACCCATATTGTCCTCCTTGTCGCGTTTCAGTTGGCGATAGCGTCGTCAAACTTCACATCGGACTTCTTGAAGTCCACCTTCTTCACGAAAGCGGCCGCCTCGGTAGCGCCCTCGATACGGTCCATACCGCTGTCCTCCCATTCCACGGACAGAGGGCCGTCGTAACCGGCGGCGTTCAGCACGCGGATGATCTCCTCGAAGTTCACGTCACCATGACCCAGGGAGCGGAAGTTCCAGCCGCGGCGCAGGTCGCCGAAGTCGATGTGGGAGCCCAGCAGACCGCTGCGGCCATCCAGAGTCACCGCCGCATCCTTCATATGGACGTGGTACACGCGGTCCATAAAGTCGCGCAGGAACAGATGGGGCGTCACGCCCTGCCACAGCAGGTGGCTGGGGTCGAAGTTCAGGCCGAACTCGGGGCGGTCGGCAAACTTCTTCAGCAGCTTCTCGGTGGAGTAGTAGTCGAAAGCGATTTCGCCGGGATGGACCTCCAGGGCGAACTTGATGCCGTTGGCCTTGAACTCATCCAGGATAGGGGACCACAGGCGCACGATCTCGTCGTAGCCGTTCTCGACCATCTCCTCGGTGGTCTGGGGGAAGGAATACAGCCACTTCCAGATGGGAGAGCCGGTGAAGCCCGTGACCACATAGCAGCCCAGCTTCTTGGCCACCACGGGGGCCTTCTTCATGGTGTCGATCGCCCAGGCGCGGATCTCCTCCGGCTTGTCGGCCAGCGCCGCGGGAGCAAAGTTGTTCAGCCGGGGATCGGGAGCGTCGCCCACACACTGGCCGATGATGTGGCAGGCCAGGGCCTTGCAGATCAGGTTGTTCTTCGCCAGGGTCTCCTTGATCCAGGCCACGTAGCTGTCATCGCTGTATGCACGATCAATGTCGATGCCATTGCCCCAGCAGGCGACCTCCAGGCCGTCATAGCCCATCTTGGACGCCAGCGCACACAGTTCATCGAAGGGCAGGTCCGCCCACTGGCAGGTGCAAAGAGTTACCGGTCTGTTTCCCATGATACATTCCTCCTGTTAAAAAGTTAAATCATCATCGGCCTGTGCCGATCGGATCACAAACTTACTGCGAGTGCCGCACACGCACACGGTTGTGGGTATACACCACGCCGGCGGCGGGCCGCCGTCCGGTGTGGATATAGTCGAACAGCACACGCACCGCCTCGTCCCCCTGGGCGAAGGGCTCCTGGGTCACAGTGGCGGCAATGCGCCCTTCCTCCATATACCGCAGCACGGCCTCCGTCCCGTCCACCGCCAGCACGCGGATATTCTTTCCGCTTTCCAGGATGGCCCGCATACCGCCGTCGATACCGGCGGCGGCAAAGCACACCATGTCCGGCGTGTGGTCCGCCAGATAGGCCCGCAGCACCTGATAGGAGACATCGTCGTCGTCCTGATTTTCCAGCACGGCGTCCACCGTGATCTCCGGCGTGCCCTCCAGTGCGGTCCGCAGACCGCGCACGCGGTCCATATGGCCGCGGACATTGGTGCTGCCGATTACAGCCACTACGCGGCCCCGGCCGTTGAGCATGAACTGCGCCAGATCTCCGGTGATCATGCCGCTGTTATAGTAGTCGCAGCCAATAAAGGCCACACGGTCGATATCGATATCGGTGTTGACTGTGACCACCGGTATGGGCAGTGACTGCAGGTACGCCGCGACCTCGGGCACATCCAGCGGCATGACCGCCAGCGCGTCCACGCCCTCGGCCACCAGCCGGCGCATGGCCTGCAGCTGCGTGGCGGCGTCGTAGCCCTTGATCTCGCGGATGGTAAGGGTGGTGCCGTAGCTGGAGAGTTTTCTGGCGCGGCTCTGTGCGCCGCGGAGCACCTCGTCAAAAAAGGGATTGCCGACGGAGGGTATGACCATGCCGATGTGGGTGCGCTGACGGGAGCGAATAAGCGCCTGGGCCAGCTGGTTGGGCTGGTAGCGCTCACGCTCGGCAATGTCCAATATACGCTTGGCCAGCTCGGGATTTACGTTGCCGCGGCCATTGAGCACCCGGTCGACGGTGCCGCGGCTGGTGCCCGCTTTTTCGGCGATCTGCTTGATGGTCACGCGTCCGCTTCTCCTCTCCGAAATTTGTATCGCCCTTGGCGATGTGTCATTTGTGCTCGAGCACGAATTGACTGTGCTCGAGCACAGTTTCAAAATACCATCTCTTTTGTGATCTGTCAACGGAAAAGGGCCGGCGTGGCTCTATTTCTGTAGAGTTGCCTAAACACGGCGAAAAACTTTTGTTGTTTTTCCCAGTAGACATTTCGGAATTCCCTGTTACCCGCAACGCTTTGTGCCAAACATTCCAAACCAATAAGGTGGCTGCCAAACAGCAAAAGGGGCCACCATACAGCGGTCCCTTTTATGCGGAAAAAGCCAAACGGCTCCCGGGCGCGCGCCCGGGAGCCGTTCGGTGCAAGGGGGAGGAAAAGGAGTAAAGGAAGAAAACAAGCTATTTGGTGCAGACCGGCAGGAACTGGCCGAAGCAGTCGGGCAGGACCTGACCGTCACGCATAGTGGTGCGGCCGCGGAGGATCGTCTCGACCACCCGGCCCTGGAAAGACATACCGTCATAGGGGGACCATTTGGCTTTAGAGTACATCTTCTCCTGACGGAAGGTGTAGGCCGCGGACATATCCACAATGGCCAGGTCGGCGTCGGCTCCGGGGCGAATAACGCCCTTGCGGGGATAGAGACCGAAGGTACGGGCCGCATTGGCGGAGGTGATCGCCGCCACGCGGGGCAGCGTCAGCAGGCCGCGGTGGACAGCGGTGAGCAGCACAGGAGAAAGACCCTCGATACCGCTGATTCCGGCGGGGGCATCCCAGAAGGAACGGTGCTTTTCCTCGCAGGTGTGGGGCGCGTGATCGGAGCAGACCCAGTCCAGGGTACCATCCGCAAGGCCCTGCCAGACGGCCTGGCGATCTGCGGCGGTACGGATGAGAGGGTAAGTCTTCATCACCGCGCCGCAGCGGCGGGCGTCGCGGTCAGTAAGGGCCAGATAGTGGGTGCAGGTCTCGGCGGTGACATCCACGCCGTCAGCCTTGGCGCGGCGAAGGTGCTCCACGCCGTCGCCTACACCCACATGGAGGACGTGCAGGGGCATGGAGAGCTCCTTGGCCATGTCGATGGCGGTGTCGATAATGGAGGTCTCGCAGCTGACGGGGCGGGTACGCAGCAATGCGGCGTAGTCCTGCGCGCCGGCGGCAAGGGCCTCCCGCGTCAGGGCCCGAACAATGGAGAAATTCTCTGCGTGGATGCCCAGGCGTTTGCCGGTGGCCTTCACAGCGCGGAACAGGCGGTAGATCTGGCCGTCGTCCGGGGGCGGGAGGACGTTGTCCATGCCCTCACGGTAGTTGTAGATCAGGCTGTTGTCCCGGCGGTCCACCGCGTAACCCCAGAAGAATTTGAAGGCCACGCAGCCGGCCTCCGCCAAAGCGGGCAGGCTGGCAAGATTGGCATCGCCCAAAGCCAGGCCCCAAACGCAGAAATCCGCATGGGCCTTGGGCTGGATGACCGAGACAAGATCGCGGAGAGACTCCGCCGAGTGGATGGTAGGGGTGCAGTTGGGCATTTCGAACACGGTGGTAATACCGGTGGCGGCAGCCGCCGCGGTGGAGGAACGGAAATCCTCCTTCTCACCTGTGGCCAGACGGCCGTCGCGGGAGTGAACGTGGGTCTCGATCAGGCCGGGCAGGATATAGCGGCCAGAAGCGTCGGTGGCTTCGCCGACGGTGCCGGGCAGGCGCTCGGACGTGACGGCGGCGACCCGGCCGTCACGAATGTAGATATCGGCACGCTGCATACCGTCATCGTTGACCACCGTGCCGTTGTAGATGACTCTGTCCCAGTCCATAAATGCCTCCTCCGATATGTATACTGTATACACTTCCTCTTCAAGAGAAGCCCCCATGACAGGTCACAGGGGTCTCGTGCAGGCGGTACATACCCGTCATATAGGCGGTAGATATCCGTCATGCAGATGGTACATATCCGTCATGCGGGCGGTACATACCCGTCACGCAGATGGTACATATCCGTCATGCAGATGGTACATATCCGTCATGCAGATGGGGTCTGTGCGTCAGTCCTCCTTGCCGTAGCGCTGGAGTGCGGCCTCGTGAACGTTAGCGGTATGGGCGGTGAGCACCCGACGGAGGCGATCCGCATCACGGGCCCGCAGGGACGCCACGATCTCCTCGTGCTCCGCCAACGCACGGCGGCGGCGTTCGTCATCGGACAGCACGCTCTCGCGGAAGCGGGCGTGCTCCGGGTTCTGAAACGACGTGGTGGCGCTGTAGCTTTCGATCTGGTCCAGGAGCTTGATGAGTAGGGGCATATTGCTGCTCTGGGTCAACAGGCCGTTGAATTCGTCCAGGTGGCGGAAATACGCACCGACGTCATGCTTGTCCAGTGCCTCGGCGCAGCCGCGGTTGTCGGCCTCCATGGCGTCCAGCTGCGCGTCGGTGATGTTCCGCACCACAGCATCCACGCTGAGCAGCTGCAGGGCGGAACGGATGGTATAGACCTCGTCCACCTCGGCACGGGTCAGCCTGGGCCGGGCCACGGCGCCCTTACGGGGCTCGTAGACCACCAGCCCCTCACGCTCCAGCATACGGATGGCTTCGCGCACGGGGGTGCGGCTGACGCGGAAAATATCGGCGTATTTTGTTTCAACAATGCGCTCATCCGGCGCGATATCGCCGTTGATGATGGCGTTTTTCAGCTGGGTATATATCGTCTCGCGCTGGGGATTGGCGGGGTCCACCGGTGTGAAGGCTGTCATCTCTCTATGCCCCCTTCTTTTTGTACCGCAGCAGGCGGTTCTATACACACTATACCCGCTGCTGCGGGAAAAAGCAAGCAAAACCGGCAAATTCTGCTGATTTTCCCTCCCCTGCCGGGGCTTGGGCGCAGTGCAGTCTCTCTTACATGTGCATGGGATACTGTATACAAAGTACATGGTAACATATTCCTTTCCCTTTTGCAAGGGGTTTTCAGATGCGCGGCAAAAAAAGAAAGCCCTTACGGGCTTTCTTTTTTCGCTTAGTGACGCTTTTTAGCGGTCCAGGCCATGCCGGTAACGGACAGGACAGCCGTCACGGCGTAGATACCCACGCCCGCGTCGAAGGTCTTGGGGCTGCTGCTCTTGCCGCCGATGGTAAAGTCCATGCTGGTGTTGCCCGCCGTGGACAGGATGGTGATGGTGTGCTTGCCCGCCGCCAGCGTCTTGAGGTACGCGGCCTTCAGGTACACCACGGTGGAGCCCTCTTCAGCGGTGTAGTTGGACTTGGCAAGGGTCTTGCCGTCCACCTGGACACCCTGGAAGGTGCTGAACGCCGCGGTGGAACGGAACACCAGGCCGTAATCGCCGCCGGGATAATCCGTAGCGGACTTGTTGGTGCCGTTGAGAACGGCGGTGATAGAGGGGCCGTAGTAGTAATAGCCGCCGGAGGAGGTTCTCTCCACACGCCAAGTATTATCATCATTCTTGACCGCCTTGTAGCCGGGGGCCACCGTGGGCTCCTCGGTGTAGGTGCCGCTGGTGATGCTGCCGTTCGTCACAATAGTATAGCTGTTCGCGTTGTCCACGCGGACTCTCTTGTCTGCAGCAACATACTCACTGGGCACTTGGCTGGAGAACGTACCGCCGGTGACGGTAAGCTTTTTATCGTCGTTGTCGAACTTGCCTTCCTCCTTATTCTCGTACTTATACGCCTTCAGTGCCTCATCGGTTTTGGCGGTGAAGCTGCCGTTCTTTACCTCAACCTTACCAAGGCCCTTGTAGCCGGCCCGGTCCACCACGGAGATAGCCGCGCCGTCCTGAATGGCGCCGTCGTTCTCGGTCTTGGGCACCGCATCGCCGGTAACGTTGATGGCGCTGTCTCCGGTGATCTCCAGACTGCCGGCGCAGACCTGCACGCCCATGGTCTTGGCGTTGATCTTGCTGTTGTCGATGGTCAGCGTGCCGCTGCTGGGGAAGTAGATGCCAAAGCCGTTGGGCACGTTGAGCGTGCTGTTTTTCAGCGTGATGCTGTCGTTGGTGTTGTTGCCGTTGGTCTCGATACCGCTGTGGCCGTTGGCCGTCATGGTGACGTCCTCGAATACCAGACCGGCGTTGTCATACTTGATGGTGCCGCCCATAGCCGAGGGGATCAGACCCACCATGGAGTTACTGACCACAGTACCGTTCTTCACGGTCAGCGTCACGTCGGAGTAGTTGATCTCGAACGCGGCGTGATTCGTACCAGTGCCGGTGTAGGTCCAAGTTTTGCCGTTCAGGTCGATGGCGAAGCTCTTATTGCCGGAGGACTGCTCCGCGCCGGTGGTGTAGTCACGCAGCAGATAAAGCGTCTCGCCCGACGCGACAGCAGCGTGGAACGCCTCGTCCATGGTGTAGTAGGAGGTGTCGCCGACCTTGGCGAGATAAGCCTTCTCCACACCGAAAGTGCCATCGCTATTCTTTGTAACAGCGGAATCCTCAACCACATATTTGGCAGGAGACTGGTTGAACGTACCGCCGGTGACCTCGATGGTAGCCTTGGCAGTATCGCTGATAGGAGTTAGACCATTACTATAGGTGTAAGTACCCAGTGTGCCGTTAACAGTACCGCCGGTGATGCTGACCTTGGCCACCTTGCCCTCGGCATTGCCGTAGTTCACAGAGGTGACATCACCGTTGATGGTGCCGCCGCTGATCTCCAGAGAGCTGTTGGTGCCGCCGCTGTAGGTCCAGGCGGCCACAGCGCCGTTGACCGTGCCGCCCCTGATGGTAGCGTTGCGCCAGTTCTCAATGGCGTAGCTGTTAGCGGAATTCACTTCGCCGTCATTCAGGTAGAGCGTACCGCGCTCGACCTTAATGGCAATGAAATTATCCTGCGTGAACGTGCCGCCCTTGATGGTCAGGCCGGGGTAATTGGCGACACTGTCGTCGCCGACGCGCACCAGAGGCGCGCCCTTCCCCTCCGTGTTGCCGCTGTTGTTCTTGACGGTGCCGCTCTCGAAGGTCAGCAAGCTTTTGCTCTGTTTGCCCTGAATGTCGATGACATAGTGGGAGGAAACACCGGAGTTCTCCGCGGTATCCTCACGCATGATGGTACCGGTCTGCGCCTCGCTGCTGTCCTTGACAGTGACCCTCGCGTTATCAACCTTCAGTGCGGGCTTGTCCTTCTCGGTGCCGCCATTCAGGGTGAAGCCGTTCAGGTCGAGGGTCAGCGCCTTGGCGATGGTGACGTTCCCCCTGGTATTCGCCAGCAGGGTCACGGTATCATTGCGCTTTGCCGCGTCAATGGCCGCCTGCAGCGTCTCGTATTTCGTCTCGCCGATCTGCGCGACATATGTCGTGCCGGCTTCGCCGCTGTTCTCTTCACCGCCGGTTTCGCCGCCCTTGGTGCCGTTCTCGCCGCTGCCTGCACCGCCGGTTTGTTCGTTACCGGCTGCACCTGCGGTTGCACCCGTGCCTTCTCCTGTACCGGCTTCTCCTGTCGCCCATGCGCTTGTGCAGAGGGACAGCGCCATGACCAGCACCAAAATGGTTGCTAACAATTTCTTCATGTCTCATACCCCGTTTGTTTTAGATTTCCGTAGGCGCACTCGTTTTAATTTCCATTAAAACGCCAATGCAGAGGTACCTCTGCGGATAGTCAGATTATAGCACGGCTGCATAATTTGTCCAGCCTTTTTATGAGAATTTTACATATTTTTTCTGTTACCGGGAATGGAAAACGGGAGAATTTGACAGAAAATGGGAATTGGGGGTGTTTCGCCACCGGCGTGTCTTTCAACACCGCGAACCCCTCGAGAGGAAGGCTTGAGGGCTGCGGGCGGGGCGGGTATGATTTGTCATAATTGTCAAAAAAGTGGGGTTTATTTTTGTGCTAAGGGCAGAAATGCTGCACTTCTATTGACGGCGGGGTGAAATGCGAGTAAAATATGTACACAAAGAATACTGTATACAGTATCCAATCCGAATACACGCAGAAACAGCGTCTGCGCTGTATACCATGACCGGCGGCCCCTGCCCGGGACACAGTATGTCGGGGCAGACAGATACAGCCGGTTCGGACATGGGCGGATAACGCCGGGCGGCAGAAGCGGAGGACGGCACATGGAGAACTTCTCATTATATATAAACGGCGTGCTCCGCACGGTATGCGTGCCGCCCCAGTGGACGCTGCTGCGGGTACTGCGGGAGACGCTGGGCCTGACCGGCGCGAAAAACGGATGCTCCTCCGGCGACTGCGGCGCCTGCCGCGTGATACTGGACGGCACGGCGGTGAACGCCTGCAAGGTACCTATTAAGGATGCGGCGGGACATCGGGTGGAGACCATAGAGGGGCTGAGGCGGAACGGACAGCTGCACCCCATACAGCAGGCGTTTATCGACTGCGGAGCCGTCCAGTGCGGCTTCTGCACGCCGGGAATGGTGATGAGCGCCAAGGCACTGCTGGACAAGACGCTGCACCCCAGTGACGAGGAGATACGGGAGGCGCTGGCACCGAATCTGTGCCGCTGTACCGGCTACTATAAAATAGAGGAGGCCGTCCGGGAGGCGGCGCGGCGGCTGGAGGCGCAGGACCGGTGAAGGATCTGACGTACATCGGAAAGAGCTACCCAGTGCAGGACGCGGCGGCCAAGGCAACAGGGGAACTGCTGTATGTGGACGACATGACCATGCCGCGGATGCTGTACGCCAAGGCGCTTTTCTCGCCGATAGCACACGCGCGGATCAAGCGCATCGACACCACAGCGGCGGAGACGCTGCCCGGCGTGTGGGCAGTGGCTACCTATCAGAACACACCGCAGACGCGGTTCAACAGCACCACGCGGTTTTATATGCAGGCGCCGGCGCCTATCGAGACGGAGCGCATTTTCGACGACACGGTGCGCTTTGTGGGCGACCGGGTGGCGGCGGTGGCGGCAGAGACAGAGGATATCGCCCAGGCGGCCATCGACCTGATCGAGGTAGAATACGAGCCGCTGCCGGTGGTAACGGATCCGCTGGAGGCCATGCGGGAGGACGCCTATCCCCTGCACGGCAGCAGCAACATCGCGCTGCGGATCGAGAAAAACTCGGGAGACGTGGCGAAGGGTTTTCGGGAGGCGGACCGGGTGTTTGAAGACACCTACCGCACGCCGGCGGTACACCACTGTGCCATCGAGCCCCACACCGCCATCGCGGAGGTGGACGCGCAGGGACGGCTGACCGTCACCGCACCGTATCAGAACACCTTTGGCGAACGGATCGTATTGAGCCGGATATTCGGCCTGCCGCTGAGCAAGGTGCGGGTGGTAAGCCCCACCATGGGCGGCGCATTCGGCGGAAAGATGGAGTCCTCGGTGGAGCTGATCCCCGCAGCGCTGGCGATGCTGTGCCGCAGGCCGGTGAAATTCACCGCCACACGGCGGGAGTGCATGGTATCCACCCGGGTGCGGCATGCCAGCGTCATCACGGTGAAGACCGGCGTGAAAAACGACGGCACCATCGTGGCACAGGAGATCACGGCCATCACCAACACCGGAGCATATGCCTCCAGCGCAGGGAACGTGATCGGCGCCATGAGCGCCAAGGTATTCAAGGGCTACAAAACACCGAATATGCGCTTTGTGGGCATACCGGTATATACCAACACGCCGGTGGCGGGGGCCATGCGGGGCTACGGCTCGCCGCAGGTATTCTTTGCCATGGAACGGCAGTTGTATAAGATCGCCGGCGCACTTGGGATGAACTACACGGAATTACAGATGAAAAATCTGGTTGATCCGGAGGACAGCGACCTGTTCGCGGGGCACCCCATCGGCAACCCCCGGCCCAAGGACTGCGTGCGCCGGGCCATGGTACTGCGGCAGAACTGGCTGGACATGGACGATGAGGACGGAAAGTACCTCATCGGCGAGGGCTGGGCCATGGGACTGCACGGCAGCGGGGCCTTCGGCTCGCAAATCGACCAGAACTGCATGGTGGTCAAGATGAACGATGACGGCACCTGCGTGCTGCACTCCGGCACCCACGATATGGGCAACGGACAGCTGATGGTGCAGATACAGGTCGTGGCGGAGACGCTGGGAATCCCACCGGAACAGGTGGCCTGCATAGCCTCGGACACGGATGTGTGCGGGTGGAACCTGGGCGACTTTTCCAGTCGGGGCGTGTATGTCAGCTGCGGCGCGGTGCAGAAGGCCGCGGAGGACGCGGCGGCACAGCTGCGGTGCGCCGCCGCCGGACTGTTGGACGGCCAGGCGGAGGACATCTCTCTGCACGACGGACGGGCGTGGCTGCCGGAGGGCGGCAGCGCCTCGCTGGCAGAGGTAATGAACTACGCCCAGAGCGTACAAAAGCATGAGATATTCGGTGTGGCCACCCACGCATCGGCACACACCCCCGGGTCCTACGGCGTACATATGGCGCGGGTAAAGGTGGAAAAGGCCACCGGCGCGGTGACGGTGACGGACTACATCGCTGTACATGATGTGGGACGGGTGATGAACCGGATGGGCATCGAGGGACAGCTGGAAGGCGGCATACAGATGGGTTTGGGCTACGCGCTCCGGGAGGAACTGGCCTTTGACGCGGCAGGACAGCTGCGAGACAGCAGCCTGCACAGTTACCGGCCCTTCCGGGCCACGGAAATGCCCCGTTTGCAGACGGACTTTATCGAAGAGGGCGAACCTACCGGGCCCTACGGCGCCAAGAGCATTTCGGAGTGCGCGGTGGTGCCCAGCGCACCGGCCATCATCAATGCGGTATGCGATGCCACGGGACTGGACATCCATGATCTGCCCTACCGCCCCGTAAAGGCAGAGGGCGGCATACGGCGGCTGCACACCACGGAGGGCTGCGTATTCTGCGGCCTGTGCGCGAAGAAATGTCCCTATGGCGCGCTGTCCGTGGACCGGCAGACCAAGCAGTGGCGGGTATCTGACCGGCGGTGCCGGGAATGCGGCCTGTGTGCGGCGGCCTGTCCAAAGCATTGCCTTTCCTTAGACAATCGTGTCGTATAAATGGCACATGAACTTTCTTATTGTGAAATGTACCATCGATCGACAAGGGCAGACACGGTTTTGGCGGGCAGAAATGTGCCCATACTGCGTCAAGCC